>Ga0208277_1001551_pt1 | contig 13359 bp, 9 predicted proteins | sample ETNtaG_5_FD_185782 | JGI IMG/M metagenome (GOLD analysis project Ga0208277, IMG submission 185782) | Marine microbial and viral communities from oxygen minimum zone, Eastern Pacific Ocean - ETNP201406SV205 (SPAdes) (version 2) | ecosystem: Environmental > Aquatic > Marine > Oceanic ...
ACACTGAAATTTATAATTATGTAAAAATATATGTTTATTGTGGAGAGAGAGGGATTCGAACCCTCGAAACGCCTAAACGTTTACACGCTTTCCAAGCGTGCGCCTTCAGCCACTCGGCCACCTCTCCATATTTTAATTATAAAATAAAAAAACCTCAATAAAGATTGAGGTTTTTAATTAATAAAATTCAAGAAGATTTAGTTTATTCTTCTTCAGAGACTGAATCGGCTACTACTTTTTGATCATTATCCTCTAAATTTTTATCTTCTGCTTTTACATCTTCTGCGCTGTTTGTTTTTTCATCAGAAGAAGGATCAGATTTAAAACTAGATAAATCAATATCAACTAAGTTTGCAGATTCATCCATCCTCTTAAGCGCAGCATCTAAATTTTCACCGCCTCGAAGTTTAACCATTTTTTCATTAAATCTCCAGAACCCAGTTTTTTCAGATTTTACGCTGTTAACATACTTAACCATTACAGCATCTGCATCTGTGCCTTTACCACTTGCTTTGTCAGCAAAGCTCTTTTGTTTTTTTGCCATTTTTATATTATCCTAAAAATTTTCGCTGGGAAATTTAGTTTCTAAAAACTTGAATTTCAATGACATAGAATTATTGTTTTCAATCTACAACTTTTTCTTTTTGTTGTCTTTTTTCAAGTTTTGCACTAGCTAGCTTCCTCATATCAACAACATCATCATGTTCATCAACTATCTCTACACCAAGCAAAGTTTCAATAGCATCTTCAAGTGTAATAAGACCCGTAGTCGTACCAAACTCATCAGCAACAATAAAAATCTGCTGTCTACGTTTAACAAATTTATATAAAATTTTAGAAACAGTGTCTTTATCACTAACAGTATGAATCGGCTCAATTAGACTATTCATACTAACATTGAATTTATCCTCTGCTTGCTTATTTACTAAGTCATATCTATGAACAAAACCAATAATTTGATCTAACGATTCTTCAAAAATTGGAATTCTAGAAAAAACTAGCGGAGTATATTTATCTACTACTTCTCGCACAGTATCTTTTGAAGAAAGAGCAAAAACAACTGACCGGGGAGTCATAACCTCTTCTGCAGTTATATTATCTAATTTCATTAAGTTCTCAATTATATCACCCTCTTTACTATCGATTGCCCCCTCATCCTCACTTAACTCAGCCATTGCTATTAATTCTTCTCTAGATGCTTTAGAGTTATCTAAATTTTCCTTTTTAAAAAAATTGGATATTTTCTCTCCAACTATTACAACTGGAAAAACTAATATAATTAATGCTTGAGTAACATACGCTGTAAATCCAACCAAAGATTTTGTGTAGAGAGCGCCTATGGTTTTTGGAATTATTTCAGAGAAAAATAAAATTGAAAAGGTTAATACAAAGGATGATAACGCAACCCAGCTGCTCCCAAAAACAGAATATGTTTGAGCACCCACTCCTGCAGCTCCAACAGTATTAGCAATTGTATTAATTGTTAATATTGCAGATAATGGCCTATTAATATCTTCTTTGAGCCTGGCCATAATAGAGCCTCTTTTTTTGCCTTCCTTTGTAAGCACTGCTATATGTGCATGTGACACACTAAGCAGTACCGATTCAAGCAAGGAGCATAAAAAAGAAACAAAAAGAGCCGTAGAAAAATAAACAATCAGTGCTGTCATATATATTTTAATTTAATTGACATAAACAAAGAAACAAATGAAGTTCATTTTAATGGAAGCACCCTCCCATCAAAATTAACTTTAGTTTTTATATTTAATATATCGAGTATAGTAGGAACTATATCTACCGTCTCTACACTATCGCTTATAACTTTTCTCATTCTACCTTCACGCGAAAATAAGAGAGGAACATGAGCGTCATAATCATAAGGCGATCCATGGCCCGTACCATAAGACCTGTAAACATACCCTTCTTCAACTACAACAAATACATCAGCACTTTTTTGTTCGTGAATCATATTTCTTAGTCTAATAGATACTGGATCATTGTTCTCAGAATTCATTATTTCAGTTTTTGACAATACTGATTTTATTCCTTGAACCATAGAAAGATATTTTTTAATTATATTAATTGGACCATCGATTGCTATATTTTTTTCTTTAATTTTTTCGTGATTAAAATAATAATTTGTCCAATCCCTTACGTATAAGCCATCATCATACTTTTCAGAAATTTCATCATCTATCCATTCAAATGCCTCTTGCAAATTCTGCTTATTTATTCTGCCACCAACTAAGCCAATATTTGGTAGGTATTCCGGAAGAGGTAAACCACCGTGATCTGAGGTTAGAACAAATTCAATATTCTCTAAACCAATTTCAGCATCTAAATTATTTATGAAATCATTTAATTGTTTATCTAGGCGAAGAAAATAATCCATTGCTTCTTGAGAAAAAGGGCCATAACTATGAATTATATAATCCATTGCTGATATACCAATACATAATAAATCTACATTATCATCTTTACCCAACTCAGCTTCTTCTACTATAAGAGAAGATAAATTAAATAATTTCTCATCAAACCATGGAGTATCTAAAAACTCCTTACCCGGCTTGGCACCCTTATTAAAACCAATAGGAAAAACAGGACTGTAATCATCTATATCTTTATCATTTTTTTTCCTATAAAGATCAACTTCGCCATCAAAATAATCACTTCTTGCAAATATATTGTATAAACTATCTGATAATATTTTATTCCACGTTGAGTCCTTATAACTATCTAAGTTTAATTCCTCATTAAAAGACATAACCCAATTAGGAATAGAGTCAACATAAAATGAAGATGAGATAAAACGATCCAATTTATTATAATAAAGGATTAGATCAGGGTTTTGACCCGCCAACATTATTGCCGCTCTATCTTTACCAGCAACAGAATAAACTTTAGAATCTTCATTTATCGTTTTAATGATGTCACCAATCATATTATTGCTATATCTTTTTATCGACCGACCAAGACCTCCTCCGCCTATTGGTAAAGCATCTGGGTCTTCAACGCAATTCACTACTTTATTTAATTCTCGATCAAAATAACTATTTCCTAGAACGCCAGCAGGGCCAGGATACAATCCAGAACCTATAGAAAAATGCCCTGGGCCAGTAGCAGTATATCCATGCTGATGAAATGCATTTTCAAAAGAAATAGCATTATCTGCAAGCCAGCGGAAGCCACCTTTATATAAGCTATCAAATCTAGAAAAATGATCTGGGCGCATTTGATCAGCAACTAAAATAATAACTAGCTTAGTAGGCTTATGATTAGAGCAAGAAAGAAAAAATAAATATATTAGAATACTTAATATTTTTAGCTTCAACTAATAATCCTTAAAAATTTCCTTTTACCAACTTTTAAAATAATATTTTTATTTAAAGGAATCTTATAATGTATATCATCAATAGCATCTCCATCAATTTTAACAGCTGATTGCTTTATCATTCTACGTGCTTCACTTTTACTAGAAAGCATATTCGCCTTAATTATTATATCAACTAACAACATTGATTCTTCAATTATAAAATCTTCAATATTATCTGGTGTACCTTTTGAAACTATAACAGTATTAAAATGATTTTCAGCTTCTAATGCACTATTAGAATCATAATAAAATTCAACAATTTTCCTAGCAAGGAGTCTTTTTATTTCCATCGGATTAATGGAATCACTCTCAAGTTTTTTCTTAATATTTTCAAGCTCAGAACTATCAATATTTGTCGCGAGATTAAACCAAGAAAAAATAATATTATCCGGGATAGATAAAGTTTTCCCATACATATCATTAGCTGAGTCAGATATACCGATGTCATTGCCATAAGACTTTGACATTTTTTCTACCCCATCAGTTCCTTCTAATATAGGCATTGTAAGAATACACTGTGGCTCTTGCCCTACTTCTTTCTGAAGGTTTCTGCCCATTAACAAATTAAACTTCTGGTCAGTACCACCAAGTTCTATATCAGAAATCAATTCAACTGAATCTTGAGCTTGCGCTAAAGGATATAAAAATTCATGTAAAGATATGGGCACTTCAGATTCATAACGTTTTGTAAAATCATCTCTCTCAAGCATCCTAGCTACGGTTGTTGAACTAGCAAGTTGAATCACATCTGAAAATTTAATTTTCCCTAACCAATCTGAATTATATTTAATTTTAACTCTTTTCATATCAAGTATTACTTTAGCCTGGTCAAGGTAGGTCTTTGCATTATCTTTTGCCTCATTAAGTGTTAACTGAGGGCGGGTCTTATTTCTTCCAGATGGATCACCTATCATGGCTGTAAAATCACCAATGACCAATACAGCCTGATGGCCCAAGTCTTGAAAGTCTCTTAGCTTACGCAAAACAACGCTATGCCCTATGTGAAGGTCAGGTCTACTAGGATCACATCCTAGCTTAACAGTCAAAGGTTTATTCTTATTAATTGATATTTTTATTTTTTCTCGAAGCTCATCCTCTGGAAGAATCTCTTCTGCACCTCTTTTAATTATATCTAATTGTTTGTCTATTGATAAATTATTATTCACAACGTTTTTTTCATCTCTCTTTGGATATCTCTCTCAATATCTCTGCGCTTTTTTGTATCACGCTTATCATATAGTTTTTTTCCTTTTGCTAAGCCAATCTCTACCTTAAGCCAACCTTGTTTATTAAAATACAATTTTAATGGTAAAGCTGTTAAGCCCTTTTCAGACAACTTTTGATTTATTTTATATATTTCATTTTTATGCAATAAGAGGCGTCTATCTCTTAATGGTTCATGCCCACTAAATCCAGTATGACTGTAGGCACTGATATGAACTCCAACCATCCATGCCTGGCCTTTCCTTATCTTAATATAACTTTCTTTTAAACTTGCTTTTCCTTCTCTTAGACTTTTGACTTCACTTCCTAAAAGTTCAAGTCCTGCCTCTAGTATTTCAATAATTTGAAATTCATGATAGGCTTTTCTATTGGTAGAAACAATGCTTTTTCCCATAAATACAGACTTCTAAAAATACAGTCCTATAACTTAGCTGTCCAAGCTTATTCCTTTTATAAAACATAATATTATAATATTTAAAAATAAATAACGATGCTAAGAAATTATTTTCAAGCTTACCCATCATAATTAGCATATTAATCTAAATCTATTACCAGTCAAATATTGGTACTTAATTATTTAATTTATTCATATATAACTGATACTAAGTTTCATTATGAATATTTTAATAATTGAGCCATACTACACAGGATCACACAGGCAATGGGCTGAAGGATATAAAAAGTTCAGTAGACATAATATAAAAATCATTTCAATGGAAGGTAGATTCTGGAAATGGCGGATGCATGGTGGAGCTATTACTATGGCAAAAGCATTTAACAACTTAGACTGGAAGCCAGATTGCATATTAGCTACAGATATGATTGATCTTTCCACATTTATTTCTTTAACAAAGGATAAATGCTATAAAATCCCCATATATATATATTTCCATGAGAATCAACTATCATATCCCTGGAGCCCTAACGATAGAGACTTAATAAATAATAGAAATGAACACTATGGCTTCATTAACTATACCTCAGCACTTGCAGCTGATAAAATATTTTTCAACTCAAAATTTCATTTGGAAATATTTATTAAATCATTAAAAAAATTTCTGAAAAAATTTCCTGATAATAATGAATTAGATTCCATCCAATTGATTAACCATAAATCATACCCAATCTATTTAGGATTAGATTATTCAAAATTCAATAATATTAAAGTAAAAAAATTTAGAGCCCCGCTTATATTGTGGAACCACAGATGGGAATATGATAAAAACCCAGAAGAGTTTTTCTTAACTCTAAAAAAATTGAAAGATGAAGAACTGGTTTTTAAGCTAGCTGTTTTAGGAGAAAATTTTTCTTCTTCTCCAAATATATTTAACAAAGCTAAAAAGACCTTTAAAAATGAGATAGTTCATTGGGGCTACGTTAGTCATCAACAGGAATATGCTAAATGGCTTCACAAAGCTGATATTTTGCCTGTTACATCTAATCAAGACTTTTTCGGTATAAGCATCATGGAAGCGATATATTGCAACACCTGGCCAATCCTACCTAAAAGGCTAGCATACCCCGAGCTAATTCCAAAAAAATTACACAAAAAATTTTTCTATGAAAATAATGACTCTCTATATAGCATGCTAAAATGGTCAATTAATAATTTAGATAAAGTAAGAAAAATTAATTTAAAAACCATAGCTGCAAAATATGATTGGACTAGAGTTAGTCAGGTCTATGATGAAATATTTAATAAGAAAATTTGATTTTATCTTATTAGAGGCCAATCATATCCAATACTAATCTAATACCCCACCCTGTTGCACTTCCTTTTGGATTAATGCTATTTGGATTAGCTCCCCATGCAGTACCAGCAATATCAAAATGAACCCATGGAATACCTTCCTTAACAAATTCTTTTAAAAAAGCCCCTCCAGCTATTGACCCTGCTTGCATAGGTGCTCCAATATTTTTTACATCAGCGATTTCACTCTTTACTTGTTTACAGTACTCAGGCCATAGGGGTAATTCCCATACTTTCTCATTTGTGTTTTTAGCAGATTTCTTTATTTTAGATATTAATTCATTGTTAGTACCCATGATACCAGTTGCAATGTGTCCGAGCGATATCAGAACCGCACCAGTTAATGTGGCAAAATCAATAATATATTCTGGATCATAATGCTTTGATGCGTATGATAACCCATCTGCTAGAATGACTCTCCCTTCAGCATCTGTATTAAGCACCTCAATTGTTTTCCCATTATATGCAGTAAGAATATCACCAGGCTTATAGGCTTTCGCTCCAACAAGATTCTCTGTTGAAGGTATAATTGCAACAGCATTAATTTTAGGTTTAAGTAAGGCTAAAGCTTTAAAAACTCCTAAAACTACTGCAGAGCCACACATATCATACTTCATTTCATCCATCTTCGCTGCTGGCTTTATAGAAATCCCTCCAGAGTCAAATGTTAAACCTTTACCAACCATTACAATAGGCTTGGTATCACCTCCATTGTTATACTCAAGTATAATAAATTTTGGTGGTTCATCAGTACCTTGAGCGACTCCTGCTAATCCTCCCATACCCATCTGCGTAAATTGATCTCTATCAAATACTTTAATTTCCATGTTACCTTCTTCTGCAATTTTACTTGCCATATTTGCCAAATGAGATGGGGTCGCTACATTACCTGGATGATTAGCCAAATCCCTCGCAAAACAAACTGAAGAACCCACATCTAAACCTTTTTGAATTTCGTTTAAATCACCACTAACTATAGACACTAATTCAGGCTCAAAAATATCTTCTTTTTTTGTTTTATAATTAAGAAACTGATAACTACCCAAAGCAATACCCTCACCCATTGACTGACAGCTATCTACACCTGAGCATAAACAATCCAATAGAACTTGTGAAGATTTCTTATCAATTGCAACTCTGAGAGCTTTTCCAGCGGCTTCTCTTACAATTTCCTCTTTAATTTTCTTTTTATCACCCATCCCAATTACAGCAATTCTTTTTCCACAGACATAAAAGAAATTAGTCTCGCCAACTTTACCACTCATATCGCCAGATTTAAAAGCGACACTAATTGCACCGCCTGATTCTTTATCGATATCAGGACCGATAGGAGTCATTGTACTATCTTTATAGATACCAATGCATATTAGAGAAGCATCACTTTTATTCCATGCTTCATTAGAAATGTTAATTTTTGATATATGTGACATAAATATTCCTTTTTATAAGTTTATTAATAGTTAAAATAAAAAAATCAATTCGTAATATTCTACATCTATAAATATTAATTTATATGGCTAAACTAAAATTATGCTAGTTATAAACGTTTAGTAATTTAATATTAAATACTGATGCTAATTTTTAATATAAATAAAGAAGAAAAATATCCAGCAATTATTTTAATGCTTATGTTCTTTTGTATTATTGGAGCTAGCATTACTGCTTCAAGCGCTCGAGATACATTTTTTCTAACCCAATATGACAAATCACTTCTGCCACTAATGTTTGCAGCAGTTTCAGTAGTGATGGTATTAAGCGTGACCATATATAATCGTTTAAGTGCAAGGCTAGACCTTATTAAAATGATTATACTAACAAGTCTGTTTTTTTGCTTCAGCGTTTTTATCATACTCCAAAACTTAAATGGTCTAGTTATACCATTATTTTATGTTTGGACAGATGTTATCATTGCAATAAGCATATTACAATTTTGGATGCTAGCTGGAGAAATTTTTAATCCCAGACAAGCTAAACGAATCTTTAGTCTTATTGGAATTGGTGGGTCAATTGCTGGAATCAGTGCTGGATACTTTATAAAACCTTTTGTAAAGCAAAACGGTACTGAAAGTCTATTAGTCCCAACTATATTCTTTTTGGCTATGGTGGCATTGTTAGCTACTCAAATTAATTCTTATAGAGAGAAAACTATTTCTAATGATAAAATTTCAAATACTAAGACTGAAAAATCACAAAAAAACATTAAAATAATCGATTCCTACCTTAAAACTATCTTAATCATGGTTTGTTCAGCAGCAATATGTTCTAGGATTATTGAATATCAATTTAAGATAACTGCAGCTAACACATATCCAAACTCGGAAGATCTGGCAATATTTTTTGGTAATTACTATATGTTACTTAATGGCTGTACTCTAATAATGCAATTCTTTCTAACTAGCATTATCCTAAAAAGATTTGGAATCCTTGCAGGTTTAGTATTTCTACCCATTGGACTCGCCATTGGCTCATTTTCATTTTTAATATTTGGTGGCATTACAAGCGTATTATTATCTAGACTAATTGATCAAACTTTTAAGTTTTCAATTCAGAGTACTACTTCTGAAATATTATGGACTCCAATAAAAAAAGAAAAAGCTAGAAAAGCCAAGCCCATTATTGATTCTTCTTTTAAATCAATAGCAGAAGGATGTATAGGTATAATTATATATTTAATTGTAATAAAAAACATTCTACCTAATGATAAAATCTATATCCTAAGCATTCCAGTATTGCTAATCACTTTCTTATGGCTTTGGAATAATTTTTATATAAAAAACAGATATGTTAAAACTCTAGAGAAAGCAATCAACCATAGACAATTAAATCTTGAGAATGTGCAATTCGATGTAACTAACAATCATATTGTTCAAACTATTAACAACTCATTAAATGAAGACAATCTGCACAAGCAAATATTCACTATTGATTTAATTAAGGATCTAGAAGTTGATATATGGAAAGAGACCTTGAACAAAATACTTATTAATGGAAAACCAGAAATTAAACTAAGAATAATAAAATTAGCGCTTGAAAAAAAAGGTTTAATAGATGAAAATAATCTATTAGCTCTTTCAAAAGGGACCGATGAAGTAGCAGCACGTGCGCTAATTTTAAATAATAATACTACATTAAAACAAATATCTAGTACTTTACATGCTAATCTTCAAAATGATAATGGGCATATTAAAGCTGCTAGTGCGGTATGTTTATTGCAGATCGATAAGAATAATGAAAAAGCAAAAATAATATTAGAAGATTTTTTAGATGTCAAAGATGAAAAAACAACAGCATTAGCACTTGAATATCTACAAATATCAAGTGAGCTATTACCAAAAGATACTCTAATAACTTTATTGTTTCACCCCTCAATAGAAATTAGTCTATCAGCACTAAATATAGCTGGAAAAAGATTACACAATGATTACTTACCAGCAATAATTTCAAATTTAAGCAATATAAAATTAGCTATTATTGCTAGAGAAACTCTTTTATTGTATGATGATGAAAAAGTATTAAATACTATAGAAGATGAGCTCAACAAAGAGGATATTAATAAAGATTTGATTTCTGGTATCGTACGATGTCTAGGCTCATATTCACATAAGAAGTCATTAGAAATGTTAAGGTTATTATTAACAAATGAAGACCTGGAATTATCTATCCAGGTTTCCAATTCAATGATGAAAATTGCTAAAACAAGTAAATTAAAAAATGAGTTTCAAGCGCCTTATTATGAAGAAATAGACTTTTTTTCAAAACAATATTTAAAAATGAATATGTTATCATTAAATTTAAATAACACGATAAATCCTAATCTAATTCGTGAGCAAATAAGTTCTGATAAAAAGAAAATTATTCATATAATGCTTAAACTTATTTGTCTTAAAATTCCAGAGTCACCTGTTGATTCGCATATTAAGCATATAATATCTAAAAATGATAAAGACCTACCATACATTCTTGAATTTATCGACACTTCATTTGAAAAACGAATTCGTGATATTATCATCCCAATTATTGATCCCGAAGAAAATTTTTCAAAAGAGAGTCTTAAACATAAAAAAATAAGAATCGACATTGATAGTTTTCTTCTAGATTGGATAGAGTCTGGAAATAATTGGAAAATATCTATAGCTCTTGATTACATATTAAAAAATAAAAATCAGATTATTAATCAAATTCAATGGGACAAAGTCCCATCAAACCCTATCATATCTGAGATACTAGATAACCAAGATAACCTAAATAATTTAATACCAATCAAAAAGTATAAAACTAAAAAGGAGCCAACAATGTTCTCTATCTTAGAAAAAACAATGCTACTTAAAACTGTTGATCTTTTTCAAGATATTCCTAGTGAATTACTATCACAAATTTCTCAAATTTCAAAAGCAAAAGACTATGAAAGTGGAGAAGTAATTTTTAATGAAGGTGATTATGGAGATTCAATGTTCATAGTTATAGAAGGAGAAGTTTCCATTCAAAAAAATGGGAAATCAATAGCACTGCTTGATAAAGGTTCTTCATTAGGTGAAATGGCTCTCTTAGACAATGAGACCAGATCTGCAGATGCAGCTGCTAAAGTAGACTCAGTATTACTTAAAATCAACCAAGATGTTTTTTACGAGTTGATGGAGGGTAATGCAGATATTATGAAACAAATAATTAGACTCTTAACATCAAGGATAAGAGATGCTAACTCTAAACTTGAGAAGACCCTTGGATAAGTTCTTCAACGACTGCAGGATCTGCTAGTGTAGAGATATCTCCCATATTATCATAATCCTTTTCACCGATTTTTCTTAGTATTCGCCTCATTATTTTTCCTGACCTTGTTTTAGGAAGTGCCGGAGCAAATTGTAATTTACCTGGTTTAGCATGTGGCCCTATCTCTTTTACAACTGAATCAATAATATTATTATGAATCTTTTCTGAGTATTCTGTGCCAGTCATAAGAGTAACAAATGCATATATACCCTGGCCTTTAATATCATCTGGGACACCAACAACAGCAGCCTCCGCAACGCCCTCTGCCTTACCAATTGCCCCTTCTACTTCGGCAGTCCCAATTCTATGGCCAGATATATTTAATACATCATCTACTCTACCAGTTATCCAATAGTATCCGTCTTCATCTCTTTTAGCACCATCACCAGTAAAATAATAACCTGGAAACTGAGAAAAATATGTTTCAATGAACCTTTGTTGATTTCCATATATAGTTCTCATCTGTCCAGGCCAAGAGGATTTCATCGCTAATAAACCTTGAACATTATTACCTTCAATTTCTTCTCCTTTATCTGTTAATAAAACAGGCTCAATTCCAAATAGAGGTAATGTCGCAGAACCTGGCTTTGTTGGAGTAGCTGTTGGGATTGGAGAAATTAATATACCACCAGTTTCAGTTTGCCACCAAGTATCAACAATCGGGCAACTTTTTTTACCAATTACAGAATAATACCAATTCCATTCAGGCTCTTTTATCGGTTCACCAACAGTCCCAAGTATTCTTAGACTATCAAGTTTTCGAGATGTAACCCAATCATCGCCTTCCTTCATAAGCGCTCGAAGAGCAGTTGGGGCAGTATAAAATTGATTTACCTTATACTTATCAATAATATCCCAAAATCTCCCAAAATCAGGAAAATTAGGAACTCCTTCAAACATAACGGTAGTAGCCATATTTGACAAAGGACCATAAACAATATAAGAATGCCCTGTTATCCAGCCTATATCAGCGGTACACCAATAAATATCATCTTCTTTATAATTAAAAATTAAATCATGACTATAAGAAACATACACAAGATATCCACCAGTTGTGTGCAATACACCTTTTGGCTTACCAGTAGACCCTGAAGTATATAAAATAAAAAGCGGATCTTCAGCATCCATTACCTCAGGCTCACATTCTGAATTAACCTGATTTACCTCCTCATGATACCAAAAATCTCTTCCTTCAACAATATCAACCTTGACACCTGTCCTTTTTACAATCATTACTGATTCTATTGATGGAGTTTCAGTTAGTGCAATATCCGCATTTTCTTTCATTGGAATATTGTCTTTTACACCGCGAACTCCAGTATCTTGTGTGATTAGCATTTTACATGAAGAATCATTAATTCTATCACGAAGAGAATCAGCACTAAAAGCACCAAAGACTATTGAATGAACTGCTCCAATTCTGGCACATGCAAGCATAGCAATTGACAACTCAGGAATCATTTGCATATAAATACATACACGGTCGCCTTTTTTTATACCATGCTTTTTTAAAACATTCGCAAATCTTTTAACCTTATCTAACAACTCATCATAAGTGAAAGTTTTGTCTTCTCCAAGATTATTACCTTCCCAAATAATTGCAGTCTTGGAACCATTACCAGAAGAAACATGTCTATCAAGACAATTATAGCTTACATTAAGCTTCCCATTCATAAACCAATTAATATCACCATTTATGAAATCATATTTTCTGGTATTATCCCATTTCCTATACCAAGATATTCTTTCTGCTATTTTATCCCAAAATAGTTCAGGCTCAGATATGGACTGTTTATACAGTTGTTTATATTTATCAATAGTGTCAATTTGAATATCTTTCATCCAAGTTTCAGCATCCTGATATTTGTCTTTATTTTTTGTCACTATGTATTATTTAAGAATAACTTTCTTAATCATCAAATATTAACTCATGAAAACATTTTTTATAGCTACCATCAGATTGTTCCTGCACCGCTACCATTGTAAACTCAGAGACACATGCCAATCTAGGCGTATCATGCCTTCCTTCAGCATAAGCTTTAACTAAAATTTTTATTGATGACTTTCCAATAGCAATAATATTCGCTTCAAAATTCACCCACTCACCTACTAGCACAGGCTCCTTAAATTCTGTAGCATCAATTGCTCTAGTGACAGCAGCATCAGCAGGGGTTTCTTTAAGAACTCTATGAGCAGCCTTGCTAACCGCTATATCCATCCAAGATATCATTTGCCCGCCAAAGAG
>Ga0208277_1001555_pt1 | contig 13352 bp, 9 predicted proteins | sample ETNtaG_5_FD_185782 | JGI IMG/M metagenome (GOLD analysis project Ga0208277, IMG submission 185782) | Marine microbial and viral communities from oxygen minimum zone, Eastern Pacific Ocean - ETNP201406SV205 (SPAdes) (version 2) | ecosystem: Environmental > Aquatic > Marine > Oceanic ...
CTTCTTTGTTCTTTGAATCGTTCCAATCAGGTCTGAACAATTTATGAGCTGCATTAAAGTGAGCTTTTCTATTTACAGTTACTTTCATTTTTTTAAATAATTATAAAAATACTCAAAAGCTATTTTAAACCAAACTGTATAATTATCTTCATTTTTGATAATATCGTTATTTAATGTTTCCATATCAACCCATTTGAAATCTTCAGCCTCATCTTTATTTAAGATAGGGTCGTTATCAAAAACACCATAAAATACATGATCAAATTCGTGCTCGGTTAATTGATTATCAAGTTCAGCTTTATAAATAAAGTCATAGACTTTTCTTAAACTTGTTTTTATACCCATCTCTTCATCAAGTCTTCTATTAGCTGCATCTAATATGTCTTCACCTTCTCTTGGGTGACTACAACATGTATTTGTCCATAATCCACCCGAGTGATATTTTGAAGAAGCTCTTTTTTGTAGTAAAAGCTCGTATTTAGAATTAAAAATAAAAATTGAAAAGGCTCTATGTAAAACACCTTTCTCATGGGCTTCAAGCTTTGGCATTAATCCAACTTGATTGTCATTTTTATCAACAAGAATTACCTTTTCCTCTGACATTGAGTTAAATTAATAATTTAGCTCTTCTTCCTCTTTATTGATTAGTAAGCTATTGTACTCATCTTTAGGGCCAACAATTATATCGTCGTATTTTCTCATTCCAGTTCCTGCAGGAATTTTATGACCAACAATTACATTCTCTTTTAAACCTTCTAGCATATCATTTTTTCCATTAACTGCAGCTTCATTTAATACTTTCGTAGTTTCCTGGAAAGATGCTGCTGAAATAAATGATTTTGTTTGAAGAGATGCTCTTGTGATACCCTGAAGTTGAGTTGAAGCAGTTGCAGGTTTTGCATCTCTAGCATCAACTAGCTTTTTATCATCCCTTTTTAACATTGAGTTTTCATCTCTCAAGTGCCTAGCAGAAACAAGCTGTCCAACTTTTAGATTTTCACTGTCCCCAGAATCTTCAACAACTTTCATACCATATAATTTATCATTTTGAGCAATAAACTCGTCTTTATATGTAAGTTGATCTTCTAGGAATAGAGTATCTCCAGTATCAATAATCTTAACTTTTCTCATCATCTGTCTAACTACAACCTCAAAATGCTTGTCATTAATTTTAACACCCTGAAGTCTATAGACCTCTTGGACTTCATTAACAAGATATTGCTGAACGGCAGAAGGACCTTTGATATTTAAGATATCATTAGGTGTAATTGAACCATCTGATAAAGGCATACCTGCCTTGATAAAATCATTTTCTTGAACAAGAATCTGATTTGATAGTTTAACTAAATATTTTTTAATATCACCAAACTTAGATTCAACAATGATTTCTCTATTTCCTCTTTTAATTTTTCCGAAAGACACAACCCCATCAATTTCAGAAACAACAGCTGGATTAGAAGGGTTTCGTGCTTCAAATAATTCAGTAACTCTAGGTAAACCACCCGTGATATCACCTGATTTAGCCGATTTTCTTGGAATTTTAACTAATATTTTACCCTTTTCGATTGATTCATCTTCATCAACCATAATATGAGCACCAACAGGTAGGTTATAAGACCTTAAGGTTACACCTTTTTTATCTTGAATAAGAAGTGTAGGTATTAATTTTTTATCCCTAGAATCAGTAATAACTTTTTCTTTGAATCCAGTTTGCTCATCAATTTCGACTTGATAAGTTTTGCCAACTTCAATATTTTCATAAACAATTTTTCCTGAAAATTCCGAAACAATCACACCATTGAATGGATCCCACTGACATACGATATCACCTTTCGACAACTTTTGACCATTTTTTATATTAAGATATGAACCATAAGGTATGTTATTAGTACTTAAAACATTTTTTGTTTTAGAATCTAAAATCTTAATCTCTGTAGTTCTAGATATAACAATATTAGAAGAATTACCCTCGTTATCTTTAGTCTTGACAACTTTTAAGTCTTCGATTTCAGCAACTCCATCAAATCTTGATATTAAGGAATTCTCTTCAGAAATATTTCCAGCAACACCTCCAACATGGAAAGTTCTTAGAGTTAATTGAGTTCCTGGCTCACCGATAGACTGAGCAGCAACAACACCTACTGCCTCACCAATTTGAACAGGTTTTCCAGTTGCAAGGTTTCTTCCATAACAACTAGCACAAATTCCCTTTTTAGTTTCACATGTTAATGCTGATCTAACTTCAACAGATGTAATAAGAGTATTTTCAATTTTACTTACAGTATCTTCTTCTATTAATTTACCACCTTCTATTATCAGTTCGTTAGTTGAAGGATCAATTATATCATTAAGCGCAACTCTTCCAAGAATTCTTTCACCTAATGTCTCTACAATCTCTTCGTTCTTTTTAAGAGCAGTAACCTCAATTCCTCTTAGTGTACCACAATCAAATTCGTTGACAATTACATCCTGGGATACATCAACAAGTCTTCTAGTTAAGTATCCTGCATCAGCAGTTTTCAGTGCAGTATCAGCTAAACCTTTTCTAGCACCGTGAGTAGAGATAAAGTATTCTAGAATTGATAGACCCTCTTTAAAATTAGATAAAATAGGATTTTCAATAATTTCACCACCACCAATATTTGATTTTTTTGGTTTTGCCATTAATCCTCTCATCCCAGTTAACTGTCTTATTTGTTCTTTTGAACCTCTAGCTCCTGAGTCAAGCATCATATAAACTGAATTAAATCCTTGCTGATCTTCGCTAATTTGTTTCATAGCAAGCTCAGTAAGTGTAGCATTAGCAGATGTCCAAACATCAATAACCTGATTATATCTTTCATTATTTGTGATAAGACCCATATTATAGTTGCCAATAATTCCATCAACCTGATTATTAGCATCATCAATAAGATGTTGTTTCTGTTCAGGTATGATAATATCCCCTAAACTAAACGATAGCCCTCCTCTAAACGCAAATGTATATCCAAGATCCTTAATCTTATCTAAAAATTCTGCTGTTTCAGGGACAGATGTAACGTGGAGAATTTGTCCAATAATTTCTCTAAGGTTTTTCTTAGTAAGAACTTCATTAAAGAAACCTGCTCTTTCTGGAACCACTTCATTGAAGAAAATTCTTCCTGGAGTAGTCTCTATAATTTCATAAGAATCATCAGATTCAGTTGTCTTAATCTTACATTTAATCAAAGCATTTAAATCAACAATTTTTTCGTTATATGCCATATTAACCTCTTCAGGAGAATAAAAAGTAAGTCCTTCACCCTTTAATTTTAATGATTCAGAGGATTTTCTTGATTTTGTCATATAATAAAGACCTAAAACCATATCCTGAGATGGAACTGTAATTGGAGAACCATTTGCTGGATTCAATATATTATGTGAACCAAGCATAAGAAGCTGAGCCTCTAAAATAGCTTCTGGTCCCAATGGAAGGTGAACAGCCATTTGATCACCATCAAAGTCAGCATTGAACGCAGTACATGTTAATGGGTGTAATTGAATAGCTTTTCCTTCAATAAGTTTCGGTTGAAATGCCTGTATACCAAGTCTATGAAGAGTAGGAGCCCTATTAAGTAAAACAGGGTGACCTTTTAACACATTCTCTAATATATCCCAGACAACAGGTTCTCTTCTATCGATAATTTTTTTCGCAGATTTAACTGTTTTTACTATTCCCCTTTCAATAAGTTTTCTAATTATAAAAGGTTTGTACAACTCTGCTGCCATATCTTTAGGCAAACCACATTCGTATAATTTTAATTCTGGACCAACAACAATTACTGATCTAGCCGAATAGTCAACTCTCTTTCCAAGAAGGTTTTGTCTAAAACGTCCTTGTTTTCCTTTTAATGAGTCAGATAATGATTTTAATGGTCTATTAGATTCTGTCTTAACTGCTGAAGATTTTCTTGTATTATCAAATAAAGAATCTACAGACTCTTGAAGCATCCTTTTTTCATTTCTTAATATTACTTCAGGAGCTTTAATTTCAACTAATCTCTTTAATCTATTATTTCTTATGATTACTCTTCTATAAAGATCATTAAGGTCAGAAGTAGCAAATCTTCCTCCATCTAATGGAACAAGAGGTCGTAATTCAGGTGGAATAACAGGAATTACCTTAACTACCATCCATTCAGGAAGGTTTTCTTTTCTTTCATTTCCCTCTCTGAATGATTCAACAACCTGAAGTCTTTTTAAAGCTTCAGTTTTTCTTTGTTTTGAAGTTTCATTATTTGCTTTGTGTCTTAGCTCATATGAAAGTTCTTCTAAATCAATTCGTGAAAGCAATTCAATCAGACATTCAGCACCCATTTTTGCAATAAATTTCCTTTCATCAGCATCATCTAAAAACTGATTATCAGCAGGGAGAGACTCCATAATTGTTAGATATTCTTCCTCTGTTAAAAAGTCCATCTTATTAACAGGCTCACCCTCGGCGTTCTTTGCTTCACCCGGTTGAATAACAACATATCTTTCATAATAGATAATCATGTCAAGTTTCTTAGAAGGGAGTCCTAAAAGATATCCTATTTTATTGGGTAAGGATTTAAAATACCAAATGTGAGCAACTGGTACTACCAAATTAATATGACCTACTCTATCTCTTCTTACTTTCTTTTCAGTTACTTCAACACCACATCTATCACAGACTATACCTTTATATCTAATCCTTTTGTATTTACCACATGCACATTCATAATCTTTGACAGGACCAAAGATTCTCTCACAGAACAAACCATCTCTTTCAGGTTTATGTGTTCTATAATTTATTGTCTCAGGCTTAAGAACCTCTCCTCTAGAATTACCGAGGATAACCTCTGGAGATGATAGACCGATTGAAATCGTATTAAACTTCTTTTGTGTCAATAATTCGTTATTTTTTGCCATTTTTTATTTTGTAATTTATTTTTCTTCTAATCTAATGTCTAAACCAAGACCTTTTAATTCATGCATTAATACATTGAATGATTCTGGGAGCCCAGCTTCAGGAAGATTTTCACCTTTCACAATTGATTCATAAGCTTTTGCCCTACCTATAACATCATCTGATTTTATAGTTAAAATTTCTTGAAGTGCACTTGATGCTCCATATGCTTCAAGAGCCCAAACCTCCATCTCACCAAATCTTTGACCACCAAACTGAGCTTTCCCTCCAAGAGGTTGCTGAGTTATTAAACTGTATGGACCAATAGATCTAGAGTGCATTTTATCATCAACCATATGTCCAAGTTTTAACATGTAAATAACTCCTACAGTGGCAGCTTGATCAAATTTTTCCCCAGTACCACCATCATAAAGATAAGTGTGACCAAATCGAGGTACTCCTGCTTCATCAGTAAGCTCATTTATTTCATCAAGTGTAGCTCCATCAAAAATTGGTGTCGAAAACTTTCTGCCAAGTTCCTTTCCTGCCCATCCAAGAACAGTTTCATAGATTTGACCAATATTCATCCTAGAAGGTACACCTAGTGGATTTAAAACAATATCTACTGGCGTTCCATCTTCAAGGAAAGGCATATCTTCTTGTCTAACAATTCTTGCAACAATACCCTTATTACCATGTCTACCAGCCATCTTATCACCAACTTTAAGTTTTCTTTTCTTTGCAATGTAAACCTTAGCAAGTTTTTTAATTCCAGGAGGTAGTTCATCTCCTACACTAATTGTAAATTTTTCTCTTCTAAGAGAACCTTGAATATCATTTTCTTGTATTCTATAGTTGTGAAGAAGAGTTGATATAGTAGCATTTAAATCATCAGAAGTAGTCCAAACTCCCTTTGTAAGATGTGTATAATCTTCAACATTTGCTAACATCTTATTAGAGAATTTTTTTCCTTTAACTAGCACTTCATCACCAAGATCGTTGAATACTCCTTGACAAGTCTTACCATTTACAACTGATGAAAGCTTATCAACAAGTTTTAGCCTTAAATCCTCAAGAATTTTATCATATTTTGTTTCTAACAATTCTAAATCAACTTTATCTTGAGACCTCCTTCTTTTATCTTTGAAAGATCTAACAAATAATTTCTTGTCAATAACAATTCCATTAAGCGATGGAGGAGCTTTTAATGAAGCATCTTTAACGTCTCCTGCTTTATCTCCAAATATTGCTCTTAATAATTTTTCTTCTGGTGTTGGATCTGATTCACCTTTTGGAGTTATTTTACCAATAAGAATGTCACCAGGTGTAACATCAGCACCTACTCTAATCATACCATTTTCATCAAGCTCTTTAGTGGCTTCTTCACTAACATTTGGAATATCATCAGTAAGCTCTTCTGTACCAAGCTTAGTATCTCTAACATCCAATGAATATTCATCTATGTGTATTGATGTAAAGATATCTTCTCTTACAACTTTCTCTGATATAACAATAGCATCCTCGAAGTTGTAACCTTTCCAAGGCATGAAGGCAACTTTAAGGTTTCTTCCAAGAGCAAGTTCACCTTTTTGGGTAGCATAACCCTCACAGAGTACTTGACCCTTTGATACTTGATCACCTTTACTTACTATTGGTTTTAGATTTATACATGAGCCTTGATTTGTTTTTTGAAATTTAATAAGATCATATACTTTAGTATCATCATCAAAGCTGAGTAACTTCTCATCACTTGAAAGTTTGTATTTAATTACAATTTTGTTTGCATCAACATAATCAACTACACCATCTCTCTCGGCATTTATTAATACTCTTGAATCAGTAGCTACTGATTTCTCAAGTCCTGTTCCTACTATTGGAGATTCAGGTTTTAAAAGAGGCACAGCTTGACGCATCATATTTGATCCCATTAATGCACGGTTAGCATCATCATGTTCTAAGAAAGGAATTAATGAAGCAGATATTGATGCAATTTGATTTGGAGCTACATCAGTATAATTGATATTGTCTGGTGTGACAACAGGAAAGTCTGCTTGATCTCTTGCAATAACTTTCTCAGCTTTTATTTTACCAGAGTTATCGTAGTTAATGTTAGCTTGAGCAATTAACTTATTCTCTTCTTCTTCTGCAGATAGATAAGTTATATTTTTAAGATCAATCTTACCGTTTTTAACTTGTCTGTATGGTGTCTCGATAAACCCAAGATTATTAACTCTTGCATAAACAGATAAAGATGAAATAAGACCAATGTTTGGACCTTCAGGAGTCTCAATTGGACATAGTCTACCATAATGTGTATAGTGGACATCTCTTACCTCAAATCCAGCTCTTTCCCTTGATAATCCTCCAGGACCAAGAGCAGAAAGTCTTCTCTTATGAGTAATCTCAGCAAGTGGATTTGTTTGATCCATAAACTGAGAAAGTTGATTTGTACCAAAGAAAGTATTTATCACAGAAGATAAAGTTTTAGCATTAATCAGATCAATTGGCGTAAATACTTCATTATCTCTAACATTCATTCTCTCTCTAATAGTTCTTGCCATTCTTGCAAGCCCAACACCAAATTGAGATGAAAGTTGTTCACCTACAGTTCTAACCCTTCTGTTTGAAAGGTGGTCAATATCATCGATTTCTGCTTTAGAATTTATTAACTCTATAAGATATTTAATGATGGTAGTGATGTCTAATCTTGTTAAAGTCCTCTCTTCCATATCAACATCAAGGTTTAACTTTTTATTCATTCTGTATCTCCCTACTTCTCCTAGATTATATCTTTGGTCGGAGAAGAATAATTTATCAATTATACCTCTAGCAGTTTCCTCATCTGGTGGCTCCGCATTTCTCAATTGTCTGTATATATATTCAACTGCTTCTTTTTCTGTGTTTGTTTGATCCTTTTGAAGAGTATTATATATAATAGCATAATCTGAATTTTGGGCATCTTCTTTATGAATCAATATAGTCTTGACATCTGCATCTATTATCTGCTCAATATGATCTTTTTCTATAACAGTATCTCTGTCAATTATAATTTCATTTCTTTCAATTGAAATAACTTCTCCAGTATCTTCATCAACGAAATCTTCATGCCAAGTTCTTAGAACTCTAGCAGCTAATTTTCTGTTTAGTGCTTTCTTTAGACCAGCTTTTGTTACCTTAATCTCTTCAGCTAGATCAAAAATTTCTAATATCTCCTTATCACCCTGATATCCAATAGCTCTAAATAATGTAGTAACAGGCAATTTTTTCTTTCTATCAATGTATGCATACATCACATTATTGATATCTGTAGCGAACTCAATCCATGAACCTTTGAAAGGTATCACTCTTGCAGAGTAAAGCTTGGTTCCGTTAGCATGGAAAGACTGTCCAAAAAACACTCCTGGTGATCTATGAAGTTGAGAAACTACAACTCTTTCAGCACCATTAATAATAAAAGTTCCACTTGGAGTCATATAAGGGATAGAACCTAAGAATACATCTTGTACTATCGTTTCAAAATCTTCATGTTCAACATCTGTACAATAAAGTTTTAACCTTGCTTTTAAAGGAACAGAATAACTTAAACCTCTTTGAATACACTCATGCATTGAGTACCTTGGTGGATCAACAAAATAATCTAAAAACTCTAGCACAAACTGATTTCTTGCATCAGTTATGGGAAAGTTTTCTTTGAATGTGTTAAATAAACCCTCTTCTACTCTTTCATCAGACTTTGTCTCGAGTTGGAAGAAATCTTGAAATGATTTAATCTGAATATCTAAAAAATCAGTTTCAACATTTACAGTTTTGGTGTTAGAAAAATTTGTTCTCAATTTATTGTTAGTCATATTTTAGAGTTTTATTCAAACAAGCATAGGCCTTTAGATATAATTTCTAAAAGCCTAAAAAAATGAAGTTATTTTAACTTACTTAAGTTCAACCTCAGCTCCAGCTTCTTCAAGTGATTTCTTTAGTCCTTCAGCATCGTCTTTTGATACTGCTTCCTTAATTGAACTAGGAGTATTATCAACTAGATCTTTAGCTTCCTTAAGCCCTAATCCAGTTAACTCCTTGACCAATTTAACTACTGCAAGTTTTGAGCCTCCAGCTGATTTTAAAACAACATCAAATTCTGATTTTGCTTCAGCTGCGTCATCTCCACCAGCACCAGGACCTGCTGCTACCGCCACTGCTGCTGCTGCTGCAGGTTCGATACCATATTCATCTTTAAGAATATCAGCTAATTCGTTAACTTCTTTTACCGTTAAACCAACTAACTGTTCTGCGACTTTTTTTAGATCTGCCATTATTAGAGTTTTTAATTATTAATTATTATTATACTTAACTTTTATTCAGATTCATCTTTTGACTCATCCTCAGAGGTTTGTTCCTCTGCTTTATTTTTTTCATCTTCTGCTTTTGCCTCCTCTGCAGCTGGCTCTTCTGCTTTTGCCTCCTCTGCAACTGGTTCATCTGCAGGTTTCTCACTTAGTGTCTTGACAAGACCAGCAATTTTTCCGCTACTAGATTTTAATGCAGAAATAACATTCTTAGCTGGGGATTGAAGAATTGATATAATCTCTCCAATAACTTCTTCTTTTGATTTTAATTTAAATAATGCATCTATATGTTCATCCCCGATATAAATCGCCTCATCAACAAATGCTCCTTTTAATATAGGCTTGTCACCGTCCTTTCTAAATTTCTTGATAACTTTTGCAGGACTATTTCCAACATCGGAAAGCATTATCGTTGTATTACCTTTTAATAAATCTTTAAGCTCACCAAAATCACCTTCAGATTCGCTCATAGCTCTTTCAAGAAAAGTATTCTTAACAACTGAAAGCTTTACATTAGAATTAAAACACTCTCTTCGAAGCTTACTTGTTTGAACAGAATCAAGACCCGCTATATCAGTCAGATAAATTGACTTATAATCATTAAGTTGGCCTTTTAACTCCTCTACAACTTTAACTTTTTCTTCTTTATTCATCTTTAATAATTATTCAAATTTTGATTCGATGGCAATACCAGGACTCATTGTACTTGACATAGAAATACTTTTTATATATGTACCCTTAGATCCTGATGGTTTGAGCTTAATGATTGTTTTAATGAGTTCGTTAGCATTATCTTTAATCTTATCAGCTGTAAAAGAAACTTTACCAACAGATGCATGGATAATCCCAGTTTTATCTACTTTAAAATCAATCTTACCTCCTTTGATATCAGTAACTGCTTTTGCAATGTCCATAGTTACAGTTCCAGTCTTTGGATTTGGCATCAAACCTCTAGGACCTAAAACTTTACCTAATGGACCCAGCTTACCCATAACACTCGGCATTGTTACAATAACATCAACATCTACCCAACCTTTTTTAATTTTTTCAATGTAGTCATCTAATCCAACGAGATCAGCACCAGCTTTTTTTGCTTCATCTTCTTTGTCAGGAGTTACAAGCGCTAAAAGCTTAAGTGATTTACCAGTTCCATGAGGAAGTGATACTACACCTCTAACCATTTCATTTGCTTTTTTTGGATCAACACCAAGTCTAACAGCTAAGTCTACAGAAGAATCAAATTTCGTAGTGGTAATTTCTTTTACAAGAGAAGAAGCTTCTTCAACACTGTAAGCTTTTTCAGAGTCTACCTTTTCGATTGAAATCTTTCTATTTTTAGTTAATTTTGCCATAATTATTTAACTGGAGGTTCTCCTCCGTTTACTTTAATACCCATTGATCTAGCTGTACCCGCCACCATAAGCATTGCAGATTCTACAGTAAATGCATTTAAATCAACCATCTTATCTTCAGCTATTTTTTTTACTTGGTCCCATGAAACAGTAGCAACCTTTTCTCTATTAGGCTCACCTGAACCTTTCTTCTTTTTTGCTGCTTCTAATAATTGAACAGCTGCAGGGGGGGTCTTAATAATAAAATCAAAACTTTTATCCTTAAAAACACTTATAACAACAGGTAAAACTTTACCTGGCTTATCTTGACTTCTGGAATTAAATTGTTTACAAAATTCCATTATGTTAACCCCTGCTGCACCCAGCGCAGGTCCTACCGGTGGAGAAGGGTTAGCTGCTCCTCCTCTAATTTGTAATTTTAGTACTTTATCTACTTCCTTTGCCATAATTATAATTTTTCAACTTGCATGTAACTTAATTCTAGTGGAGTTTTTCTCCCAAATATTTTAACCATTACTTCAAGTTTTCTTTTCTCTTCGTTAACATTGTCAATTGATCCTGTAAATCCATTAAAAGGACCGTCAATAACTTTTACACTTTCGCCGATAGTAAATGGAATATTAATTTGTTCACCTGAAATAGCTAATTCATCAACTTTTCCTAACATTCTATTGACTTCCGACTGTCTAAGTGGAATTGGCTCACCTCCTTTAGTCTCTCCTAGAAAACCTAGAACATTCGAGACTGATTTAATTACATGTAAAATTTCTCCAGAAATATCTGCCTTCATCATTATATATCCAGGAAAATAAGTTTTTTCCTTTGAAATCTTTTTTCCCTTTCTAATTTGAACTACTTTCTCCGTAGGAACTAGCATTTCTTCAATTTGTTTATCAAGAGAAACTCTGGAAACTTCAGTCATAATGTAGTCCTTTATCTTAACTTCTTGACCAGTCACGACTCTTATTACATACCATTTTTTTTCTGCTACTTCCACCATCTATCCTATTAAATTGAAATAAAGTTTAACTACTCTAGAGAGAATTGAGTCAGCGCCCCATATTACTAATGAGAAAATCACTGAAAAAACTATCACTAAAGCAGATAGGTTTAACAATTCTGAACGGGGTGTCCATTTGACGTTATCCCTCAGTTCTGTTACAGATTCCTTTATAAAGTTTATAATCGACATCATCTTTATTTGTGCACGGGTTGAGAGACTCGAACTCCCGACACCTGGTTTTGGAGACCAGTGCTCTACCAACTGAGCTAAACCCGTTTATATTTTACACAAAAGGTATCAAGCAAAAAATGCAAGACACCCTTAGAGTTAATTAAACTTTGTTTATTAGTCTAAAAGTTCAGTCACCTGACCTGCACCGACGGTTCTACCACCTTCACGGATTGCAAATCTTAGACCAACATTTAGTGCAATAGGTGATATTAACTCAACCTCAATAGTTAAGTTATCACCCGGCATCACCATCTCTACACCACTTGGAAGCACAATATTACCTGTAACATCTGTAGTTCTTACATAGAACTGAGGGCGATAATTGTTGTGGAATGGAGTATGACGACCACCTTCTTCTTTTTTCAAGATATACACCTCAGCCTTAAATTTAGCATGAGGAGTAACAGAGCCTGGCTTACAAATAACCATACCTCTTGAAATATCAGTTTTTTCAATACCTCTTAAAAGGATACCAGCATTATCACCAGCTTCTCCCTTATCAAGAATTTTTCTAAACATCTCAATACCTGTTATTGTTGATTTAAGCTTTTCAGCTCCCATACCAATAATATCTACTTCATCACCAGAGTTTGCTATACCAGTTTCAATTCTACCAGTTGCAACTGTTCCTCTACCAGTTATTGAAAATACATCTTCTACAGGCATAAGAAAGTCTTTATCAACTTCTCTTTTTGGAAGCTCAATGTAGCTATCTACACCTTCCATAAGTTTTAAAACACTATCAACCCATTTTTGTTCACCATTAAGAGCACCAAGTGCAGAACCAAGAACTACAGGAGTATTATCTCCATCATAATCATAGAAAGATAAAAGATCTCTTACTTCCATTTCTACTAATTCTAAAAGTTCAGCATCATCTACCATGTCTGCTTTATTTAAAAAAGCAACAATTCTAGGTATACCAACTTGTCTTCCTAATAATATGTGCTCTCTAGTCTGTGGCATTGGTCCATCAGTTGCAGCAACAACTAATATTGCACCATCCATTTGAGCAGCACCAGTAACCATGTTTTTTACATAATCAGCGTGACCAGGACAATCTACGTGAGCGTAGTGACGGTTAGCTGTTTGATATTCAACATGAGATGTGTTAATTGTAATACCACGTTCTTTTTCTTCAGGTGCATTATCAATTGAATCAAAGCTTCTAGCTTCTGAGAATCCAGCGTCTGCTAGTACTTTAGTAATTGCAGCTGTAAGAGTAGTTTTTCCGTGATCAACGTGACCGATAGTACCAATGTTTAGGTGGGGTTTCGATCTATCAAAATTTTCTTTAGCCATAACAGTATTTTTTTCTTGTTTTTTTACGAGCTGCAAATTTATAATTTTTTTCTTATAAAATAACTGATTTGTATTTTTTTTTTGCTTATGATTAAAAAAATATAATTTTTACTAAGTTTATAAGTAAATACAATACTTTGAAAAGAAGAAAGTTTATAAATAATATTTTTATTTCATCTCTTGGACTTAGCTCAATTAGTTTGACAAATCCATTCCTCAAATCAAGTGATTTTCCA
>Ga0208277_1001556_pt1 | contig 13348 bp, 14 predicted proteins | sample ETNtaG_5_FD_185782 | JGI IMG/M metagenome (GOLD analysis project Ga0208277, IMG submission 185782) | Marine microbial and viral communities from oxygen minimum zone, Eastern Pacific Ocean - ETNP201406SV205 (SPAdes) (version 2) | ecosystem: Environmental > Aquatic > Marine > Oceanic ...
GACCTTAATTTTAAGGGGTTTACCTTGCTTTATTCTGTCTAGAAAATCCTTCTCGACTAAGATTTCGTCGACACCTCTTTTGATTTCCTGAATTTGTTGCTTGCTTGAAGTCATTGATAAGTATTATATAGATGATTAAATGTGTGGCATAGAAAACATTGATACATTTGAATTGAGATGAAAAATATCTTCATAGGAGTAATGACCGGAACGAGTGTCGATGCAATAGATATTGCTGAACTTTTCATTAATGAAGAAGAGTGCAAACTTCTGAATGCTAAGAGTTTTCAGTTTCCTGAGAAATTGAAAAATAAAATCTTAGAAATCTCTAGAAATAAAACTGACCCTGATAATTCTCAAATTAGTTCATTGAGTGATGAATTGTCATACATTTATTCTGAATCAATTGATGCCTTTATTTATGAGTCTGAAATAGACAAAGAGAGTATCAATGCTGTTGGAATCCATGGGCAAACGATTTCTCATAACCCAGATGAAATAAATCCAAGCAGTATCCAAATTGGAAATGGGGAAATTGTTGCACAAGAAACCGGTTTGACCATTGTAAATGATTTCAGAAGTGCTGATATTCTTGCTGGAGGTCAAGGTGCTCCATTGGCGCCTTTGTTTCACAATCGGTTTTTTGGAAAAACAGATACTACAAGAGCGGTTGTAAATATAGGTGGCATAGCCAATATCAGTGTATTTGGCACTAATCTAATGGGCTATGACATCGGTCCAGGAAATGTGTTGATGGACTCATGGAGCAGAGAAAATATTTCAGCAGACTACGATGAAAATGGTCATTGGGCAGAAACGGGATGCTTGCATCAAAAATTATTTGATAGCCTCATGAAAGAAGAATTCATCCAGAGGAGTCCGCCAAAAAGTTCTGGCACTGACTATTTCAATATTGATTGGATAAAAGAAAAATTAAGCCTAATAGACGATCATATCTTTGATGTTGACGTTCAAAGAACACTTACGGAGTTCACCGCAGCTATCGTTGCAGAAGCAATCAATGATGCAAATGGCATTAAACAAGTAGCAATTTCTGGGGGTGGATCAAAAAACAAACTTCTAATGAATCTGATCAAAAAGAATGTCTCTTCTGAAATTGTGACCACCGATTTTTGGGGCATGCATTCTGACTGGGTAGAGGCTGCAGGCTTTGCCTATCTTGCCTATCTTAGGATGAATGACATATCTATAGATATGTCTACGATTACAGGATCTAAAGGGAGAATCAAACTAGGAAATATTCAAAGGCCTATTGATCCTAGATGAATCTGTTGTAAAGCTCGATCGATTGCGAATACATGTCTTCAAAATGTCTTCGTGATGAATCAGAAAGCATTTCTCCGCTGTATTCTGTTTTCCAGAGCCTCAAAGAGCGGTCAATTTTAATGCCAAAGATCTCTTCAACATAATCTTGCGCTTCATGGTATCGATCAAAAATAAAAATTTTGTCTACGGATAGAGACCCGTCAATATGCGTGAATGCATATTGATCAATATAGTGTCGGTATTTTTCAATATTATGCTTATCGGTGCATAACACAAAATCATCCAATGAACTGATCTTGACTTGTTTTCTTATCTGATTATAAAGACTAACCACCTGATCATAAGGATTCCTTAATACAGCAAATTTTTTATATCCACTAATATCTAAGAATTCAGCGTAATCACAAATGTAGCTATGCGGATGACCGCCTTTACCTTTTTCTAAATTCCGAAAATGTCCATTGATCGTGAATGCTTTATATGACATCTCTTCAATCTTCTTCTTATCCAAAGCCTGAAATCCATTTTTATTAATGAATTCTCTATAGTCTTCCACGCTTTCTTCTCGATTGATCTTGTCATAAAAATATTTACTGGATATAGCAAACTCAAGGCTTGTGCCTCCAGTTTTAGGGATATGAATAAAGAGTTGATTGTTTGGAAAGAACATATTTAATTTCCAGCAAAGAGAACTATAAATTTCTCAGCTTGCAAATTACCTCATGAAAAAGATGATCCACAGCTGCATGTGGTATTTGCATTGGGATTCTTAATAACGAACCTCGCGCCTTGCAGATCTTCTTGAAAATCAATTTCAGCTCCTAAGAGATACTGAATACTCATTGGGTCCACAACAAGCTTTACCCCGTTCTTTTCTACCATTGTGTCAGATTCATCCCTGCTCTCATCAAAAGAGAATCCATATTGGAATCCAGCGCATCCTCCGCCGGTCACATAAACCCTGAGGTTCATTGAATTATTGTCCTCATCTTGAAGGAGTGCACCAACTTTGTTCGCTGCTGCATCTGAAAATATTATTGCTTCTTCTTGCACTGTTGAATTCTCCGTTGAGTAAATTATAAAAATTAATCGACTTATATGAAAGGTATAAATTCGTCTATGACTTGTCTATAGACTTCTTTTTTAAACCCAATCACTTGATTGATTGATTTTTCTGGATCAATCCATTTCCAAGAATCAAATTCTTGTTCAGAACTCTGGTCCAAGCTTATGAGTTTCGAGTCACTATTAAAACTGAGCAAGAACCACTTTTGACGCTGGCCAATCACTCTCTTGCCTTTGCCATTCTTTCTAATGTTTTTCTTAGGGAGATTGTATTGATACCAATTATCAGAAACTTTAATGAGTTCGATATCCTTTTTCTTTAGTCCCGTCTCTTCGAGCAACTCTCTCCACATTGCTTTTTTTGGGCTTTCGCCCTGCTTTATTCCGCCTTGTGGAAATTGCCATCCTGATTGATACCTTCTTTTGGCAAAGAAAACTTTTCCCAATGGGTTAAAAATGACAATTCCAACATTGGCCCTGTATCCATCATCATAAATTAAGTCGCTCATAGTCAAATCGCATCAGCTAGGCTTCTGCATCCTCAAAATATTTTTTTCCCGAATTCATAATTTTGACAAAATTGTCCTCGCTGCCTGTTGTAATGGCATCAGTGATTTCCTGAATGACACGATTTAACTCTTCAATGGTTTTTATGCTGTGATCATTTAAGTGCTGTATTTCAAAGTAGAGATTTGGGTTTTCTTGAGCAACCCTTCTGGCAACTTCAATCTGATCTTTAAATGTTGTGCTTGAAACTTGAGAGAATTCTTCTTCTTTTTGGCCACTATCATGCAGAACTTTAGAGAATGCAATGTTGATGATATGAGACAATCCTAAAACATACGAAATGGCATAGTCATGTGAATCAATTGACATTTCAATCAGCTGAGCGGTGGTTGATTCAAATAACTTCATGATCTCTAGATGACTATCCTGCTCATCCAGATTCATAAAAACAATGTGCTTTCCGGTCAGCAAGTCTGTATCGGGACCAAACATTGGATGAATGGACGTCACCCTCATTCCTTTTTCTGATATTTTAGTAAGCGTCTCTTTAATGGGAGATTTAATGGAAGCAATGTCAAAGAGAATACCCTGCCTTCCATGCTCAAGAATTTCTTCAAGAATCTCTTTTGACTGCCTGAGTGGAGTTGCGACAACAGTTATGTCGTAATTGTCATCGGTATCTTTCCAGTTGGAAAAGTGTGATTCGTCCTCTTCATCGATATTTTTATCAGCGACATGAACATCGTATCCTTGCATACTCATAAACTCTGAAAACCAAGAACCCATTCTTCCGAGTCCGCCTATGATCAAAACCTTTTTGCCATTGCCTTGACCTTCTTCTTTTACACGAGCACTCTCTTGTGTTTTAAGTGAGGACTGAATCAATAACTGCATGAGATCAACCACCATCACAGGATCAACATTCAATTTTTCAGCATGGGATTTGGCAAGCTCAATGACCAGCTTTTCTCTTTGATAGTCTCTTGTGGGACGACCTTTCTCGCGTTTGATTGCACCAATTTCCTCAGACAATACTTGACGCCTGTGAACCAATTCTATGATCTTTAAATCAAGTTCACTCAATTCATTTCTTAATGTTTCAATGTCTGTCATTTTGATTGCTCTAATGTAATGTCATGTAATTCTAATAGCGACTATACTAATAATCTGAAAAAATTTGAGAATCGAAAAGTAATTATAACAAAATTAGAATGTCTATTGATGAACACTAACCTTAGAAAAGTAAATATTTTAAATCCCTTGTTAACACTTCAAGATTGGATGAAAAAAGTAAGTGATTCCAATACTCAGCCTAATCCAAACTGCATGTCAGTCTCCACAGTTGATTCAAATGGTTTGCCAAACACTAGAATGGTACTCTGCAAGGAGCTGAATACCGAAGAAGGGTATTTGACCTTTTATACCAACTACTCCTCGATAAAATCAAAAGAACTTGAAAACAATGCAAAATGTTCTGCCCTGTTTCATTGGGATAAAATTGGACTGCAAGTGCGCATCAGAGGGACTGCAATAAGATGTGCTGACTCAAAAAATGATGCTTACTTTTCCTCAAGGGATTTGGGCAGTCAGATCGCCGCATGGGCCAGTGATCAAAGCAAAGAAATTGAATCGCTTGAAATGATGAATACTTCGTATCAGAAAATAATGGATAAATTTAATATAAATAATTTGGAAAATAACTCTGGAACAAAGATTCCAAGGCCTGATTTTTGGGGTGGCTATGAAATTTGGGTTGGAGAAATTGAACTCTGGAAGAGTCAAAATAATCGCTTTCATGATCGATTGAAATTTACACGCAATATCAATATTGAAAACGGCAATATTGAGGCCGACAAAGAGTGGAGTGTAATCCGCATTCAACCCTAATTTACTTTTGCCAAAAAATAGGTTCTAATTTCTGTTGAAGAGTTCAGCAAATAGCTGTTTGGGAAGTTGGTTAAGAATCCAACACTGCCCCCGCAACGGTGATCAAGTGAGCTGATCTTTAGAGATAAAATCTCAACCACTGTCAATTAGATGGGAAGGTAAAGATCAGAGTATTCTTGTAAGTCCGGAGACCGACTCTTCGAAAATATAATGTACGGTGGGTGCGAGTCATCTTTAATTCAATTGATTTCTCCAATCTACCGCTATTTAAGGAGTTAAATATGCGGTCAAAATATTTTTTTATTTCTGTTTTACTTTTATATTTTATAAATCCAACTAACGCCCAAGAAACTTCGACGATTGAAAACATCATAGTCAGTGCATCAAAAGATGAGCAAAAATTGGAAGATGTAATTTCATCGGCAATAATAATCAATGAAAGTGAAATTGTTGAGAGTGGATTTAGATCTGTCTCAGATCTTCTTCACAGCCTTGGTGGGATTAATGTTTCTCAAAATGGGGGTGTTGGTCAACTCACATCTGTATTCATGCAGGGGTCAAACAGTAATCATGTTCTTGTATTGGTAGATGGTGTCGCCATCAATGATTTGGCTACAGGAATATCTGCCATTCAAAATATACCCATTTCTTTGATTGAAAAAATTGAGATTGTAAAGTCACCAAGAGCAACCCTCTATGGATCAAATGCTGTCGGTGGTGTTGTCAGTATTTTTACAAAGAAAAACTTTGAACGGGAAGATTATTCAGTGACGCTTGGTTCAGATGAAACAAAAGAAATCTCATTATCAAAAGTGATTCATAACGACTCTAATCATTATGGCTTTTCTGCAACACTTTTTGATACCGATGGTTATCCAGCTAAAGTGGGGAGTGATCTTGATGATCCTCATAAAAATCGATCGGTGAATGCTTTCATAAAGAGAGACTTTGAAAAATTATCCATTGAGGCCGGTTTCTGGAATAGTCAAGGTGAGACAAGCTATAAAGATTTCTTCCTGTCTTCTATCAGTCAGGATTTCCATAACTCAACAATGAATCTTACTCTTGATCAGGAGGTCAGCGAAAAATGGTCTTACAGTCTCCAAGCAAAATACAATAAAGACTTTCTCGATCAAAATGACAGCTATGATTTCAATCATAGTGAACGAACAGGTCTTGAATGGGTCAATAGCTTTCAGGTTAATCAATCCAATAAAATCCTGGTCGGTGTGATTCTTGATGACGAAAAATTCACAGCCAGCAATTATGGAGCGGGAGTTGATGTAAATTTTGAACATAAAGCCATGTTTATCGAGCACCTTTATTCAAAATCAAAGCATCAAGCTCTGATTGCATTTCGAAAGAGCAACAGTGATTTCACAAATGACAAAGATGCTTGGAATCTTGAATATGGCTATAAAATCAATCCAAAGTTAAGAATCATGATTCTTGGAGGTTCCGCTTACAGAAATCCATCCGCATTCGACCTTTATGGTTTTGGTGGAAACACTTCACTTGTCCCAGAAAAATCAAAAAAATTTGGTCTTGGTTTTTCAACAAATCTAAGTGCACATACAGAATTGGATGTGAGATATTTTGACAATCAGATTGATGATCTTGTCGCATTCAGTTACGTGGACTACAGGCTGTATAATATTGAAGAGGCTGAAACCAAAGGGTTTGATATCAACATTACAACTCAATTCAATGAATGGGATCTCAAGCTGAATGCAACCATTCAAGATCCTAAAAATCTCATAAGCAATAGTCAATTACTGAGAAGGCCCAAGAATTCTTATGGCATGACAATGAGAAGAAACATTGGTGCCGTGACAGTAAATCTGAATATTAGAAGAGATTCGACTAGATATGACTTCGGGGGGTTGAAACTTGATGCATATACATTGATGAATGCTTCGCTGAAATGGCGAATCAATCAACAGCTGGTGATCAATGCATCCTTTAATAATGCATTGGATGAGGACTATGTAGTAGCCAATGGCTACAACACGCCGAAAAGGAAGATCTTCCTTGGATTTAATTACATGATGAACTAAAACCATTGGCTCGAAAGCATCAATCTAGTTAGTATTAATAATATGGGTAACCGATTGACAAAAATTTTCACCAAAAAAGGTGACGATGGCACCACTGATCTTGGAGCCAACAATAGGGTCGAAAAGTTTGATTCGCAAATTATTGTTTATGGTGAATTGGATGAGCTTGGTGCAGCCATTGGCCTAATCACCTGTCAAGAAAACATTCCTTCGAATATCCTAGATTTTCTCCAATCTGCTCAACAAGAAATGTTTAATATTGCAGGTGAGCTGTCAGCTCCTGAATTTCAATCATTGGATGAGAAAAAAGTTGTTTCGATTGAATATTTCATAGATCGGATTAATGAAGACTTACCCCCTCTAAAGGAATTCGTTGTGCCTGGTGAAGAGATTAGATCTGCACAAACTCATATGGCGAGAGCCATTTGCAGAAGAGCTGAAAGATCAATGGTCAAACTATCAAAAGAGAGAGAAGTGAATTCATTTGCCTTAAAATATTTAAATAGGCTCTCAGATGCATTTTTTGTAATCGCTAGGCTCTTGGCAAGAGAGTCATCAGCTGAGGAGAAGCTCTGGAAGCATGAAAGAGCTAAAAAAGAATAGTCATGGATATTGAGATCATACTTGAGCCTGACCTTCATCCAAATGAAATAGCTGAAATTGCTGTCAAAGCTGAAGAGTATGGAATCAGAGCACTCTGGTCTTCAAACTATCATCAGAATTGGGATGCATTCATTAGCTTGGTTCCAGCTGCTCAAAAAACAAGTAAAATCTTACTTGGCCCTCTTGCGGTAAGCCCTTTTGAAATGCATCCACTGAAAATGGCAAACTCGATATTAACCCTAAATGAACTGGCCGATGGAAGAGCAATAATTGCAGTCGGTGGAGGTGGGGGTACACTCGGCGCGATGAAATACTCTTGTGTTAAAGACTCATGTCCGGGATTGTCACCATTCAAGATCATCAAAGCAGTAAAAGAAGCTGTTGAAATCTTGAATAGTGCCTCCAGTAAAAAATTTAATATGAGCTTTGATGGTGATATTTTCAAAATAACCAGACCATATATGCAAGGCTTTACATGGGCGAATGCAAGCCCACCAAAAATTTACACATGCTCCACTGAGCCTCAAATGTTGAGACTAGGTGGCAGACTCGCCGATGGCCTTCAAATGAGCGATGTTGCTATACCCATGCTTGATGAAGCCATGCAAAACATCAACGATGGAATTGCAAAAAGAGACTCGGAAATTGACGATTTTAGGATTGGAAACTTTTGGGCCTGGCACATCAAAAAAGATAAAGAAGCATCAATGAAAGAGGCTCGTCGAGAACTTATATTCAGAGGATCGCTTTTGCCTCCATTTTCTCTGCATCATTTTTTAACAGAAGACGAGGCGCAAATTGTCATTGATAACTACAATGCAGGTCCAAATAATGAATTTGCAAAAGCGTATATAAGTCGTTCAGGTGTCATTGAAAATGTTCCTGAAGACCTCATCAATAAATTAATAGATGACCTCAGTTCGGCCGGCGACATGAATGATATTGATAAAGAATTGGAGCGTTTTTATCAATTTAAAGAAGGTGGAATAACTGACCTATCAATCAGATTATTTGACGATCCTTGGGATGGTCTTAAAATGATTGGCGAAAAAGTCTTGCCCGCTCTCAAGCAATGATTCCAAATCCACTTAAATGGATTGAGTTGGAACTCAAGAGAATTCTAATTCGCACAATTCTAGATACAGAGAGAAGCGAGAGAATTAAGCAAAAGAGAGAGCAAAAGAGATCTCAAGAAGGAAGAGGTCATGTGATTTATTATTTTCACCAAGTTGATGACCCCTACTCTCATTTATGTGCCCAAGTTCTGCCTTTGATCAGAGAAAACTATACTGTTGAGGTAGAATCTTTTCTTGTGCCTCCACCAACAAAAGAGGCTGCACCAGAACCGGAACTGTTGATGAGACACAGCTTGAAGGATGCAAACATGATTGCGCCTCACTATGGTTTGAAATTCCCATTGGTGAATCATTTGCCAAATCATGAGCTAATTAGAATGGCTCAATCAGCCCTCATTTCAAGAGGAAATTACACTCCAGAGGATCTGATTAAGATTGGAGATCTGTTGTGGGCAAATGATCAATCGAGCATTGAAAACATGATGACTTCAATCCCCGGAGATGAGGTTGTCGATAATGCGCTCTCTTTAAATGCTGAATCGAGGAAGAAATTTGGACATTATCTGGGTGGCGTATTTGTTTATGAAGGAGAGTGCTACTGGGGCATTGATCGATTACCACTGCTTGAAAGAAGATTGAAGAAACTCGGCTTGAAAACAAATGATGGACCAAATGTGGTGCAGAGAAAACATAATGATATAAAGGACATCAAAAATTTGGATCTGGAAATAGATGTGCTCTGGTCGGCGAGAAGTCCTTATAGTTATCTGGCCATGAAGCCACTGTCAGAACTCTCAAAAAAATATGACGTAAAACTAAATTACAAAATTATTCTGCCAATGGTAATGAGGGGCATGAAAGTAAGTCTTGAAAAGCGAACATACATTACAAAGGACTGCAAAAGAATTGCTGATCAAAATAATATTCCATTCGGAAATATAATTGATCCACTGGGGTATGCAGTTGAACGTTGCTACTCACTGTATGCATTTGTTAAAAAGCATGGCAAAGAGGAAGAATATCTTTGGGCTTTTGCCGAATCAGTTTGGGCAAATGGTAAGCATGGCTACTTGAAAAAAAATTTAAAAAGCATTATCGAATCCATTGGATTGATTTGGAGTGATGCTGAAAAAGAGTTGGATTCAGAAAACTGGAGAGATGAGGTCGAAAGAAATAAGAAAAGACTATTTGAATTGGGTAAATGGGGCCCTCCAACAATGATACTTAAAAACAAAGAAGGAAAAGAAGAACTCACTGTTTGGGGTCAAGATCGTATATGGCTTATTGAAGAACAAATTAAAATGATGCAGACCTGAGTTAATTAAGCTAAATTAAATTTTTTATTAAGGACAGCAAATGGAATCAAAATTGAAAGTATTTATTACAGGTGCCAGCAGCGGCATAGGTTCAGCACTTGCAGAAGAATATGCCAAACAAGGCGCAATCATTGGTTTGGCTGCACGAAGACAAGAAAAATTAGAAAAAATCAAATCCAACTGCGAATCATTGGGTGCTGAAGAGGTTGTAACATATAACCTAGATGTGACCAATGAAGAAGAAGCAATGAGCGTTGCTAATGACTTTATTAACCTTAAGAAAGAAGGCATTGATGTGGTGATCGCAAATGCTGGTGTGGCATTCTCTGACAGTCTTTCTTCTGGCAACCCAAAGCAAATTAATCAAACGCTTGCGATTAATATTCTTGGTGTAACCAATACAATTATCCCTTTTATTCCGAATATGAAAAATCATAAATCGGGTTCACTTGTTATCATTTCATCGATTGCAAGCTTCACTGCACCGCCCTACTTTGGTGGTTACTCGGCATCAAAAGTTGCTGTCAGAAGACTGGCCGATTCCTTCAGAAGATCTCTGAAAAAATACAAAATTGATGTCACAACCATCTGTCCAGGTTATATCAAGAGTGAGATGACCGATGTCAATGAATTCAAAATGCCTTTCCTCATGGACACAGATGTTGCTGCACAAAAAATGATCAAAGCCATAGATGCAGGGAAGAAAACATATATTCTTCCATGGCAATGGCGTCCAATCATTGCTTTGTCTAGACTTTTTGGCCATAAGCTATCGAAAATATAAACTCTGTGAATCAAACTCCGATAATCTTTTTAGACATGGATGGTGTGTTGGCTGATTTTTTTGGAGCCTTCTCCAGCTATTGCGGTGTCAATCATTGGAAAGAGTTGGAAGATGAGGAAGTAATGAGAAAAATTGAATCGATCAAAGGCACTGATTTTTTTGCAAAAATACCAAAAACCTGGTGTTGCGATGAATTGATTGAATTTGTTTCAACCACAGCAGGCGGTTATTCGATCCTATCTTCACCTCTTGAGGGGGATGAAGAAAACTGCGAGCAATGGAAAAAAGTATGGATTCAACAAAAACTCTTAATTAAACCCAATGAGGTTTTTATAAAAAGAGAGAAAGGAGAGTTAGCCCAATATAAAGATAAACCAAACATACTGATTGATGACAGACCGCATAATATTAAAGATTGGGAAAATAATGGTGGCAATGCCATCCGGTTTCAAGCAAATGAAGATCCGATTGAACTGGTTATCAATGAGACAAAACGAATCTTGTCACTCCATTAGTCAAATTCAATCGACTCGAGTTCATAATAAGTCATCATATACCCCGTCACTTCTGCCTTAACACAAACATAATCCTCTTCGGTCACCCAAATATCATATGGGGGATGCTTAACTCCTTCATTGAAACCGACTTCATCAATGTAACTAAAGTGATGGCAGTTAAAAGTTCCGGCTTGAACGGTGACCTCTTCCAGTCCGTGATATTCAATACCAATGGTCAGCTCAGAAATCATCGGGGGCGTTGCTCCTCGGTGATCCAATGATGGCATGAATGCTCTCATTTGATAGATGCCTGGTCCATTTGAAATATTCATGGATCTGCAATTCCAACCGTCTCCAACAATTGGGTGTGTTCCAAAAGCATCAAACGATCCTGATGTTTCTTTTTTTTCAGAGTGACGATCTATTGATGGACCATAGGACTCACACTCGATCGTGCCATTGCAATCTTCATCCAAATCAAAGATAAATAAACCCGATCCCATAAATTTATCGCCAACGGTCAATCGAATAAAGCAATCCATTGGATGGTTGTTCTCATTTAACGTCAATACAACATCTCGCATCACTGTTGGGTCTGGCTCCTCTATCTCACAATGTGCTCTTAGTGTGATTTGTCCGTCCGTGTGTTTTGTGATGTGGAATAATTCGTGCCCTCTTGATTGATTCATCATTTCTGGCTTCTTGGAAGTGTATGCCAATTTCCCGCGAATATTCTTATGTTGCATGTTGCTCATTCAAAGCTCCTGAGGTTTAAGTAAATAGAAGTAATATAATTTACAATAAGAATAAAATTTTGAACAGACAACTCAAATAAGATTTTTACAATGAAAAACAAAAGGATCCAAAGGTTTCATATAGAGACAATTAAAAAGAATCAAACTCAGTATGAAATTACAGGCGATCAATGCCATTACATCACTCGAGTCCTAAGATTGGAAAGAGATGATCGGATGATTCTATTTGATGGTTCGGGATCTGAGTGGATGGCAAAAATCATCGATCGAAAAAAGAACCGGCTACTTGTTGAGTTAGTTGAAAAAACAACGCCTACAAGAGAATCTCCAATAAAAACAACACTGATTCAAAGCATCTCTAGAGGTCAAAGAATGGATACCGTGATGCAGAAGTCAACCGAACTCGGCGTCACAAAAATTGTTCCGGTTTTTTCAAAAAATACAGTTGTAAAGATGAATGAAGATAAAATCAAAAAAAGACTCATTCACTGGAAGAAGATACTCATCAGTGCATCGGAGCAATCAGGCAGGACCAATGTACCCAATCTGATGGATCCGATTAAGCTGGATGCTGAGTGTCTAAAAGAATACAAAAGTGATCTATCCATTTTCTTTGACACAACTGGCGTTGATTCGCTTGATGGCAAGAAAAAACAGTCAATCACAGTGGTCATTGGTCCAGAAGGGGGTTTTACAGAGAATGAGAGACAAATTGCTATCGATAATGGATACTCAGTCATTCGATCAGGCCCGAGATTGCTGAGAACCGAAACGGCGCCAATCATGGCTTTGAGTATCTTGCAATATCTCTATGGTGATCTATCGAATTGATCTAGAATGAGAATTAAAGAGAGCAATATTATGAAACTAGCAGTTGTAATGGATCCCATTGAGGAAATCAAGCCAGAAAAAGATGGTACGCTTGATTTAATGCTTTCGGCTCAATCATTTGGATATGACCTGACTCGATTTCACACTGAACAATTGAGAATTAGTGATGGCAAGCCTTTGGGAACTGGGCGATCAGTGGCGGTAAGCGATGATCAAGATAGTTGGTTTACCTACGGTGCAGAGAATGAATATTGCCTCAATGATTTTGATGTGATTCTAATGAGAAAGGATCCTCCGTTCGATATGGAATATATATACTCTACATATATTTTAGACCTGGCAAAAATGAGTGGAGTTAAGGTCATCAATGACCCTTCTGCAATCAGAAGTTTAAACGAAAAAGTTTCTATTACCATGTTTCCGAATGTAACTCCGCCCACCTTGGTCACATCCAATCAAAATGATTTGAGATCTTTCTTAGATAATCAAAAAAAGATTGTGGTGAAACCACTCGATGGAATGGGAGGACGTTCAATTTTTATCGTTGAGAAAGGCGAGCAAAATACGAACACAATATTTGAGGAAATGACGAGAAACGATAAGAAAACGATCATGGCGCAAAAATATATTCCTGAAATTGTAGACGGAGATAAGCGCATACATCTTGTCTTTGGAAATCATGT
>Ga0208277_1001557_pt1 | contig 13330 bp, 11 predicted proteins | sample ETNtaG_5_FD_185782 | JGI IMG/M metagenome (GOLD analysis project Ga0208277, IMG submission 185782) | Marine microbial and viral communities from oxygen minimum zone, Eastern Pacific Ocean - ETNP201406SV205 (SPAdes) (version 2) | ecosystem: Environmental > Aquatic > Marine > Oceanic ...
AACATAAAAAAAATTATAAATAATTATAAAATGAAAAAAAGAGATTTTTTAAAAACATCTGCTGCAGTAGCAACAACAACTTTACTTCCTTCTTCACTTTTAGCTTCATTTACAAAAAATAATACTAGATTAAGAACTGCTCATATTGGCATTGGTGGAATGGGTGCTGCAGATTTAGCCTCAATAGCTTCTCATAAGTCGGTAGATGTAGTTGCGCTTTGCGATGTAGATTCTAATGCTATAGTAAAAGCAAGTGGAATTTATCCTAATGCAAAAACATATAAAGATTACAGGATAATGTTGAAGGATATGGCTGCTGAGATTGATGCAGTAATAGTTTCAACACCTGATCATACACATGCACCTGCCTCCATTATGGCTATGGAAATGAATAAGCCTGTTTACTGTCAAAAGCCACTTACACATTTTGTCTCTGAAGCTCGTGAAATGAGAAAGTTAGCAGAAGAAAAAAATTTAATTACCCAAATGGGTATCCAGGTCCACTCATTTTATGATTACAAACTTGCTACTTTATTAATTCAATCTGGAATAATAGGAAAAGTTCACACAGTTAGGGCTTGGTCTCCAAAAAATTGGGGATATGATGGTCCAGCTCCAAAAGGTAAAGATCCAATTCCTGAAACCTTAGATTGGAATTTATGGCTCGGAACATCCCCTGAGAGGCCTTACAAAGAAAAGTATTATCACCCATTAAACTGGCGAAAACTTGTTGACTATGGTTGTGGTACTTTGGGTGATATGGGTGTACATATTTTTGATACCCCTTATAATGCATTGGCATTAGATGTTCCATTAACAATTAAAAATAAATGTAGAAAACCTAATGGTTTTGGTTTTCCAGTAAATAATAGCGTTACCTATACCTTTCCTGGGACACCATACACTACAGAAAATCTAACTTGGATATGGTCTGATGGTCCAGGAGCTCCCTCAATTCATAAAGATTTAAAATTACCTAATAAAGAAAAACTTCCACTTCAGGGTGCTATGTTTATAGGAGAAAAAGGACGTCTTCTACTTCCACATTTTATGGAACGTCCTAGGCATATTGTTGATGGAGAGTATAAAGAAATTGACATAAAAAAATATGACCCAAATGATGCCCTAGGAAATACTAAAAATGATTATGAAAGAGATGCACCTAAGCATTATCATCAATTTGTAGATGCTTGTTTAGGGAATGATAAAGTCTCAGCTCCTTTTTCTTATTCATCTCGATTAACAGAAACCATTCTTTTAGGAGTTATTGCGGGTCGATTTCCTAACAAAACCCTTAATTGGGATAATGCTAATGCTCGTTTCCAAGAAGATGAAGCAAATGAATATTTGAGTGGAATGTATCGTGATTTTTAATTACAGATATAAAATTTAAATGATCCGTAGAAGAAAAGCGCTTAAAAACATTGGATTGATAACTGGAGGAATTTTAACTCTTCCATACAATTGTAGTTTTGAACCACAAATTAGTTATTCCAACTTTCCTTTATTAAAAAAGAAAGAACAAGACTTGATAGCAGATATATGTGATATAATATTGCCTACAGATTTTAATAATTTTCCTACACTTGAAACCCGAGAACATTTTGTCCTTACAATGATAAATGACTGTCTAGACAATGAGAAAAGAATAGAATTTTCAGTTGGATTAAATAGCTTTCAAAATGAAATTTTCGAAGTAAAAAAAAATAATTTTCATGATTTGTCTCTTGATGAAAAAAATAATATTGTAGCTAAGTTCATTGATAATGAAAAATCTGAAATAGGTATATTTTTAAATTATTTAAAGCATTATTCACTTATTCATTTTGAAACTTCTGAAAACTATATGATCAACTATTTGAATTATGAATTTATGCCTGGTCGTTACCATGGTGGAGTAAAGGTTAAAGTTTAAATATGACAAATACTTTTGATACTATTGTAGTTGGCGCTGGAATGGCTGGTGGTTGGGCTGCAAAAGAATTTACTGAACAAGGTTTTAAAACATTGCTTCTAGAGCGGGGTCCTAACGTTAAACATCTTGAAGATTATCCAACTACTAACATGCTGCCTTGGGAGTTTAAACATCGTGGGCAATTAACGGCAAAAGAAATTAAAGAGAACCCGATAGCAAGTAGTTGTTATGCTTTTCGTGAAGATGCAAAGCATTTTTTTGTTAAAGATAAAGAGCATCCTTATATCCAGAAAAAGCCTTTTGATTGGATTCGCGGCTATCAGGTAGGGGGAAAGTCTATCATGTGGGCAAGACAAGTACAACGTTGGAGTCCTTTCGATTTTGAAGGCCCTGCTAGAGACGGTTTTGCAGTAGATTGGCCTATTCGATATAATGATCTTGCAGATTGGTATACATACGTAGAGAAGTTTGTAGGTGTGAGTGGCAATAAAGACGGATTGGATTCTCTACCTGATGGAGATTTTCTTAAACCTTGGGATTCTAATGTGGTTGAAGAATATTTTAGCAAACAAGTTAAAAAATATTATAAAGATCGTCATGTCATTTATGGGCGTTGTGCCCACCTAACAGAGAGTCGTCCAATTTTTGTTGAACAAGGACGTGGTTTGTGCGTGAGTCGACAAATATGTCAAAGAGGTTGCCCTTTAGGGGGCTATTTCAATGTCAATTCCACATTGATTCCATGGGCGCTTAAAACAGGAAATCTAACATTAAAATCAAATTCCGTAGTTCATTCTATTCTTTATGATGAAGATCAAAAAAAAGCAATTGGGGTTAGAGTCATCGATTCAGAATCGAAAACTAGTCAAGATTATTTCGCTAAAGTAGTATTCGTTTCAGCTTCAACGCTAAACACTAATTTAATTCTTCTAAATTCAAAATCAGATCGTTTTCCTGAAGGGCTAGGAAATGATAATGGACTACTTGGTAAATTTATAGCCTTTCATAATTATAGAGCTACGATTAATGCCCAATTTGAGGGTTTTCCAAATTATACAACGGACGGTGCAAAACCTACTTCACATTATGTTCCAAGATTTCGAAACATATATAGGCAAGAAACAGACTTTCTGCGAGGATATGCAGCAGGTTTTGGAGCTCAACCACAAAGAAAGACTGTCAGGAAGGGTTTTGGTGCAGAGTTGACTAATCAACTACTAAATTCAAAAGAAACTGGTGTTTGGAATGTAAATTCACATATGATGGGCGAAACAATTCCTAAATCAACGAACCTAGTTAGCTTAGATCCTGAAAAAAAAGACGAATGGGGGATTCCCTTGCTTAACATAGATGTAGACTATGATGATAATGATGAAAAAATGATTCAGGATTTTTATGAACAGTTTACAGAAATGTATGAAAAAGCTGGTTTTGTAAATATTTCAACAAATGATAATGGGCGTAAACCAGGAAATGATATTCATGAGATGGGAGGCGTACGTATGGGTAAAGACCCTCAAACTTCATTACTAAATAAATGGAATCAAATGCATGGATGTAAAAATGTTTTTGTAACTGATGGCGCATGCATGACCTCAACTTCTACTCAAAATCCCTCTTTAACATTTATGGCATTAAGTGCAAGAGCTGCTAATTATGCAATTCAACAAATGAAAAAAGGATTGATTTAATTCTATCCGAATAAATTTTTTATTATTGATTTGTAATATTAATGAAATTTAAGTTTTAGTTTTAATTATGAAAAAGGTGGTAACTTTTGGTGAAATCATGTTAAGATTAGCACCACCTGAATTTTTACGCTTCTCACAAGCTAGAAGTTTTGAAGTAAATTATGGAGGTGGAGAAGCAAATGTTGCAGTTTCTCTTGCAAACTATGGTTTGCCTGTTGAATTCATTACCCGTATACCAAAAAACGATATAGGTCATTGTGCTTTGATGGAAATGCGAAAACATAATGTTGGTACAAAGCATATAATAGATGGAGGTGATAGATTAGGCATATATTTCTTAGAAACAGGTGCTGTAAGCCGTGCAAGTAAGGTAATCTATGATCGATCTCATTCTTCTATGTCTGAAATAAAACCAGGAATGGTAGATTGGGAAGATGTTTTTAAAGATGCTCAATGGTTTCACTGGACTGGAATTACTCCAGCAATATCACAAAGTGCCGCAGATACATGTTTAGAAGCACTAAAAATTGCAGACCATATGGGATTAAAAATTTCAACTGATTTAAACTATCGCTCTAAGCTTTGGAATTATTCAGGAAATCGAAAAGAAATTATGACTGAATTAACCTCATACTGTGATATCATTCTCGGAAATGAGGAAGATGCTGACGCTTATTTTGATATAAAGCCTGAAGATTTGGATATTTTAACTCATGGAGATAGTTTAAAAGCAGAAAACTTCTTATCAGTTTGCCAACAAATGCATACTAAATTTCCGAGGGCTCAAAAAATCATTATAACATTACGAGGTTCAATTTCTGCGTCTAATAATACTTGGGCAGGTGTATTATATGATGGTTCGATAATGTATAAAAGTTCTCAATATCATATCACACATATTGTAGATAGGGTAGGTGGAGGTGATTCTTTTATGGGTGCTTTGATTTATGGATTGATTAAGTACCCGAAGAATGATCAAAAAGCTTTAGATTACGCTGCAGCTGCATCGTGCCTTAAACATACTATTAAAGGCGATGTAAATTTAGTAACTATATCAGAAATTGAAAAGTTAATAGACGGAGACACCTCTGGTCGTGTCTCTAGGTAATTTTAAATTATGGCAAAATATAGCAGACTTCAAGTATTAAATCAGATGAATGAATCAGGAATGGTTCCTCTTTTTTATAATGATGATATAGATTCTTCCAAAGCCATATTAAAAGCGTGTTATGAAGGAGGCGCAAGGTTAATGGAATTTACAAATCGTGGTGATTTTGCACTAGAAGTTTTTTCAGCCATAATTAAATATTCAAAGAAAGAGCTTCCAGGTATGATAATCGGAATAGGTTCGGTTACAGATGCTGCAGCTGCATCTCAATACATGCTTCATGGAGCAAATTTTGTCGTTACTCCTGTATTTCGAAAAGATATAGCAATTGTATGTAATCGAAGAAAAGTGCTATGGATTCCAGGCTGCGGAACACTTACTGAAATTGCCAAGGCAGAAGAAATGGGGTGTGAACTAGTAAAGCTATTCCCTGGAAACACATATGGGGCAGATTTTATAAAAGCAATTAAAGCTCCTCAGCCATGGACTTCAATAATGCCTACTGGTGGCGTAACAATTGAAGAAGAAAATCTTAGATCTTGGTTCGAGGGAGGTGCTAGTTGTGTTGGAATAGGGTCAAAATTGATTTCTAAAGAAATTTTAGATAATAAGAATTACGAAAAGTTAAAAGACAGGGTATCAAACACACTCGAATTAATCAAAAAAATTCGATCCTAATAAACTAATTTAATAACAATTGGTTTTATAAAATCAACCTGATCTTATCAAAACTATAATGAAATTAAAATCAAAAATATTAAAAATTGATCCTCTTGACAACGTTCTAGTTGCACTTTCTGATTTGCAAATGGGAGAAACTATTGAGAATGACGGTTTTTCTATATGTTTAAATGAAAATATTTCTGCCAAACATAAATTTGCAATTAAAGAGATAGGAATTGGAGATACAATTTATATGTATGGTGTTGTTGTCGGGAGAGCAAAAAAGCAAATAAAAAGGGGAGAAGCAATAACAACTCAAAATGTTATCCACGAAATAGAAGAATATTCTATACCATCAAAAAACAATAATATTAGTTGGGATTGTCCGGAATCAGAATTATTTTCAAAGAAGACCTTTTTGGGTTATCATCGTGATAATGGAAGTGTTGGTACTGAGAATAATTGGCTTGTTATTCCACTTGTATTTTGTCAAAATAGAAATATAGAGACTCTAAAGAATACCATCCTAAAAGGATTAGGTTATGAGAACCAGAGTAAACAAAAATTTGATATTACAGAATTAATAGACAAATACAAATCAGGCACCTCTGAAAGGGACCTTATGAATGTAAATATCATTACTGATAATAAAAAAAAGCAAAAGAATCCTCTATTTCCAAACGTGGACGGTATTTACTTTCTAACCCATGATGGAGGTTGTGGAGGGGCAACTTCAGACGCTGTCACACTGTGTAATTTGTTAGCAGGATATATTAATAATCCAAATGTCGCAGGTGCTACAATTCTTAGTTTAGGATGTCAACACGCGCAAATTAGCATCCTTGAAAGATCTATAAAACGTATCGCACCAAACTCTAAAAAAACAGTTTTCTTTTTAGAACAACAACAAAGTAATTCAGAAACTGAATATATTTCAGAGGCTATTAAAAAGACTTTTATAGGACTTGTTGGAGCAAATAAAAATTTTAGAAAACCTGCACCATTAAGTAAGTTGATTATCGGTTTGGAGTGTGGTGGATCAGATGGTTTTTCAGGAATTTCTGCTAATCCAACTTTGGGTTATGTCTCTGATCTAATTGTCGGATTAGGAGGATCTGCCATTCTTTCTGAATTTCCAGAGCTAAATGGCGTAGAACAAGAACTTATTAACCGTTGTAATGATGTCAAAAAAGCAGAAAAATTTGCAAAAATTATGAATGAATATGATACTAAAGCAACTGCTTCTGGTGCTGGTTTTAGTGCAAATCCTTCACCGGGTAATATTAAAGATGGACTAATAACCGATGCAATTAAATCTGCTGGCGCTGCAAAAAAAGGAGGAACCTCACCAGTAGTTGATGTCTTGGACTACACTGAACAATTAGTTAATCCAGGCTTAAACCTTTTGTGTACCCCAGGTAATGATGTGGAATCCACAACTGGCCTTGCAGGGTCGGGAGCAAATATTATCCTATTTACTACTGGATTAGGTACCCCAACAGGAAACCCTGCAGCACCTGTAATAAAAGTATCCACAAACACGCCACTATTCAATAAAATGGATGACATCATTGACTTTAATACAGGCACTATCATTGAAGGTTTGGAAACAATTGAAAGTTGTGGAAAGGAATTATTGTCTTATATTATTAAAGTTGCAAGTGGAGAAGTTGAGATAAATGCACGTAGATTAGGGCAGAACGATTTTATTCCTTGGAAAAGAGGATTATCACTATAACATGTATAAATGAAAACAAAATTCTCATTACAAAATCAAAAAGTAATAATTACTGGAGGAGGAAGTGGAATTGGTAAAGCAATTGCAAAAACTTTTGGCACACAAGGTGCTGATGTGCATATTTTGGATATTAATATTGATAAGGCAAATAAGATAGCAGCAGAAATAAGCTCGAAAGGTTTTAAGGCTAAAGCATATCATTGTAATGTAGCCAATTATAAACAAGTTTCTAAAATAGTAAATCAAATATCTGAAGTGTCACCTGTCGATATTTTAATAAATAATGCTGGAATAGCTCATGTTGGTAACATTGAGGCCTGTTCTGAGGAAGATTTAGACAGGCTTTATGAAATTAATATTAAGGGAGTCTATAATTTTTCGAAAGCTTGTATTCCAATAATGAAAAATAAAGGTGGTGGGATAATTTTAAATATGGCGTCAATTGCCTCAACCGTAGGAATTACAGATCGTTTTGCTTATTCAATGACTAAAGGAGCAGTTTTAACAATGACCTATTCAATTGCAAAAGATTACATAAATGACAACATTCGTTGTAATTGCATATCTCCTGCTAGGGTGCATACTCCATTTGTAGATGGGTTTATTAAGAAAAATTATCCAGGAAAAGAATTAGAAATGTTTGATAAACTCTCAAATACTCAACCAATAGGACGTATGGGAAAGCCACAAGAAATAGCAGACTTGGCTCTATTTTTATGTTCAAAAGAATCAAGTTTCATAACAGGATCGAATTATGGAATTGATGGAGGGTATGTAACACTTAACTCAAAATAATATAATATGAAGCTTATTCGATTTGGAGCAATTAATGATGAAAAACCAGGCGTAATAACTACAGATGGAACTAGGAGAGATGTTTCGGCTTTTGGCAGAGATTATGACGAAGCTTTTTTCGGAGGAAATGGCATACAAAAGCTTAAGCATTGGTTAGAAAAGAACTTGGATAATTGTCCAATTATTGATAAAAATATTCGCCTAGGCCCGCCTTTAGCGCGTCCTTCCAAAATTGTATGTGTTGGTTTAAACTATGCAATGCATGCAGAAGAAAGTGGGATGGATATACCTGAAGAACCTATTTTATTTTTTAAGGCAAGTTCTGCTATTGTTGGACCATATGATTCAATTGTTATTCCAAAAGGAAGTAAAAAAACAGATTGGGAAGTTGAATTAGCCGTCATAATTGGTAAAAAAGCTTCTTATGTAAGTGAAATTGATGCTATGGATCACGTATATGGTTATGTATTACATAATGATGTGAGTGAACGTGCATATCAATTAGAGCATTCAGGGCAATGGGTAAAAGGGAAAAGTTGTGATTCTTTTGCGCCTGTCGGACCTTTTATTGCCACATCTGATGAAATTAAAGATCCAAACAATCTTGACCTTTGGCTAAAACTAAACGGTGAGGTAATGCAAAAGAGTAATACTTCTGACTTTATTTTCAATATTCAATATGTTGTAAGTTATATAAGTCAATTTATGACTCTATTACCAGGAGATATTATCTCAACTGGCACACCTTTTGGTGTGGGAATGGGACTAACACCTCCAAGATATCTAAAAGAGGGTGATGTTGTGGAACTTGGAATAGAGGGATTAGGTACCTCAAAGCAAAGATGTGTAAAATTCAAATGATTATAGATAGCCATCAGCATTTTTGGAACTATGATCCTGTTAGAGATTCTTGGATAGATGAATCTATGGGTTCTATTCGGAAAAATTTTCTACCTGAAGATTTAAAAACTATTCTTTTAGAAAATAAGATAGAAGGATGTATCTCAGTTCAAGCAGACCAATCTGAAGCAGAGACAGAATTTTTATTATCATGTGCTGATAAAAATCATTTTATCAAAGGAGTGGTTGGCTGGGTTGATTTAACCGCTGACAATGTAGAAGCCCGATTGGCTCATTATTCCAGCAATTCTTTATTTAAAGGGGTAAGGCATATTGTTCAGTCAGAAAAAGATGATTATTTGCTCCGTAAAGATGTTCAAAATGGGATAAGTAAGCTCGCTAAATATAACCTCACTTATGATATTCTTGTTTTTCCAAAGCAACTACCATCTGTTTTAGAGTTAGTAGACAGGTTTCCCGAACAAAATTTTATTTTAGATCACATAGGAAAACCAAATATTTCAATGCCAATGAACGAGACATGGAAGGCAAATATTACAACTTTGTCTAAATTTGAAAATGTAAGTTGTAAGATATCAGGTATGGTAACAGAAACTGAAAACTTTTCCTTTGCAGACAAAGATTTTGAACCTTTTATGGATCATGTTTTTAATTCATTTGGTTCAAACCGACTCTTATTTGGCTCAGATTGGCCTGTGTGTCTCCTTGCAACAAATTATAAAAAAGTTGTTACGTTGATTAATAATTACCTTGATCTGCATTCAGCTGAAATAAAAGCCCAAGTAATGGGCATTAATGCTACTAAAATATATAATCTGTAATATGGATTTAGGATTAAAAGATAAAATAATAATTGTAACAGGTGGCTCAAAAGGGATAGGTGCGGGAATCGTGTCATTATTAGCAAAAGAAGCTGCATTACCAATTATAGTTGGGAGAAACAAGCCAAGTATAGAAAAATTGATTGTTGAGGTTAAAAAAAAGAATCTAAAAGTTGGTTATGCATTTGCGGAATTAACAGAACCTAAGCAATGTGAAATAGCTGTTAAAGAGATTTTGGAAAAGTATGGTCGAATTGATGGTCTTGTAAATAATGCGGGCATTAATGATAGTATTGGATTAGAATCTGGGAATTATGTTGAATTTATGGAGTCAATTAAACGTAATTTAACTCATTATTACATGATGGGACATTTGGTATTGCCTGAACTTAAGAAGAATAAAGGTGTAATTGTAAATATTAGTTCCAAAGTTGCGGACACTGGGCAAGGAGGAACATCAGGTTATGCGGCAGCTAATGGAGGACGTAATGCTCTGACAAGGGAATGGGCGATTGAGCTATTACCCTATGGGATTCGAGTAAACTCTATCATTGTTGCTGAATGTTATACCCCGCTTTATGAAAAATGGATTAAGACTTTCAAAAATCCAAAAGAAAAGTTGAAATCCATAACAGATAAAATTCCTTTAGAACAGCGCATGACAACAACAACTGAAATTGCTAATGCTGTTGCATTTTTACTCTCAGAAAGATCCAGTCACACCACGGGTCAATTGTTGTATGTAGACGGTGGATATACTCATTTAGACAGGGCGCTTAAGTATGAAAGATAATGGCTGATAAGTTGGAAAAATATTGTTTGGCACTGGATCTAAAAGATGAAAAAGAAAAGATAGATGCTTATGTAGAGTATCATAAAAACGTATGGCCAGAAATAAATAAAAGTCTTAAAGATTCAGGGATTATAAGTGCTGAGATATTCTGTACAGGAAATAGGCTTTTTATGATTCTAGAAGTTGATAAATCATTTTCATTTATTAAAAAAGCTAAACTAGATAGGAGTAATCCAAAAGTAGTAGAATGGGAAACTCTTATGTGGCAATTTCAACAGTCACTTCCAAATTCAAAACCCGGGATGAAATGGGTACTGATGGATAAAATTTATGACTTAAACGAATCACATCTATGAAAAATGATATAAATCATAAATATCCCTCGGTGGCTGACTTACGGAAGCGATCTAGATCTAAAATTCCAAAGTTTGCATTTGAATATTTGGATGGTGGTTGTAATGATGATGTGAATCTTAAAAAAAATACACAAAGGATTCGAGATATTGAACTTAAGCCTAAATATTTGGTAGATTATGACAAACCAACCCTAAAAGCAGAACTTTTTGGACATATTTATGATGCACCTTTTGGTATTTCACCAATCGGTTTACAGGGACTTATGTGGCCAAAGTCACCTGAAATATTAGCCAAGGCGGCATTCGATCACAATGTTCCCTTCGTTTTAAGTACTGTTACAACTGCAAGCATCGAGAGGATTGCAGAAATCACTGAAGGTAAAGCGTGGTTTCAACTATATCATCCAACTGAAGAAAGTGTTACTAAGGATATTTTAAAAAGAGCTGAAGTAGCTGAATGTCCTGTTCTAGTTATACTTGCAGATGTTCCCTCTTTTGGTTATCGGCCTAGAGATATTCGTAACGGACTATCTATGCCTCCTAAAATGACACTCACAAATATTGTTAATGCAATTAAACGACCTCATTGGTTATTTCAAACTATTGTTAATGGGCAGCCAAGTTTTGAAACATTAAAACCTTACATGCCAAAAAAATTAAACCTTAGTCAATTGGCTAAATTTATGGATGCTACTTTTTCAGGCCGATTGAATGAAGATAAAATTAAAAAGATTCGTGATTTATGGAAAGGAAAACTTGTTTTAAAAGGGGCTGAGTCCATTGAAGACGTAGAAATGGCTTGTCAATTAGGGCTGGACGGAGTAATTGTGTCAAATCATGGTGGACGCCAAGTAGATTTCGGTCAAGCTACTATTGATTCTATAAAAACTATAGCGCCATTATATAAGGATAAAATAACTTTAATGATGGATAGTGGAATCCGAGGTGGTGCTGATGTGGCTCGAGTGATGTCAACTGGTGTTGATTTTAGTTTTATGGGACGAACTTTTATGTATGGTGTGTCAGCTTTAGGGAAAAAGGGGGGATATCACACCATATCAATGCTTAAAACGCAATTAACCCAAATTATGGAGCAATTGAGTTGTTCTAAGGTTAAAGATATATATAATACTAAAGTTTAAAATTTCTTACTTTCTATACCAACTAAATAAATAATAATATCCAGATTTATTTACCCTCCTCTTTTGTTTTAATTTTTGATTCATATGATGAAAATGAATATTTATTAGGTAAAACCTGAGTTCCTGTAGTTAAGGTTATTGGTGCTTCAGAATCTGGATAAAAAACAACCTCAACAAGTGAAGCAGTAAAGCCTTCATCTATTGGAGCTGTAATCTCATACTTACCTGATTTATTATTTTCTACCACTATTTTTTTCCAATTTCTACCAACTTCCCATATTCTAAAATCTCTTGAATTTGGATTATTTATCTTCCAAAGACTTATATTATACGGCGTATCTATTATTCCTAAATCTAAGTGAAAGACATCTTTTTCAATATGCCACTTCATTTGTGGTAAATCTCTGGAATGAATAAGTCTGTCGTAAAAGGAAAAGACATTTTGATATCGATAACCTTCTGTTAAGCCATGATTTCCATTTGGAACATATTGAAGATATTTTTTATCAGGAATATCTTCCCAATAAAATTTCCATGAATCTGTCACGAAAAATTCATCAATAGTGCCATTTACAATTAATTTAGGCATTGTAAAAAGCTCCTTGAATTGATAAGGTTCAACGTAGTTCATGAGTTTTTTAAACTCTTTTGTATTCATCCAATCCATAATTTGAAATTCAACATAATCATTAACAGCTGGTGACCAATCACCATAAACCTTATAATGATGATCAAAAGAAGGGACTAAATTTAAAAGATCAATTACCAATGGAGCCATGCCCATAACTCTATTATCTACTGCGGCTGTAGTCCATGTGGTCCAACCTCTTTTCGACGCTCCAGAAATAAAATATTTTTTTACAGCATTTTCTTTACTGGATGTGATCTCTTGAATTACATCCATCGCTCTTACTACTGCACGAGTCATAGGAAACCTTGCTAACCACTCCACATCCCCTTTTTTGGCTCCTCCTTGAAGAAACTGATTCCAACCATATGCGATTAAATTATCCTCATAACGTTCAATAGAATCACTTGATTGAAATTTTAGTGGCTGAAAAGGTATGTTGCTTACATGGCTAATTATCGATTTTGTTTCAATCGCTTTTTGAATAGAAAGACTGTCTAAAAAAATACCATTTTCAAATTTAGATCCACCACCTATAAAAAGTAATGATGCGGACGTATCTATTGAGTCTGGTACTACAACATCAATCCAGTGCCACCATAAAGGCTCATTGACCAATTCTTTAGTTAACCACTTTCCAGAATTCATTTTAATCCTGTATAATGAAGCACCATTATATTTTATGGTGTCCTTAATCGTATAATTAAAATCACTCTTATCTTGAACATAATTTATGAGAGTCTGTATTTCCTCAGAATAAATTTTTGATTTTTCATTAGATGAACAGGAGTTCAATAAAATTGAAAAGACAAGTATCTT
>Ga0208277_1001560_pt1 | contig 13310 bp, 12 predicted proteins | sample ETNtaG_5_FD_185782 | JGI IMG/M metagenome (GOLD analysis project Ga0208277, IMG submission 185782) | Marine microbial and viral communities from oxygen minimum zone, Eastern Pacific Ocean - ETNP201406SV205 (SPAdes) (version 2) | ecosystem: Environmental > Aquatic > Marine > Oceanic ...
AACTCTCCATTGTATTGAGTGGGTTCAGTGAGCCATCTTCTCTCTACTTTTTATATATAGATCAAATTTTTATTTAATTCTTAATTATAATTACTTGGATTGAGATTATCAAATTGAATTTATAAGTGTGTTCACCAATTTTGTGTTCACTTTTTGATAATCAATTATTATAAGTGATAGGATTTGAAACACAAAAGCCCCCGATGTTTGTCGAGGGCTTTATAAGAGAGAACTGGTATTCTCGTCGTGTGACTCGGGTGAGACTCGAACTCACGGCCAATGGCTTAAAAGGCCACTGCTCTACCAACTGAGCTACCGAGTCAATAAATTCTTTATAATTACGATGGTCTAAATTACATATGAATAAATAATTGCTAAAGTGATTATTAGGTTATAATAAAAATTATTTATTTAGTTTACTTAAATAGTAATTATCAAAAGTAGAGAGTAAACTTTCCCTTGACGAATATGGCCCAGGAGTATATCTTTTTGATTGTATTCCTAATTGTGATAATTCTGAAATTTCCCAGTCTTGCTTATTTGTTTTATGCCAAAATTCGATTGCATCGCTATAATTATATTTATTATTATTTTCTTCAAAGAACAACCATGAGCATGTGATTTTACATTTTCCAGGATTAACTGGTACAATAGTATGATACATTACATAGTCTGGGTGAAGACTAATTAACATATTTGGAAATAAAGAGTAATAATATACACGGTTTAGATTTTCTTTATTTACTCCAGGTATTGGTTTAGAAATAAGATCGCCACTTTCTGTTATGCTTTTTTTATCATCATTTAGTGTCATAAACCCTCCAAGAAATGGTCCTTCATAAAGATCATTTTCACCACTAGTAAAATGGTGAATTTTTGCTAGATTAGGATGAATAGTAGGACAGTGATAACACTCATTAAAATTCTGTATAACTAATTTCCAATTAGCTTTTATAGTATAATTTATTTGTTTTATTGTTTTTAGTGAAGACAGTTGCCACTCATTAAATTTATTTTTTAATGGTTCATAAAAATCTTTGAAATTTTCTGGTTTATCTGATAAACTTATAAAAATAAAACCATTCCATTCTTTGATTAAAATATCGTGCAATGGATAATCACTTTTTTTAAATCCATCTACCTTATCCATATTTGGTGCACCTACTAGATTACCATCTAAATTATATGTCCATCCATGATATTTGCATTGAATTGTTTTAGAAAAACTCCCTTTTTTATCTATACAAGTTCTAGTACCACGATGTCTGCAAACATTGAAGAAGCCATTTAATTGATTTTTTTTATTTCTTAGAATGATTACATTTTCACTACCTATTTCATATGATATATAGTTACCTTCTTTTTTTATATCATTTGCACGGCCGACACAAAGCCAATTCTCATAAAAGATATTTTCAAGTTCTTCATTAAATATTTTTGCATTTGAATAATATTTACCATCTAAAGTTTTAGCTCCTTTTATTAAGGTGGTAGCGGTTTTACGGAATCGTTTTACCATTGTTTTAATATTGTTTTTGCTGCATTATACCCATTAGAACCATGTAATCCTCCTCCAGGATGTGTACCTGGTCCGCAAATAAAAAGATTTTTAATAGGTGTAGTATATTGACATGAGCTAATTGTTGGACGCATAAACATAAATTGATCTAAAGTCATTTCACCATGATTTAAATTCCCTTCATAAAGATGAAATTCTTTTTCAATATCAAAAGGTGATAAAATCATTGATGATTCAACTAAAGATGAAAAACTTGGGATAATTTTTTCTATAACATTAATTACATTTTCTTTTAATTGGTTTTTGGAGTTATTATCCCATTTTTTATTTCGGAGTTGGTATGGTGCATACTGTACTGTTGCAGATAAAACATGTTTATTTGATTCAGAAAAATCAGAGTCTAAGATGCTTGGAATATTAAACTCTAAATACGGCTTTTCTGATATTTTTCCATATTTAACACCATCAGAAGCACGTTCTAATGATTCTAATGTAGAGCATATTGAGAAATTTGTTCCCATTTGATCAGGGTTTATTCCTTTAATATCAGGGATTTTATTAATTGCAAAATGTATCCGAGCAGTACTGCCTCTATATTTGATATTTTGAATTTGGTTTAAAAAACTAGGTTCAAGATTTGATATCCCAACAAGATTAATAAATGTATTATTGGGGTCAACCCCTGAAATTATTTTTTCTGCTTTTATATGATCTCCATTATTAATTACAACACCATTACAATATTTATTTTCTATTTCAATAGACTTCACTTTTGAATTAGTGCGTATTTCTACGCCATAAGATTTAGCAATTTTTTTTAAAGTATTTGCTATTTCAACAGGTCCGCCCTTAATAAAAAGTGAATTGTGGAATATATTGTTAGAGTAAAGGTGTTGATGTAATAGATTATATCCTGTACCCGCAGCATAAGGGCCAAATGATAAATGATGGATTCCAGCTATTGATATAGCACTACGCAAAAACTCATTTTCAAACCACTCATCCATTAGTTCATTCATCATCATGGGCGCAACTCTTAATAGGTCTACTAATCCTCGAGAACCTTGTTTTAATAAAGGAGTTATCATTGATTTTAATGATAAAACATCTGAAAAGTTGAGATTCGGTAATTCAGGTGGGTTGATAGTGTATAATTTTTCTAAAAATTGAGTTATTTTATTTATATAAATGACAAAATCTTTCCATTTAGCCGCATCTTTTTTTGAAAATTTTTCAATAGAATCTGCGGTTTTTAAAGGATCTCGATTGAAAAAGATATGTTTGCCATCTTCGCCTAATGCAATTCTAACTAAATCAGGTTTGATAATTTTTAGACCGTTATTTTCAAGGTTTAGTTCTTTTAACACTCTTGGATCTATCCATTTTATGTTATCATAGATCATATTACAAACATATCCATTATTAAATTTTAATTTAGAAGATAATCCACCTATTTCATTTCTTGATTCTAATACTAAAACTTTTTTCCCTTTTTTCCCTAGCATTGTAGCAGCAACCAGACTATTTACGCCGCTACCGATTATAATTGAGTCATAATATTCCATTATAAAATCCCTAAAATCTTTTTTGCTGCCATTTCACCGGGCGATCCAGTTATTCCACCGCCAGGATGAGTTCCTGATCCACATTGATAATAATTTCTTATTGGTGTTGTATAATCTGCCCAACGAGCTGCTGGGCGCAAAGAGAACAGTTGTTGTATTGTTAGCTCTCCATGAAAAATATTACCTTCAGTGAGACCAAAGGTAGACTCTAAATCTAATGGTGTCAGTACCTGTCTATGCAGTATAATATCTTTAATATTAGGAGCATATTGAGCTAGTGTATCAATCACAGCATCTCCAAAGGCTTCTTTTTTTTCATCATTCCAGCCGCCATTAATATTGTAAGGAGCGTATTGAACAAAACAAGACATTACATGCTTTCCAGGGGGAGCCATTTCAGGATCCAGGACAGAAGGGAGGATTATATCCATAAAAGGTTTTTTAGAAAAATTTCCATATTTTGCATCATCATAAGCATTCTCAAGATGATCATAGTTAGGACTGATTGATATTGCACCACGCAGATGATGACCTTCACCAGGTAAACAAGTAAAGTTAGGCAGGCCATCCAATGCAAGGTTAACTTTACCTGATGAACCTCTAATACGAAAGTTTTTAATATCTTTTACAAATTCATTAGGTAATTCATTTTCATTTACCAAATTTAAGAATGATTGTTTTGGATCTAAACCTGAGATTACTATATCAGAATGATATTCATCTCCATTATCTAAGGCAACACCAACTGCTTTGTTATTTTTAATAATTATATTACTGACAGAAGCTTCTGTTTTAATCTTAGCACCAAAATATTCAGCAGATCTTGCAATAGCCATACTTATTTCTCCAGTACCACCTCTTTGAAAACCCCAGGATCTAAAAGCGCCATCAATATCTCCCATATAATGATGGAGCATAACATAGGCTGAACCAGGAGATCGAGGTCCCATAAAAGTTCCAATAATACCACTAGCAGACATGGTTGCTTTTAATGGTTCAAATTCAAACCATTCATCTAAAAAGTCTGCTGAACTCATTGTCATAAGTTTTGTTAAATATTCAAATTGTTCTGAGCTTAGTGTTTTAAAATGACTTAACAACTTTTTTGTATTAATTAAATCCGATATTGAAGGTATAATTGCATTGGGTGCTATTGTTTCAAGTATGGGTCTAACAGCCATACCAATTTGACCCATTAGAGGTCCAAAACGTGTATATGCCTCTGCATCTCGTAATGAATGTCTAGCTATCTCCCGATAGGTCTGATCACTATCAGCGGTTCTCAATAAGTAATCATTCTCTAATGGTGTAAATGTACTTTCCAATGGGAGAATTTCTAAACCGAATTTTGGTAACATTAACTCCCGAATTACATTTGGTTTCATTAGACTTACTACGTATGAGCAAACTGAAAACTTAAATCCCGGGAACACTTCTTCTGTTACTGCTGCGCCACCTAGTACATATCTTTTTTCTAATACTAGAACTTTTTTTCCAGCTCGGCCAAGATAAGCTGCGGTTGTTAAACCATTATGACCACCACCAATTACAATTGCATCATATTTTCTTATGTTGGACATGAACGCTTTCTCTCAGGATTAAAAAAAGGTGTGTTAACAACGTGAGCCTTAGTTGTTTTTTTGAAATGTTCTATTTTTATTTCAAATTCTAATTCAGTGCCACTTTGCGAATATTCACTTTTTATATGAGATAATGCTATATATCTTTTTAATATTGGTGACCAAGTTCCGCTGGTTGCATATCCTACTTGTTTTTTATTGTAATATAAAGGAGTACTGGTGCGCCATGCTGTAGAAGGTAACCCTGGTGCTAACCCAACACTTCGATAATGATTCTCAAGTTCAGACCATTCAATTTCAATACCAACAAAATTCCATTTTATACCTATATCTAATTCTTTTTTTAATGCATCCTTGCCAATGAAATCAGTTTTTTTCATTTTAACTGCCCAGTCTAATCCTAGTTCAAAAGGGGAAGATTTACGAGATTCAATTATAGCATGGCGGGATGAAATATAGTCAACGTCTAATAGAATTAATCCTGCTTCTATTCTAGCAATATCTAAAGCATGTAAACCTGTAGGTGTTATGCCATAAGATTTACCTTTTTCTAATAAAAGATCCCAAACCGATAATGCATTTTCAGCTTTAATCCATATTTCATATCCAAGGTCACCAGTATAACCAGTACGAGATATGGTTACGGGGATACCATTAAAATTTGTATCAATCATCCAAAAAAATTTTAGTTCATTAAGAGAAACCTCAGAAACAGAATTTAATATTTTTCTTGAGTTAGGGCCTTGAAGTGCAAGTGCGGCTGTTGTTTCTGAATCATCTTTTATACTAACATTTAAGTTTGTAGCTATGTGAAGAATCCAATCTAGATTAGGCTCTGCACTTGTAATCCTAAATTTATTTTCTGATAGTCTTTGGATTGTCCCATCATCAATGACTTTTCCATTTTCATCACACCAGGGGGTATACATAACCTGCCCAACTTTGCATATCTCAATATTTCTTGTAACTAATTTATCTAATAGAGTTATAGCGTCAACACCTTCAATTAAATATTTTTTTAAAGGTGAAATATCTAATAATGCAGCCTTAGTACGAATAGCAAAATATTCATTTTCATGAGTAAGCTCATAATTTGTAGCTGATAAATAACCGGACCATCTTCGCCATTCTTGAGATTCATTTAATTTTGATGTCCGATTAAAAAATGGTGAAAGCTTAAGACCGGTATTTGCTGTAAACTGATTTTTATATGTCATTAATTTGACCTTAAAAATGGACGTGTCAGGCAAGTTGGCCCACCTGCACCTTTTATTGAAATCTCAGAGCCATTATAGGTATGAACTTCTACACCTTTGTCCTCTAATAACTGTTTTGTTTTTGGATTGCCATCAATCATAATTACTTTTTTTTGAGCTACTGCTAATACATTACAACCCATTGATTCATATTCTTCATCAGGGACTTCGATTAGTTCTATATTTCGATTGGTAAGATATTTTAAAAATGCTACTGGAAGCAATCTAGAATATATTAAATAAAGATTATAATCTATTGGGCTAAGATTACTCATTAAGTGCAAACACTCTTCAGGCCCATTCCAGTGCGGGAGTGGGACAGTTATGATATTTTTTATTTGATTTGATAATAAAAGTTTTAGTTGTTTTATCCCTTCTTGATTTGTTCTATATCCTTCTCCAACTGCGATTGTTTCATTATCAATCCATATTACATCTCCTCCTTCTAGCATCCCAGGCGCTTTTATTTTTCCAAGTATTGGAATATGTATAGATTTAAAATATTTTTCTATTTCATTTATTTCAGAGATTCTGTCTTGCTTACCCATATTACATAGTATAATACCTTCGTTTGTTACAATACATGGATCATGAGTATAAATAGAATCTAGTGAGGTGGCATTATCTTTTGATAAATAATGTAATTCAATATCGAATAATTGTAATAGGCCAATAAAATCTTCATAATCATTAACTGCTTTATTAAAATTTGGCGCTTTAGAATAATTAAGGTTTAAATATTGACCATTAATTATAGTTTGATTTATAAAAGCATTTTTCGGGTGTTTTAATAGAACTTTTTTAATAGGGTTAACCATACTATGCTTACAAGAAGCATTTTTTATTTGATTAGTAAAAGTCTGTTTTTTTACCATGGTAGAGCATCCAAGTCAATATTTCCACCAGTTAGAATTAGGCCGATTCGTTTATTATGAAATTGTTTATTATCAGTTAGTATCGCTCCCAATACTATTGAACATGAAGGTTCAATAATAATTTTTAATCTTTGCCATATTATTCGCATGGATTCAATTATCATCTCTTCAGAAACTAATATAATATCATCAACATATTTTTGAATAATTGGAAAAGTGATGGTCCCTACTTGGGCTCTTAAGCCATCTGCAATAGTATCAGTCGATTTATTAGGGGTTATTTTTTTGTTTTTAATTGATTGATAAGTATCATCTGCATTTTTTGGTTCAGCACCATATATTTTAATTTTAGGATTAATAGTTTTAGCCGTTAATAAAGTCCCAGATAAAAGGCCTCCTCCGCTTACTGGAGCAATGATAATGTCAAGGTCGGGGATTTTTTCTAAAAGTTCTTTAGCAGCTGTTCCTTGTCCAGCAATGATTCTTTCATCATTGTAAGGATGAACGATTGTGGAACCAGTATTTTTGACCATTTTTTCTAATGTGCCCTCTCTAGCTTTAATATTTGGCTCGCAGAATATAATATCTCCCCCGTATCTTCGCACATTATCTACTTTTACTTTTGGGGTATTATCGGGCATTATAATTGTAACATTGGCACCGAGTTTTTTTGCGGCGGCGGAAACTGCTGCACCATGGTTCCCCGATGATGTCGTGATGATTCCGCTTGCCAATTGCTTTTTAGAAAGTTGAAGAATGGTATTTACCGCACCCCGAATCTTAAATGAACCAGTTTTTTGGAAGTTATCACATTTAAAAAATAGGTTAGCGCTGGTCTTTATATTAATGTTGTGAGAGGTAAGTATTGGAGTATCATGAATGAAATTTGATATTCTTTTATGGGCAGATTTAATATGATTATAGTTTACCATGATTTGAAATTAATATTGAATAATAAGGTGTATTTTACGCTTACTATTTTTTAACATGACCTTCAACACAGACCGTTTTGAAACCACCTCTAATATTATATATAGTAGTTATTTGTATTTTTTTTGTTTTTAAGGCTAGACTTAAATCATCATAAATACGTTTTGTAACTGCCTCTTGATATATTCCAACATTTCGAAAACTTGTAAAATAATATTTTAGTGATTTTAATTCTACACATTTCCCACCTGTAGGAAAATATTCTATAACCACTTTTGCTATATCTGGTAGGCCACTGAATGGGCATACAGCACTAAACTCATTTGTGACTGTTTTAATGTATTGATTTGGTGAATCAAAATCAAAAGTTTCTAAATGATTTGAATCTATTTTTGATGAATTTTCAAAATCAAAAGTTTTCCCTTCAGCTTTTGTCATTTCTCTTCCCTTTATATATACACCCAGTTGAGTCTGTTTCTTTAATTTCTATTTTATAAATATTTGGAAGTGATGATTGAATTTTATCCCATATCCATATACAAATATTTTCACTAGTTGGGTTTTGAAGGCCTTCAATATCATTTAGATATGAATGGTCTAGCTCTTTTTTAAATGAACTGAAAGCATCATCTATATCTTGAAAGTCTGTTACAAAACCATTTTGTTTATTAACTGGTCCTTTAACACTTATAATTATTTTAAATGAGTGTCCATGTATGTGGTGACAGGGATGTGTTTTAGGCAAGTTTGGTATAGACCTAGCAGATTCAATATTAAATTTTTTATATACAATCATAGTGAAATTTAAGGAAAACCTAATATTTTATGTGTTTGTAGACTTATTTTCCATTGTCTATTATTTTTAACAAAATCTTTTGACTTTATTTTATTCTCGTTATAGTTGTTACCATCCATGGGCTGGATAAAAAAATGATTAAAACTAAATTTTTCAAATTGTTGAGGTTCAAAATCTATTTGAGGATAAACAAATTTTAATTCATCTCCTGATTTAATAACTAAACTGGTGTTACTTTTTGGACTTACACAAATCCAATCAATATTATTTGGAGGGTGACATGTTCCATTAGTCTCTATGGCAATTTTAAATCCATTTTTATGTATTTCATCTACAAAGGCTTGATCAAGCTGAAGTAGAGGTTCACCACCAGTACAAACTACAAATGGTTTTTCTCTAATATTTTTAGGCCATAGGTCCCTTATTTTATTTATAATTTTATCTATTGAATAAATACCACCATTTATTCCGCCAGTTCCAATGAAATCTGTATCGCACCAATTACAAATTGCTTTATGTCTATCTTTTTCTAATCCATTCCAGAGATTACAACCACTGAATCGAATAAATATAGATTTTCTGCCAGTATGGTAACCTTCTCCTTGCTTTGTTAAAAATATTTCTTTTATTCTATACATTGTTTTTGCTAGATATAATGGAGAGGGTCTTTTTTACCAGCTTCTTTAAACCCTTTTAGTCTCAATATGCATGCATCACAATTTCCACAAGGATTACCACTGTTTTTTGGGTCATAGCATGATGATGTTTTACTATAATCCACATTAAGCTTTAACCCTTCTTGAATAATTTCAGATTTTGTTAAATTAATTAAAGGTGTATGAATTTTATATTTCCCTTTTTTTTCTATGCTTTCTTTTGTTGCAAGGTTAGCCAATTTTTCAAATTGAGAAATAAATTCTGATCTACAATCAGGATAACCACTATAATCAAGTGCATTAACACCTATAAATATATCAAATGATTTGAGGGTCTCTGCTCTAGCTAATGCAATAGATAAAAATACTGTGTTCCTTGCTGGGACATAGGTTGTCGGAATCTCATTTATATTAGAAATTGTTCTATTTTTTGGTATTTTTAAATTTTTTGAAGTAAGCGAAGATCCTCCAAATTTTGCTAAATTAATATCAATTATAGTATGTTTTTTCATATTAAAATAATTTGCAATAGATTTAGCTGATTCTAACTCAAAAGAATGTTTTTGCCCATAATTAATAGTTAAACCATAGAGTTCAAAGTTTTTCTCCTTTGCAATAGCTGCGCAGGTTGTTGAGTCTAATCCTCCAGAAAGTAAAATTATTGCTTTTTTTATCATATGATATAAATCGATTATTTAAAATTATTGCATATTATTAAATAAAATAAAATCTTTTTGTTACAATATATTTTATAGTTTATCAACAATATATGTATCATTAGATTAAACAACTACAAATAAACCAAGTTTTTTACTTATTTAGGAGATGATAATGCTTAAAAGAAAAAATGCACAATCTGTTTTTGATAGAGCAATGGCAGTTATTGCTAAAGGAGTCAGTTCAAATTTTAGATATTGGGGACCAAAATCAACTCCTGTAATCAGTCATGCAAAAGGAGCATATATTACTGATGCTGATGATAATACTTTTATTGATTATCGATTGGGCTGGGGTCCCATTATCCTTGGACATGCAGATGATAGGATTAATAATGCGGTATCAGATGCTTTAAAAAATGGTACAACATTTGCTGCTACTACAGAACTAGAAACTGAAGTTGCTGAAAAGATGGTTGAGATGATTCCTGGTATGGAATTGTTACGTTTTACTAATACGGGTACTGAAGCAACAATGCATGCTTTAAGAGTAGCCAGAGGTTATACGAGAAGAGAAAAATTTATAAAATTTGAGGGCCAATATCATGGTGCGCATGATTATGTCTTATTTAGCACTGCTAGTTCATCTATATCTAGTATGGGCTCCAGAAGTGCTCCAATACCTGTTCAAGTCGGTTCAGGAATCCCAAATAAGATTCGTGATTATGTTTTCTCTGTACCATTTAATGATTTTGAAGCAGTTGAAAAGTTAGTTAAAGATCATCATGGTGATATAGCTGCAATGATGATTGAACCATGCTTAGGTAATATAGCCGGCTTAGAGCCAAATGATGGATACCTTGCTCATTTAAGAAGTTTATGTGATCAATATGGTATAGTAATGATTTTTGATGAAGTAAAAACTGGTTTTAGATTAGCTAATGGTGGAGCAAGAGAAGAGTATAATGTTATTCCAGATATTTCTACATATGCAAAGAGTCTTGGCAATGGATTTCCTGTAGCTGCATTTGGTGGGAAAAAAGATATTATGAGTATTATTGGAGGAGGTAGTGTTACACATGCTGGAACTTTTAGTGCAAATGGAGCTAGTATGGCAGCTGCAAAAGCAGTACTTGATGTATTGTCTTCTTCTCCTGTTTTAGAAGGTATTAAGAAAAGGGGTTTAAGGTTAAAAAAGGGGATGCATGAAATTTTAACTGCTGCAGATCTTAATCATCAAATGACAGGTCATCCAAGTATGCAGGGTTTTGTTCTTACTGAGCATCCAGTAAATGATGTAAGAGATTTAGCTCATCATGATGAAGAAATGTATGATAAAATAATGACTCATTTATATCATCATGGTGTATGGCCTGAAAATGATGCACGTGAACCTTGGTTTTTATGTGAATCTCATACAGATGATGTCATTGATGAGACATTAAATAAATTTGAAGACGCTGTTAAATCAGCTAAAGATTAATGCAAAAAGTTCCTTTATGGATTGATCAGTTCAATAAACCTAATAATTTAACTGTTTCTGAAAATCCTAATTCTGAAGTAGATGTTTTAATTGTTGGCAGTGGTTATACTGGTTTATGTGCAGCAAGAACATTAAGGCAAAATGGTGCTAGTGTTATTGTTTTAGATAGGAACACAATAGGTTGGGGAGCAAGTTCTAGAAATGGCGGTATGGCAACCCCTGGTTTAAAGCAAGGAATACAAAAGATATACAGAATGTACGGATCAAAACTTGCTCATGAATTTTGGAAAGCTTCTGTAGATGCTATTGACTTGATTGATGAAATTGTAGAAGAATATTCAATTGATTGTGAATGGGAAAGGAATGGCCATGCATCTTTAGCTACAAAACCTTCTCATGCTCCGAGGCTCAAAAAATATGGTGTTTGGCTTGAAAATAAATTTGGGCATTCTCAAAAATATATATCCAAGAATCAGATAAGGGACGAAATTGGATCAGATTCTTATCATGGCGCTTTAGCAGATGAAATTAGTGGAGGCCTTCATCCATCAAAATATGTATTTGGCCTAGCAAGTGCTGTAAGTACGCTTGGTGCTCAATTATGTGAAAACACTAATGTCCTAAAAATAGAACGAAATAGTTCTAATAGTTATAAGGTTATTACCTCAAAGGGTGATATAGAAGCAAAAAAAATTATAATTGCAACCAATGGTTATACAGATAGATTAGTACCTAGATTAAAGCCGTTAATTTTCCCAGTTGGAAGTTATATTATTGTAACAGAGCCGTTGTCAAAAGAATTACAGAATATTGTAAGTCCTAAAAAGCGTATGTTTTATGATTCAAAATGGTTCTTAAACTATTTTAGATTAACTCATGATGGTAGAATGTTATGGGGTGGTCGCAATGATCTAAGTACTGATTTGGATTTAGATGATAGTGCAAGTCGTTTATCAAACGAGCTATATAGAATTTTTCCTGATCTTTCAGGTGTTCCTATTACGCATACTTGGACAGGTAAGCTTGGTATTACTTTTGATTTAATGCCGCATATAGGCAAAAAAGATGGTATTTATTATGCTTTCGGTTATGGCGGTCATGGTTTATCAATAGCAACTTATCTTGGGACTGAAATTGGTTTATTATTATCAGGTAAAAAAAATCGTAGTCCATTTATGGAAATATCACATCAGACTATGTTTTTTTATAGAAATAAACCATGGTTCATACCTTTTGCAGCAAGATATTTTCGTTTTTTAGATTGGATTTCTTAATCCTATGACTTCAATCTCAAATATAGATTATTTTATCATTGTTTTTTATATGATGGGTATGGTTGGGATAGGTTTTTGGTTTTCAAAGCGGCACGGAGATTTTGAAGATTTTTTTTTAGCGGGTAGGTCCCTGACCACGCCTCTTTTAATTACTACTTTAATTTCTACTTATTATGGATTGGATGTTTTATTTGGTGATTCACAGTTAGCATTTACAGATGGTGTTGTTGCGTGGTTTGGATATGCGAGACCTACATATGCATTTTTTTTGATTGCTGCATTTTTACTAGCTCAAAGATTAAGGAATGAGAATTTTTTAAGCCTTCCAGATATACTTGACAGATATTATGGAAAAGAAACTCGTTATATTGGAGCTTCTGCTTCATTTATTTATTCCCTGCCATCTTTGTCTTTATATGCCTTTGGTATGCTTGGTGAAGTTATTATGGGTTGGCCTCCAATTATTGGAATGGCTGTTATTGGTGGTGTTGGGTTAGTTTATACTTTGACTGGAGGATTTTGGGCTGTTGCTTTAACCGATTCGATTCAGTTTTTAGTTATGTGTTTAATAATTGCTTTGGCCGTTCCTTTTGCATTTAATCTGGTTGGAGGTTTTGATCAGATGGTGAAAATATTACCTGATTTCTATTTTGAAACTATGGGTGATTTATCTATTTGGCTCATTATTATTTATGCTTCAACAGGTTTAACAATTTTAGT
>Ga0208277_1001561_pt1 | contig 13309 bp, 8 predicted proteins | sample ETNtaG_5_FD_185782 | JGI IMG/M metagenome (GOLD analysis project Ga0208277, IMG submission 185782) | Marine microbial and viral communities from oxygen minimum zone, Eastern Pacific Ocean - ETNP201406SV205 (SPAdes) (version 2) | ecosystem: Environmental > Aquatic > Marine > Oceanic ...
GATAATGGGCCTTGGTTAAATTTTGGTAAGTGGGGTGGCTCTGCAGGTCCTCTTCGAGAAGGGAAAGGTACTATGTGGGAAGGAGGAGCTCGTGTACCCTGTATAGTAAGATGGCCCAAAAAAATTAAACCTAAACAGGTTTTGTCTAATATTGCGAGTACCATTGATATATATCCAACTTTAGCTGAAATAGTTGGTGAAAATAAGATAAATAAAAAAATTGATGGTGTCAGTCTATTGCCACTATTAGAAGGTGTATCAAACGCAAACCCAAGAAATGAATTGTTTTATTATTATAATGAAAAACTGATAGCAGTTAGGAAGGATGATTGGAAGCTTGTATTTCCACATACTTATCGATCTTATGAGAATGTTGAGCCAGGTAAAAACCTTTACCCTGGACCTTATGGGAAAGGAGAAGCAGGACTTGAATTATATAACTTAGATAGTGATATTGGAGAAAGGAATAATTTAATAGAAAAATATCCTTTTATTGTTGAAGAGTTAGAAAAAATAGGCGATCGTGCTCGTAATATTTTAGGGGATCAATTAACAGATAGAATTGGAAGTGAATCATATTCTACAGTTTGTGGATATGAACAACAAAAAAATAATATTGCTCATATGGGGAAAGGAAAAATTTTAAACTTAATAAATAATGCAAATATTAAATATTCTGGTGGAAGTACAGATGCTTTAATTAATGGCGATATTGGGATAATTGATCATAAAGATCCTTCATGGATTGGTTTTGAAGCTGAAGACCTTATTGCAACTATTGATTTAGGTAATGTGGAAAAAATAAATTTTGTAGAAACTCGTTTTCTTCAAAGTCAAGTTTTTTGGATTTTCTTACCTAAAAAAATACAGATTGAACATTCAATAGATGGCAAAACTTTTCATTTGCTTTATGAAGTAAATCCAAAAAATGATTATAGTTTTGAACAAAAGATATTTAAATACAGTATTAAACCTTTAAACGTGGAATCTAGATTTATTAGGCTAAGGGCAAATAATATAAATAAATGTCCAGAATATCATCCTGGATCAGGTGGCAAGTCCTGGTTGTTTACAGATGAAATAGTAATTAATTAATAATTAATTAGGGCACAAGCAACTGACAGACCAGCTCCAGTGCCAATTAATAATATATTTTGTCCTCTTTTAATATTATTATTTTTAATATTCATAACCAAAGTCATAGGTAGAGAAGCGGCAACGCAATTTCCGAACTCTTTTATACTTGAGCATACTTTTTCTTTAGGGAAGCCACCTATTGAAACATAAGCATCCACAGCTTTTCCCGATGCTTGATGCGGGATTACCCAATCAATCTGATTTTGATGTAAGCGAGTTGCTTTTAATGATCTCATAACCATTTTATACACTTGTTTACGAGCAATTTTATAAACACTAGGTCCATCCATGGTAAAGAGATTATCAGCTAATGTTGTATTTGAATCTTGAGGATGCTTATTGGTTCCACCACCACGAACTTCAGTTAAATGAGCTCCGCTTGGCCAGGTTTTCATATTATAGAAAAGCAGTTCACTTTTGTCATCCTCGGTTGAAGGCTCTAGTAATATTGCAGCAGCTCCATCACCTAGCAGAGAGGCGCTCTCTGGTTCATTAAAATTTCTGCCACGTGTTCCTCTGTCTGAAGAAATAATTAGTATTTTCTTGTAAATATTAGATGAGATCAAAGCACTTGCTGTATTAAATGCTGTAACAAAAGATAAGCAAGTACAATGTATACTAAATGAAGGAATGCCTTCAAAGCCTAATGCCTTCTGATAGAAAGTAGAGGTATCAGGAATAGTTTGTTTTGGTACTCCAGAGGCATTGATAATTAAATCAGGAATATTACTATTTCCTAGTGCCTTTTTCCCAGCAATGGCACCCATTTCATCTACATCAATCAAAGAAACTCTTCTTTCTTTAACTCCACATTTATTAATTATCCAATCAGCTGTTTTTCCAATCTTTTTAGCTATGTCTGCAGCAGTTTCTATTTTGGGAGGAAGATATAGTCCAACGCCTGTAATTTTAACTCTCAATTGTAGATATTTTAAAAAAAGTATTTGAGTTCAAATCGAAAATGTGAAAAATCCTCCATTTTATTAAATCGATAATTCTCATTTTCTGGATGAGTTTTGGAGCCATTAATTTTTGTTAGTCCCATTAAGATCATCAGGTCTTGAGCAATATCATATTCTACTTTTATTTCATTTATTGTCCCATAGATTTTTGATTGGTTTAAATCAAAAATACTAGAAAGGGATATTTTTAATTGACTTTCAAGAAAACTTTTATTCAAGTTAATTAGAATTGCCTTATTGGTGATAAATGCTAGAGGTACGCCTAAGCCTGGAGTAAAAAAGTTAGATGGAGTCATATTCTCAGGGTCTAGTTCAAGATTTGGTATACTAATTTCTTGATCGATAGGTAAGCTATCTGAAGAATATGATAAAGTATCGTGTGTAAAATATTGAGCAAGTAAATTTATATTTAAAGGAAGTTCAGTCTCAAATTGGAAAGTTTTTTGAATGTAGGTGGACTTCTCCCTCAAAGGATAAGCGAAATGTAGGGAGTCGTAAAAGACGGGTGTATTAATTGACTCTCTGATAATAAAATCGGTACTGTCATTAATATCTTTTGTTGAAAAATATCCAATGTCGAAGCGTATATTAAATAATCTATTTAATAAAACTCCTCCAAATCCATATGTTTCTGTTTTACGGTATCCATATAAAATATCAATATTTGTAAAACTTAAATCACTTCCCTTTCCGTAAACATTAACACCTGAAAGGTTATAAGTTCGATCATATCCAGAAAAATAAGAACATGAAAATTCCCCACTACTAAATGGATATGAAGCATATAATCCTCTTTCAAAACCTGAACCTTTAATTGGCATCATATTAGATTTTTCGGGTACAATAGGGAGTTCTACGGGAAAGTCATCATCTCCAAGAGGAATCCTGTTAGTATTATGTAGAGGTGATATGATGGCTTGTAAGCTCAAATTTTTGAAATAAAAATCAATTGATCCTGAAAAAGTTGCAATTTTTCGTTCTTTACCAGGAAAAAATATATAATAATAATCAATTGCACTTGCATTATCTAAAGGACTGTTATCATCAACATTGCCCCAACTATGGACTTGTTTGCCAATTCTAAATTCAAAAAAGTTACTATTAAAAGTAGTGTAGAGTTCTCTTAAATCGATTTTAAAATCTTGTGGATCTTTTGAACTTAAATAATAGTTGCTACCTCGTATTTGGTATTCTAAAGCTAAGTTACTATAAAGAGAAATATGATCTTTTTGATGATTAAACTCTATTGATGCGATTCGATAAGGAATATCAATTATAGATTGATCTGATATTCTTGATATATATGCAAAGTCGACATAACCGGACGTTGCAAAATTGTATTCATTCCCCATTAAAAATGAAAACATTATGACTATAATGGCTCTATTCAAAATTAAAGCTTCTTATTTAATGCTTCGTTTAGCCAAAGTAAAACTTCTGTACCTTGCGTGATCCATGCTTCTTCAAGACCAAAATCAGGAAAATTACCAAGAAGTTCACCATTCCAAGCATATAAAACTTTGGTCTGACCAGGATTAATACCCTCTAGTATCCAAATTCCTGCAGCGTTAGGTAGTCTAACATATTTTTTATTAGAAATTTGTTTAGGATGATTAACAGAAGAATATGAAAAAAACCACTGATTATTGAATTGTTCAATTTTATACTTAATAACATAATCACGTCCACTGAAAGGGAATGGCATATCTAAAATAATTTGAACCACATTATGGTCTAATCGAATTGCATCACTTACTCGATCAAAGATTTGAGGATAGTTATCAAGGTCTTGAATAGTTTTAGATATGCTTTGAATTGAATGATCTAAGATAATTTCAGATTTAGAAAATGGGAAACCTAGATACATTTGATATTCAACTTTAACGGGATCTTTTTGAAGTAACTTCCAATTGTTTAATTCTTGGAGACCTTTCAAATTCATACCAAAGATGGGTAAACTAAGGGTATAAATAAATAAATAGAAACTTTTCATTACTTATTTTAAAAAAGTTTTGTAATAATTTATACAGTCTTTTCTTATCTGCTGCTCAGAAAGTCCAAACTTTGATAGTTCGTATTTATGTTTACTTTTGTAGGCTTTTTGATTTTCAGCTGTTTCTTGGATGAATTCTGTAAGATTTTGCTTTTTTTTAACATCTATAAATTCTAGTACTTCATACATAAGGGTTTCAAAGTCATTCATCATTGTATCAAAATTAACAAGATAAATATTTTTTTTATTAATATTGCCTTTAACCCAGTCATTCTGAAATCTATTCATTAACTGCACTAAAGCATTATAAAGACGTCTAATAAATCTTTCTTTTACTTTTTCATCAAGCGACCAAAAGTTGAATTTTTTATCAAGTACGCCTGTAACTAAACTTAACCCTGATGGTATTAAATTAAGAGGATCTCTTATCATATATAAGATTTTAGAATTTGGGAATCTTTTTTGAAATGCAGGAAGGTTACCACTTAAACTAAATAATTTACCTATATACTGATCATGTTTATTTGAAATAAGGTTTCTTTTCCACATTGATGTAAACCATTTATAATCTCTATTTGATGTATCCCTAACTTTTGGATCTACCCAATCAAAAAGATTATTTTTATCAAAGGTTAGAAAAAAACCGTACAGGAAAAAACCATCGAAATACCTGAATAAAAGGGAGACATCATCGGTCTCAATACCTGTTAAACTTGTTTTATGTGCTGCAGTTGAATGGTGTCTTGCTGGACTGATTGCTTCCATTATTGGTAGAAAAGGTTTGATGATTTTCTGAAGTATTATTGAAGGATAAATCATTTGCCATAATTGGGACCCACTTCCCAAGTTAAGTTTTATAAGAAAACGATGTAAGAATGTTGTCCCTGATCGAGGATTTCCAACAATAATAATGGGGTCATTTTTAATTGGCTTTAAAAGCTTAGGATAAAAAACATAATCTAATAATCTAAAAAAACCAACTACAACACGAAGGATTAATATTAGACATCCTGAAATTATAGGGGAAAACCATGAACCGAATACCTGACCTAAAATAAGATAGACTCTTGTGACTCGTTTGAGTATCATTTAGCTATTTAACGTTTTAAATTTGAATATAAACTTAGGACTACACATAATAATCTTACCTTAGGGACAAAAATGAGTCTTATAATTAAAAAGAGTTATTTAATGAATTTCATTGCTAAATATTAATTAGGAAGGTATGATAAAACACATTGCATTTTTTAGTTTAATTTTCAACTTAAATGCTCAGGCTTTTGAAGGGATGACACTTTATTCGCCAGCACAAGGCGGTAATGGAGGAGGGGGAGGAACATTTTATTCATACTTGATTGATAATGATCTAAATGTGATTAAATCTTGGTCCCATCCATATGGAGCTGCTAGTATGCCTTATCTTAACCTAGATAGTACTCTAGTATATCCTTATCGAGTTTCAAACCCAACTATGTCAGTGGGAGGAGTTGGCGGAGGAATTTCAATATACTCTTGGGAAGGTGATTTAATATGGGATTATGAAGTATCGAATGATACATATCAACATCATCATGATGTAGAACCATTACCCAATGGTAATATTCTGGTGGTAGCTTGGGAGAAAAAAACAGCTTCTGAAGCTTATGCTGCAGGAAGAGAATCAATTGATAACTCATTAAATGAAATGTGGGCAACCGCAATTTTAGAATTAGAACCTGTTGGTAGTAACGATGCAAATATCGTTTGGGAATGGCATATTTGGGATCACTTAATACAGGATTTCGATCCTAATGCTGATAATTATGGAGTCGTCCAGGATCATCCCGAACTTCAAGATATTAACTATGGGAATGCAGGTAGCAATCAAGGCCCTGGGGGAGCTAATGGAGATTGGAAACATGTAAATGCTATCGCTTATAATTCTGAGCTTGATCAAATTGCTTTTTCTTCAAGGCACCATGATGAAATATATATTATTGATCATAGTACTACCACTGAAGAAGCTGCCGGCCATGAAGGAGGTAACTCTGGAAAAGGTGGCGATTTTCTTTATCGATGGGGAAATCCAGAATCTTATGGAAGAGGCTCAAATATAAACCATCTTTTAGACTCCCAACATGGAGTTAATTGGATTCCTGCTGGGTACCCGGGAGGGGGGAACTTGATTTTATTTAATAATAATTATGCTCAAAATTCTTCTGCTGTATTTGAAATAGAAACACCAATCAATGAAAACAATCTTTATGATATAGAAGCAGGTGAGCCTTTTGGACCTGATGGTCCAGTATGGATCCATACTGGTGGATTTCATACACAAATGCAAGGAGGAGCTTTTAGGTTACCTAATGGAAATACTTTAATTTCTGATTGTGATGATGCCTTAATGTTTGAGGTGACTATGGAAAATGATGTTGTCTGGGAGCATGACTTTGGTAATAATAATATTTTCATAGCAAGAGGTCAAAAATATCCAATGGATTATCTAGGGGGAGGTTTTCCTGATTATACATTAGGAGATGTGGATTTTAATGGAGAAATTGGAATTTTAGACCTTCTATACATAGCAGATATGGCACAGGGTGTAGGATATGAAAGTTCTCCAGCGGCAGATATTAATGAAGATGGTGATATTACTATTTCTGACGTTATTTTGATTTTACAGCAAATTATAAATAATTAGAGTTTTTATTTATATAACGGTTATGCTTTAGAGTTTAAAGCTACTATATTTACGAATAGTAACCTCTAGGTGAAAGAATACTATTATGACAAAATCAAAAAGTTATTATTCATCTAATTCAATCAATAATTGGTTCATTAATCAAAGTATTGATCACCCAATTCGTACCATAATTTTCTCTGTTATTTGTACCTTAATCATTTCTTCAGGGATGCAATTTTTATCTATTGATGATGATATGATGAAAATGCTGCCAAAAAACCTAAATTCAAAAATAATCTGGGAGTCCTTGCAAGATGAATTCGGTAGTACAGAGGTTATTTTTGTAGCATATGGTAGAGAAAACCATAAAATATTAAATTCAAAATCATTATCTGATTTATGGCTTTTTTCAGAAAGGCTAGATAAACTTGAAACGGTTGAAAGCATAAACTGTATTAGTAAGTCAACTAAAGTAAATAATGTAGATGGTTTTATTGAAATTAATGATCTTCAAAACAAACAGAATGTAAATAAAAATGACGTAAAAGAAATTCAAAGTTATCTAAATAAAAATCCTAAAATAAAAAAACAGCTTCTTAGTTTGAAAGAGGATTATTTAATAACGGTTATACAACCTCGCGATAGTTTTAGTTTGGATAACTTTAGAGATCAAGTTGTTAGCGCAGCAAAGCCACTATTTAAAAATTATGAAGTTTATCTTGGTGGAACTGCTTATGTAACTGGATCTTTACCGCAGTTGATTAGAGAAGATGTTAGAATATTAATTCTGAGCGGTTTATGCATTATGATCTCAATTTTATTAATTAACCTTCGAAGTCTTCGTGGTGTTTTTATGGTATTGATGCTCATAACATTTTCCTTGATTGCTATGTTAGGGAGTATGGGGTGGTTATATAAAATTACTAACTCAGATCGTTATCTATTTGCAATGATAAGCACATCAATGCCGATCATTCTTTTAACTATAGCAAATTCTGATGGCGTGCACGTAGTTACAAAATTTTTTAGAGAAATGAGATCTGAGAATAATTTAAAACTCGCATTATCAAAAAGCATGGATGCGTTATTGATGCCTATTTTTTTGACAACACTTACAACTATTGCCGCATTTTTAACCATGAGCGCATCCCCGCTTGAGCCATTAATTGGGTATGGTATTTGTTTATCAATAGGGATTTTTTGGGCTTGGTTCTTGAGTACTTTAATGTTGCCTTCAGTGATAAGGTTACAAAAGTGGAATTTTAAATCACATGCAATTTCAAAGGCTAGTTATTTTGAAAAATTAGCAAATCAAATAAGCCATTTATTTGTCAACTCACCAATTAAATCTCTTTTGTTTGGGTTAGCTTTTATAGTTATTGGTTTAACAGGAATCCATAAAGTAGGCATTGATGTTAATGTTGCTAATTTTTTTAAAAAAGGTTCTGATATTAGAGATAGCATGGATTTTATGGATGATCAAATGACAGGGACAATGGATCTTAGAATTCGAGTTGAGGGAGATATGAAAGATCCTAAGGTTCTTGATGAAATAGAAAAAATTCAAGACTATTTAATTCAAGAAAAAAGGATTCTGTTAACGTATTCAATTTCAGATGTAATCAAGCAGCTTCACCGTACTTTTATGGATGATAATTTAAAATACGAAACAATCCCTCAAGAGAAAGATAAAGTTAATAATCTTATTATGATGCACTCTATGTCTAGTGATCACGAGACTCTATCATCAGTTGTAAATTATGATTATAAGGTTGGCTTAATAACAGCTTTAAGTCGTGTGATGACTACAGAAGAAATCTTTTCATTTGTAGAAAAACTAAATATATATGTTAAAAAATTTATTAAAGAGAAAATCAAGATTGATATAACAGGATTTATTATTGTAATAAGGGATATGGCAATCATGATTATAAAGTCTTCTTTATTAAGTATATTTTTATCATTGTTTTTAGTTGGAACTATTTCAACACTTTTTTTCAAAAATATAGCATGGGGGATATTATCAATTGTACCTCTTGGTACTGCAATTATCCTTAATTTTGGATTAATGGGGCATTTTGATGCAAAACTAAATCACATTACCGCTATACTTTCGTCAATCATTATTGGCGTTGGTGTAGATTTTGCAATTCATTACATTTCACAATTTCGCAGATTATCAAAAAAGAAAGGCAATGTTAATCAAAAAGTTATAAACGAAGTTGGATATCCTATCTTATTAGATGCTGGATCAAATATGGGTTTTGGAGCTCTAATTTTTTCTGCATTTATTCCTGTTCAATATATTGGAGGTTTAATGATCTTTGCAATGATCTCAACCTCACTTGGTACACTAATTATTTTATCATCTCTTGTTGAAGTTTTTAAAAATAAATTAACTAATTAGGACAAAACGTGAGGCTTTCTTTTAGAATAGTATTAATGGTTTCGTTACTTTTTCCACAAAATGGTTTAGAAATTTCAGAGATGATTCAAAACCGTAAAGCTCCTAAAGATATATCAAATACAATAAGCATGACACTTATCAATTCAAAAGGGAAAAAAAGAACGAATAAAATGATCTCTAAATCAAAGGATAGAAATAAAAAGCAAATCATGTGGTTTTTAGAACCTAAAGGTGATAAGGGTATTGCTTTTCTAAAAATTGAAATACAAGATAAAGATGATCAGATGAAAATGTGGTTGCCAGCTTTTAAAAAAGTTCGTCGTATTTCATCAAAGAAGAAAGGAGATTCATTTATGGGTTCGGATTTGAGTTATGAAGATTTATCTAATAGAGATGTAAAAAATAATAATTTTAAAAAGTTATTTGATGAAATAATAGATGATAAAGGGTATTATGTATTGGAAACGAAGCCAAAAAAAGAATTGAATTCTTTTTATTCAAAACACATATCATGGGTTGATAAAGAGAATATGACAATATTAAAAGAAGAGTCTTATGATAAAAAGGGTGAATTGAAAAAAAAGAAATTTTTTAAATATGATTATATTAATAGTTACTTCATTGCTACCAGTATAACTGTTGAAGATATCCAAAAGGGACACATTACAAAAGTTGTTATGTCTGATGTCTCGGTCGATAATGATCTTCCAGAAAGTTTATTTCATGAAAGAAGCTTGCGGAGATTCCCAGCCTATTAATTTCTTAGAGGTTTACCTTTTTTCAACATAAAGTTCATTCTATCCTGGGTTAGCTTTTCTGCTGCAAGCGAAAGAAATGCTTCTCTTTCAATATCTAATAAATATTGTTCATCAACAGTTTTAGTTAATCCTGCTTTATCTCCTCCGGTTAAAACATAGGCTAATTTTTCACCTATTTTTAAATCATGGTCTGAAATTTTACCCTGCAATTTAAATCCTTTTAAAGCCATATTCATTGCTGTTCTTCCCCCTGATCCTGGAAGTTTTAAGTCATCTCTATATTTTGGTGCTACATAGTTTTGTGAAAACTCTATAGCTTTATTTTTACTTATCTTAAGTAAATGATTTCTATTCATAACTATTGTATCAGTTTTTTTAAGGTATCCTAAATGTTTAGCTTCATCTGCACTTCGTGCAATTTTTGCAAAACCAACTATTTCAAAAATATCTTTAATTTTCTGAAATGCTCCCATACGTCCTGAATCAGAATCCATTGCATTAAGGATCATTCTTAAATTTCCTCCTCCCCCAGGGATTAGTCCAACTCCAACTTCAACTAGACCCATGTAAGTTTCTGCCGCAGCCACTCTGTGTGTAGCGGGCTGCACAAGTTCAACCCCACCTCCTAATGTTAATTGAAATGGAGCTGCAATAACGGGTTTATTAGAAAAGCGTATTCTCTGGCTTAAGTCTTGAAACATTTTAACTGCATAGTCTAAGGCTTTCCATTCACCTTGCTGGCTTAATTCTAGAACAAGATTTAAGTTTGCTCCTGCAGAAAAATTTTGACCCTCATGACCAATCACTAAACCGATAAATTCATTTTTATCTAAAAGATCAAGAGCAATATTTATAATTTCAATATAGGAACCATCAATTGGGTTTAAAGTCGGTTGGAGTATGGAATGGAATTCTACATTTAAAACACCATCGCCTAAATCTATAAGACTAGCACTTAAATCTCGTTTGATGATTGTTTTTGAAGATTTTAATATAGAGAGATTAATGGACTTTTTACTTTGGATTAATGATATGGGTTTTTTATTTATAGGACACCAATAACTTTTTGAACCATTCTCTGTGATATAAAAACTATTTCTCCCAAGCTTAATCATCTCGATTACCCAATTTGGAATTTTCATACCTTCATTTTTCATTTTTGTAACTGATTTTTTAAGTCCTATTGCATCCCAACTTTCAAAAGGACCCATCTCCCATCCAAACCCCCATTTCATGGCATTATCAATGTTGACAATGTCATCAGATATTTCTGGAATTCTATTTGCACTATAAATAAGTGTCTTTGCAGTTACTTCCCAAAAATATTTACTTCCCTTATCATCTCCATAACATAAGGCTTTAAGTTTTCTCGAAAGACTCTGCTGATCTTTTGCAACTCTAAAACAATCAAAAAAAACTTTACTTATAGGCCCATATTCTCCTGAACGTAGATTAACTGAAGATAGTGATCTATCCTCATTTTTTTTATAAAAGCCAGATCTCGTCTTCTGACCTAGTCTGCCAGAATCAATTAATTGATCAAGAATTTTAGGTATGTTGAACATTTCTCGTTCTTCATCTTGAGGCGCTTTATTATAAGTGGTAAGAGAAACACTCTTTAAGGTATCTAATCCAACGACATCGGCGGTTCTAAAGGTAGCACTTTTAGCTCTGCCAGAAATAGGCCCTGTAAGTTTATCAACCTCTTCAATGGTAAGCCCTTTATCGATGGCGAGATAAATACTTGTCATTAGACCATAAACTCCAATCCTATTTCCAATAAAATTTGGAGTATCTTTTGCATGGACTATTCCTTTTCCTAAAACTGATTCTCCAAAATCAATCATAGTATCATATGTTTCATCAGATGTTTCTCGTCCTCGAACTAGCTCTAGTAATTGCATATATCGTGGAGGATTAAAAAAATGAGTGATAAGAAATCTTTTTTTTAAGTTATTTTTAAATGTTTTAGTTAAGTCAGCTAATGGAATTCCGGATGTGTTTGAAGAAAGAATCGCACTTTCTTTAAGTTTAGGGATTATGGTAGAATAAACTTTTTCTTTAATTTCTAATTTTTCGACAACAGCTTCTAAAATCCAATCAGCATCTTTTATTTTATCAAGATCATTTTTATACGAACAGGTTTTAATCAAATCAATATTCTTAGGATTATATAAGGGAGCTGGTTTTAAAGTCTTTAAAGAATCTTTCCCTTTTTTTGAAAATTCATCATTGATATCAAATAGGTAAGATGGTATACCTGCATTTGCTAAATGTCCTGAAATTTGTGCTCCCATTACACCTGCGCCAAGGACTGCGACTTTTTTTATTTTAATAGACATAATTTATCGTTCCAAAATTGTTGCGATGCCTTGACCAGAGCCTATACACATGGTTGCAAGTCCAGTTTTTGCATCTTGTTGTTCCATAACGTTTAAAAGTGTAGTTAGTATACGTGCACCAGAACATCCAAGTGGATGACCCAGAGCAATTGAACCTCCATTTAAATTAATTTTCGATTGATCCCATTGAGCGTTTTCGATTACATACAATGCTTGAGCAGCAAACGCCTCATTCAACTCAATAATATCAATATCTTGAATATTTAAATTTGTTTTTTTTAAAACTTTATTTGTTGCAGGTATCGGGCCCATCCCCATTTTTCTCCAATCCACTCCAGCAATGGATCTTCCTTTAATAGTCGCTCTTACATGAAGGTTGTTTGAATTAGCAAATTTTTTGCTAGTAATTAAAACCGCACATGATCCAATTGAAATAGGGCTTGAAGTTGCTGGTGTAATTGTACCATTTTCTAAGAATGAAGGGTTAAGACTTTTAATCTTATCTTCATCAGGTTTTCTTGGTCCTTCATCTTTAGTTACAAATTGTTCTCCATGAACATTAATTGGGACTACCTCATTATCAAATTTTTTTTCTTCCCAAGCTAAAAGTGCTTTTTCATGTGATTTAATTGAAAATTGTTCTTGAGATTCTCTAGATATTTTTCCTTCATTTGCGAGTTTCTCTGCGGTCTCACCCATTCCAATATAATAATCTTTTTCAGCAAGCTCTGGATGAAAATCTGGGTTAAACCCACCCATTGGAACTGAGAACATATCTTCAACTCCGCAAGCAATTCCAATATCAATATCTCCTGACTCTATTTTAGTACTTATTTGATGAACTGCATCCATAGATGACCCACAGAATCGATTGACGACTGATCCTCCTGATGTCTCAGGTATCCCTGATAATATTGAGACACCTTTTGCCATGAGCATTCCTTGAGGTCCCTCCGGGAAGGCACACCCTAATATAAAATCCTCAATTTGGGCAGGTTCAATAGACTTATTTCTTTTCAATAGTTGTTTTACAACTTGAGCTGAAAGA
>Ga0208277_1001563_pt1 | contig 13282 bp, 11 predicted proteins | sample ETNtaG_5_FD_185782 | JGI IMG/M metagenome (GOLD analysis project Ga0208277, IMG submission 185782) | Marine microbial and viral communities from oxygen minimum zone, Eastern Pacific Ocean - ETNP201406SV205 (SPAdes) (version 2) | ecosystem: Environmental > Aquatic > Marine > Oceanic ...
TTAAATTTGATTTTTTGTTTTCTTTAAGGGGTTCCCAATGACTAATCTTTCCATCTTTAAACGTAATCTTAAGTTTATGAAGAACAAATCCAGGTCTGTTTGGTTTTCTAGATGATGGAGTTTTAACAATAGTAATCTGGCCGCTAGGTGATACGGTAGATGCTACGTATTGAGTTCTAACTTCATATACCCAAACAAGTTCATTTGTTGCGCCATTTGGCCAGCCTTTTTCAACATATAAAGGATTCCCCAAGATAGATAAAACTTCTTCTTTTGGCATTCCATGGAATAGTTGGAGAGTTTCATCTGTATCAATGTAAGGAGTATTCCAAGAATTAACCATTGTAGTAGTACAACTAGTGGCGATGAACATTATTATAGATAGAAATAAGTATCTTATCATTATTTACCTCCTTCAATTTTAAGGGTTCCATCTGAGCCTTCTTGACCCTCTATATTAAGTTCTAATTTAAAAGAGCCACCTTCTTCTTGTATAGGTTCTGCAGAACCTCCTCTACATTTACCGCAATCATCTAAATAGGCTTCTCCATTACAAACTCCTGCGCAATCGTAATATATTTCTTTAGCATTTGGATTATAGGGCTTAGGTCCCCACGCAATAAGCTCCTCATTAGCATTAAAAGTTAAATATAAATCATCTATTTTAGGCTGATGTTTAATTTTTGTAGATTTTTTAGTTGGTCTAGTAGAACTGTTAGGTCCGTCAAATATTTGAGTTGATTTAACTTTAATAGTCCTGACATTATAAACCCATACAGATGCTTCTGAATTACCGCTCTCAACGTATAAGGGAGGCTCAGGCATAATACTTAAAACATCATTTTTTGACATTTTAAATTCTAATTTCACAATATCTTCAGAATTAATAAAAGGGCTGTTCCATGCATCTTTACTTGAACAGCCAGTTATGAAAAGCGCTATCATAGATAGAAATAAATATTTTTTCATTTCATGACTTCCTATTTAGTTGTGCTAAAAGATAGTATTTATAAATAAACTAAAAAATAATTTATTTCTAAATGGAATAAGGATTTATTCCGATATAGTTTAGCTCATAGGTTTATAGATAAATTGGATATTTTTTTCAATTTCTGAAGATAGGCTTCTATGCACTGGGCAACTTAGCGCAGATTTTTTGAGAATTTGTTTAATTTTATCAGAATAATCTTGCGGGAAATAGATAGTAATATCAATCTGGCCAATCATTCTAGGATTAGATTTCATCATCTTTTTAACTTTTGCAGTTGTACCTTTTAGACTAACTTGATGCTTTTGCATAGAAATTCCCATAATTGTAAGCATGCAACTTGCAAGGGATACGCAGACCAGATCAGTAGGCGAAAAAGTCTCTCCTAGACCGTGATTATCTTTAGGGGCATCTGTATCAATTATTGCCCCAGATTCAATGTGTCTAGCGCTAGTTCTTAAATTGCCTTTATATTTAATTTCAAAAGAATTCATTCTTATGTATAGAAAAATGACTATAAAACGTATATAATATAATGTTATTTTATGGTATTAAAATTATAAAGAAATGATAAAAAGAACTCATACATGCGCAGATTTGTCAGTTAGTGACCTAGGCCAAAACGTTAAGTTAAATGGATGGATATCTAAATCTAGAGACCTTGGTGGATTGATATTTATTGATTTAAAGGATCGATACGGAATCACTCAGATTGTATTTAATGAAGAAACTAATAGAGAGGCTTTTGATAAAGTTAAGCCACTAGGAATTCAAGATGTAATTGGAATTGAGGGGGCTGTTGTAGCAAGGCCTGATGAGGCCATTAATAAGGATCTCCCAACAGGACGTATTGATGTTGAGGTAAGCCATATTAAAATATATAATGAGGCAGATCCAATGCCATTTGATGTAAATGACAGGTACTCTGCAATGGAAGAAAACAGACTCAAGTTTAGATATCTTGAATTAAGAACAGATGAAATGCAAGATAATTTAAAAGTTAGGCATGAGACTGCGTTAAGTGTTCGTAATTTTTTATCAAAAGAAAATTTTTTAGAGATTGAGACTCCGATACTTATGAAGTCTACTCCTGAAGGAGCGCGAGACTTTTTGGTCCCTAGCCGTATTCACAAGGGGAAATTTTATGCGTTACCGCAATCCCCTCAGACCTATAAGCAATTGTTGATGGTTTCAGGTTTAGACAAGTATTTTCAGATTGTTAAGTGTTTTCGTGATGAAGATTTTAGAGCAGATAGGCAGCCTGAATTTACTCAGATTGACATTGAATGTTCTTTTGTAAGTCAGGATGATATTATTGATTTAGGAACTGATTTGGTTAAGTATATATGGAAGCAAGTCCTTAACATTAATTTACCTAATCAGTTTAAAATAATGAGCTATAATAAGGCAATGGAAACTTATGGTAGTGATAAACCCGATTTAAGATTTGATATGCCCCTAATTGAATTCAGTGAATATGTTAATAGCTCTGAATTTAATGTTTTTAAGAATACGCTAAAAGAGGGTGGTCGAGTCAAGGCTCTTGTCTGCCCAAATGGGAATAATTACTCTAGAAAAGTTATAGATGAGCTTACAGATTATGTTAAAGAGTACCATCATGCAAAAGGTTTGGCTTGGATGAAAAATGATGGTGGCTCATTGACTGGAGGTATTAGTAAGTTTTTTCCTGAAGGAACACAGAATCAGATAATTAAAGATTTAAAATTAAATGATGAAGATATTATTTTCATGATAGGCGATTCAAAGAAAATCACTTTAGATGCCTTAGGGGCACTGAGACTTAAGCTAGGAAAAAAAGAGGATTTAGTTAAAGATAGGTGGGAGCCATTATGGGTAGTGGATTTCCCTCTTTTTGATTGGAATGAGGATCATAAGCGGTGGGACTCTTTGCACCACCCCTTCACATCTCCAAATCCTGAAGATATTAATCTTCTTGACAGTTCTCCTGGAGAGGTTAGATCATGGGGCTATGATATCGTAATGAATGGATATGAATTAGGTGGAGGATCAATTAGAATCCATGATAAAGATTTACAGGGAAAAATTTTCCAATTATTAGGATTAACTGAAGATGAGGCGGATGAAAAATTTGGATTTTTAATGAATGCTTTTAAATACGGGGCGCCTCCTCATGGAGGGATGGCTTTTGGGCTCGATCGAATTGTTATGCTTTTGGTAGGCTCTAATCAAATAAGAGATGTTATTGCCTTCCCAAAGACGACTTCTGCGATGTCTCTAATGGATCAGTCTCCATCGGAAGTAGATGCTAATCAGCTTGATGAATTAGGTATTAATCTAAAAAAAAAATAAAATAGGTTTAGATGAAAAAGGTTATTGAAATAGATGATGTTTCTCCTATTGTTTTATCAGGAGCAAATGATGAGAATATTAAGTTAATTGAAGAAGAATTTGATACTTTGATAATTCTTAGAGGCAATAAGATTAGTCTGGATGGCAAGAAAAAAGAGGTAGAATTAATTTCAAAAATTTTCCAAAGCATGATTTCTATTGCAGTAAAAAAAGAACATGTAAGTAAAAATGATGTAAAAACCTTGATTAATTTATCAAATTTAGAGAATGCGGATTTAGAAGATATCAATAACGGTGATGATGTCATTATTTTAAATAGTTATAAAGGTCCAATTCTTGCTAAGACTAATGGTCAAAAAAAATATTTCAAAGCAATTTTAAAAAATGATATTGTGTTTGCTGTAGGTCCGGCAGGTACAGGCAAAACTTATCAAGCAGTTGCCTCTGCTGTTTCAAGTTTAAAAAGAAAAGAAGTGTCTAAGATTGTTATTACTCGGCCTGCAGTTGAAGCAGGAGAAAGGTTGGGGTTTTTGCCAGGAGACTTGAAGGACAAGGTGGATCCGTATTTAACGCCTTTGTATGATGCCTTAAACCATATGATTCCCAAAGATAAATTAAAATTATATCTGTCCAATAAAACAATAGAAATTGCTCCCCTTGCATACATGAGAGGAAGAACTTTACATAATTCATTTATGATTTTAGATGAGGCTCAAAATGCAACTCAGACTCAAATGAAAATGTTCTTGACTCGACTTGGAGTAACTTCAAAGGCGATTATTACAGGCGATATAACTCAAATTGACCTACCTCCTTCAGATAAATCAGGCTTATTGGAGGCAACGCAAATCTTAGGTAAAGTAAAGGGTATAGAATTTATTAAATTTAGCTCTGAAGATGTAGTGCGACATCAGTTAGTTAAAAATATAATTAATGCATATGAGGAATCTAATGAAAAAAAATAAAACAGTTATTTTATCTTATGCAAGGACTCCGTTTGGAGCTTTTTTGGGTAAGCTTTCAAAATTATCAGCATCACATCTTGGGGCATCTGCTATAAAAGGAGCAATTAGTAGGTCTGGCATCAAGCCTTCATATATTGACGAAGTTATTATGGGAAATGTTTTATCTGCTGGGGTTGGACAAGCGCCTGCTAGGCAGTCGGCAATTTTTGCAGGTCTAGAAAAATCCACTCATTGCATGACGATTAATAAAGTGTGTGGATCAGGCATGAAATCAATTATGTTGGCAGATCAAAGCATCAGACTCAATCAATCTAATTTTGTTATTGCTGGAGGTATGGAGAGTATGAGCAATGCTCCTCATTATCTAAATGGATCAAGATCAGGAACAAAATTAGGGGATATGAAGCAAATTGACGGGATGATACATGATGGACTATGGGATGTATATAATCAGGTCCATATGGGAAATCATGGTGAAAGCTGTGCGCTTAAGTATGAGATTAATCGTGAAGAGCAAGACAAATATGCTGAGCTTTCATACAAGAGGTCGCAAGAAGCCCATAATAAAAATATTTTAGCTAATGAAATTTGCGACATAGTGGATGCAAAAGGTAATCTCATTGATGGTGCTGATGAAGAGCCTTTTAGGGTTGATTTTGAGAAAATGAAAAAATTAAGATCTGTTTTTAAAAAAGATGGGACAATTACAGCGGCGAATGCAAGCACTATAAATGATGGTGCGGTGGCTTGCTTGCTTTCTTCAGAGAAAAAAGCAATAGATTTAGGATATAAGCCAAAGGCAAGAATATTAGATTATTCAAGCTTTTCTCATGATCCGGAATGGTTTACTACTGCGCCCGTTTCGGCTATTAAAAAATTATTAGATAAAAATCAGCTCAGTATTGATGATATTGATGTATTTGAAATAAATGAGGCTTTTTCTATTGTCCCGATTGTAGCTATTAAAGAACTTAATATTAACATTGATAAGGTAAACATCCATGGTGGCGCAGTTTCAATAGGTCATCCTATAGGTGCATCTGGAGCGAGAATTGTGATGAGCTTAGTCAACGCATTAAAGGTTAATAATAAAAAACTAGGAGTTGCTGCAATTTGTATTGGAGGAGGTGAGGCCACTGCTATGTTAATTGAGAATATTGACTCATGAAAGGATTAAAGAATATCGCTGTTATAGGTTCGGGTACTATGGGTAATGGGATTGCTCATGTGGCAGCTCAATCAAATCTTAAAACTATTTTAATTGATATTGATGACAATCAACTAAATAATGCTATGGCAACAATATCTAATAACTTAGATAGACAGTTAAGTAAAAAAATAATCTCTTTAAATGAAAAGGAAGCTACTCTATCCAATATATCATTATCGACAAATATTTCTGATTGCGAGCGCCTAGACTTAGTTATAGAGGCAGTCCCTGAAAAGCATGACTTAAAAGCTTCTATATTTAAAAAATTGGATCAAATATGTAATGATAATACTATTTTTGCAAGCAATACATCCTCTATTTCCATATCAGGGTTAGGAAAAGAAACCAGTAGGCCTGATAAATTTATTGGCATGCATTTTATGAATCCAGTCCCAATTATGAAATTAGTTGAGGTTATAAATACTTCAGCTACATCAAAAGAAACCACAAAAAAAATTATAGAATTGGCGAAGAAAATGAAAAAGATTCCAGTTGAATGCAATGATTATCCTGGTTTTGTTTCAAACAGAATTTTAATGCCAATGATTAATGAGGCTATACTTTGCTTAGAACAAAATGTTGCGAAGAAAGAAGCTATTGACGATATTATGAGGCTTGGCATGGCGCATCCAATGGGGCCTCTAAAGCTTGCAGATCTTATTGGCTTAGATGTTTGTTTAGACATTATGATGGTATTGTTTAAGGGCTTTGATGATTCAAAGTATCGGCCTTGTGCTCTTTTAGAAGATATGGTTAAAGATGGTTTGTTGGGTAAAAAAACAGGTAAAGGATTCTATAAGTATTAATTAGGTATAAACATGAAATTTGATTTAACTCAAGAACAAAAAATGATTAAAGACATGACTCAGAAATTTGCAGCTGAGGAATTAGCTAAAGATAGTATTAAGCGTGATATTGAAAAGATATGGCCTAAAGAACAGATTTCTAAAATGGCAGATTTAGGACTATTGGGTATAATGGTTGATAGCGAGTGGGGTGGAAACAATATGGATGCTATATCCTATTGCATAGCTATGGAAGAAATAGCTAAAGTTGATGCGTCTGCGGCAGTTGTTATGTCGGTCAATAATTCGCTAGTTTGCTATATATTTGAAAAATATGCGAATAATGAGCAAAAAGAGAAGTATTTAATACCATTAGCTAAGGGGTCAAAATTAGGCTGCTTTTCTCTATCAGAGCCGCAGTCTGGGTCAGATGCTTCCAATATGAATGTTTACGCAAAGGAGGATGGCGACGACTTTATTATTTCTGGAACAAAAAATTGGGTTACTAATGGTATCAATTCAGATATTATTATGTTATTTTGCTTAACTGAAAAAGGTGTTGGGCACAAAGGGATATCTTGTTTTATTGTTGATAAAGAAACGGAAGGAGTTTCTGTAGGTAAACCTGAGGAGAAATTAGGAATAAGGTCATCTGACACTTGTGAAATATATTTTGATCAAGCTCGTGTATCTAGGAAAAATCTTATTGGAAACTTAGGAGATGGCTTTAAGATAGCACTATCAACATTAGATGGTGGAAGAATAGGCATTGCTTCACAAGCACTTGGTATTGCACAGGCATCATTGGAGAATTCAATTAAATATTCTAAAGAAAGAGAGCAATTTGGTAGGCCTATTGCATCTCAGCAAGCTATTCAGTTTAAGTTAGCTGATATGGCAATGGAGATTGAAGCCGCTAGAATGCTGACCCATAAAGCTGCATGGAAAAAAGATAATAAAAAGGACTTTAGTGCTAGCGCATCTATGGCTAAGGTATATAGTTCAGAGGTTGCGATGAGAGCTTCTACTCAATGTGTTCAAATCCATGGAGGGTATGGATATATTAAGGAGACGGGCGTTGAGCGTTTAATGAGAGATGCAAAAATAACTCAGATTTACGAGGGGACTTCAGAAATTCAGAGAGTTGTTATTGCTAGAGATTTATTAAAGTAAAAAATGCAAATATCTAAAGAAATAAAACAAAGTACCCATGAAAAAGTAATTTACTTCCACGATCCCTCTTCAAATTTAAAAGCAATTATTGCAGTTCACAGTACTGTCATGGGGCCATCCTTAGGAGGTTGTAGAATGATGCCTTATCTAAGTGAGGAAGAAGCCTTGGCTGATGTTCTTAGATTATCTGAGGGAATGACATATAAGGCTGCGATGGCAGGTCTTAATTTAGGGGGTGGTAAAGCGGTTATTTTAGCAGATCCTCAAACAGATAAAAATGAAAATCTTTTAAAGGCCTTTGGTCGTTTTATAAATCAGCTAGAAGGGAAATACATAACTGCAGAAGATATGGGTATGACAGTGAATGATATGGAAATTATAAAAAAAACGACCAATTACGTAACTGGCTTATCTCAATCTTTAGGTGGAAGTGGAGATCCTTCTGATTTTACTTCATATGGAGCATATGTTGGAATTAAGGCAGCATCTAAATTCAAGTTTCAAAAGGAGAGCTTGAATGGCTTGAGTATAGTTGTTCAGGGACTAGGTAGTGTTGGATTTAAATTAATTAATTATTTATCTAAATATGATATGAAAATATATGTTAATGATATTGATCCTGAAAAAATAAAAAAGTGCATTTCTGATTATGATGTAACCCCAATCTCTGATGATGAAATTTATGATTTAGATGCAGATATTTTTTGTCCGTGTGCTATTGGAGCAGTTGTTAATGATAAAACAATAAACAATTTGAAATTTAAAATAATTGCTGGAGCTGCTAATAATATATTAGAAGATTATAATAAGCATGGTCAAATTTTATTAGATAAAAATATTTTGTATGCCCCTGATTATGTTATTAACTCAGGAGGATTAATTAATATTTATAATGAGATTCAGCCAAAATATAATAGATCAACCGTATATGGCCAGGTTGATAGGATATATGATTCTTTAATGAATATCTTTGAAATCTCTCAAAAAGAGAATAAGCCAACAAATAAGGTGTCTGATAAACTTGCTGCTGATATTATTCATAGCAAGAAAGAATCAGCTACAATACCCGTGCTAAATAAATTTGAATAGACAGGAAAAAAGATGTGCTAGAATTTATGCTTTAAAAATGGTGTACGCACACTCAATGACTATGGATGCTGCTGATTTACATAAAAAAATCAGGATTGATGATGATGAATTTGAAGATATGGATCAAATTATAGGCTATGCGAAGAAAATAGTTGATATGTATATGGAAAATACTGAAAAATTAGATAAATTAATTAGTTCAAGGTCCTCCAATTGGGATATAACTAGAATGGCATTAATTGATAGACTTATTATAAAATTAGCTTTGAGCGAAATTTTTTATTTTGATGAAGTGCCTGGCAAGGTTTCAATTGTTGAGGCTGTAGAAATATCTAAGGAGTATAGTACTGAAGACAGTAGTCGTTTTATCAATGGAATTTTAGATTCAATATATAATGATAAAAAATTAAGGCAAACAATATGATAGGTTCTCTTATATCGAAATTTTTTGGAAACAAATCAGCTAAAGATATCAAGCGTCTTGAGCCGGTAGTGATAGAAATCAATCAATTGTATGAGACCTTGGGGTCGCTTAGCGATCAAGAAATTATTAATAAGTATCAGTCGCTTAAGCAGGAACTTAGAAATCAAATTGATTTAAATAAAAAAGAACTTATTAAAAATAATGAAAGCCCCAGTCAGATTGATGAAGCCTTAAATAAGATAGAGACCGACTTTTTAAATCAGAATTTAAATTTGGTTTTTGCAATTGTGAAAGATGTCTCTCGTAGATTGTGTGGTAAAGAGATTGTTGTGATGGATCAAAAGTTAGATTGGAATATGATTCATTATGATGAGCAGCTTATTGGAGGAATTGTTCTTCATCAGGGCAAGGTCGCAGAGATGAAAACAGGTGAAGGAAAAACGCTTGTATCAACCCTGCCTATTGTACTTAATGCGCTAACAGGGCGCGGAGTTCATGTTATTACAGTTAATGATTATCTTGCCAATAGAGATAGTCAGTGGATGGGCTATCTATATAAATTTCTAAATCTTACGGTAGGGTGCAACTTGTCCCAAATGGATAATGATTCTAGAAAAGAAGTTTATTCTTATGATATCACATATGGAACCAATAGCACATTTGGGTTTGATTATTTAAGAGATAATATGGCATTTAGGTCAGAGCAGCAAGTTCAGAGAGATCATGTATTTGCAATTATTGATGAGGTTGACTCTGTTTTAATTGATGAATCTAGAACGCCTCTTATTATATCTGGAGAAGTTGACAGGCCCTCTAATCACAAGTATGATGAATGGAGGAATAAGGTAGATTCGCTTATCAAAAAGCAAGGCTTGTTGGTAAATCAGTTTGTTTCTGAAGGAGAGGCTCTTCTTGAAAGTGACAAGAAGTCTGCTGGACTAAAGCTATTGATAGCTAGCAAAGGTGCCCCAAGACATAAAAAGTTGATGAAAATCATGCAAAAAGAAGGAGTGAAACAGCTTTGTTATCAAATTGAAAGTGAGTACTTGCGAGACAAAAAAATGAGTGAGGTAGATGAACAGCTGTACTTTATTATTGATGAAAAATCAAATGTTGTTGATTTATCAGATATGGGGAGGTTGGAATTATCTCCTGACAATCCAGATGATTTTACGATTCCTGATTTAGGCGAAATTTTCCATGACTTAGATAACACAGATATAGATGAAAAAAATAAAATGATTAAAAAGGAAGAGGCTCAAATTCTTCACTCTAAAAGAAGCGATCAAATTCATACTATTAATCAATTATTAAGAGCATTTTCATTATTTTTTAAAGATGAAGAATATATTGTTAAAGATGGAAAGGTTCAAATTGTTGATGAACATACAGGTCGTATTATGCATGGAAGGAGGTATAGTGATGGCCTGCACCAGGCTCTTGAATCTAAAGAGCGTGTGAGTATTGAAAAAGAGACTCAAACTGTTGCAACTATAACTATTCAAAACTATTTTAGAATGTATGAGAAGTTGGCTGGTATGACAGGTACTGCAGTAACTGAGGCTCCAGAACTTATGGAAATTTATAAATTAGATGTTGTTGAAATCCCTACACATCAATCAGTTATTCGAAAAGATCATGATGACATGATATATAAGACTAAGAGAGAAAAATATAATGCATGTATTGATAAGATTAATGAATTGTTTAAAAAAGGACAGCCCATATTAGTTGGAACAACATCAGTTGAAGAATCTGAAACATTATCTCGATTATTGAGACGGGTCAAAATCCCACACAATGTTTTAAATGCAAAACAGCATGGCAGTGAGGCAGATATTGTTGCAAGGGCAGGTCAAAAAAGTTCTGTTACAATATCTACAAATATGGCGGGAAGAGGAACTGATATTAAGCTAGGAGATGGGATTGCGGATATTGGGGGTTTATTTATTTTGGGTACGGGTAGGCATGAATCTAGAAGGATTGACTTACAGTTGAGGGGTAGGGCTGGAAGACAAGGAGATCCTGGAGAATCTATTTTTTATTTAAGTTTAGAAGACAACCTTATGAGATTGTTTGGTTCAGATAGAATATCTAAGGTTATGGATAGGCTTGGTTTAAAAGAGGGAGAAGTAATTACGCATTCTATGGTATCAAAATCAATTGAGAGAGCTCAGAAGAAAATTGAAAGTCGGAATTTTAGTATGAGAAAAAACTTAATTGAGTATGATGATGTTATGAATAATCAAAGATCTGTAGTCTACGATAGAAGGACTCAGGCTTTAGGAGGAGAAAGTGTTCGATCTGAGGTAAAAAATATTTTGAATGACTATTTAGATTTTTCTTTAGAGTCTGAGACTACAAATTCTGTACCTGCAAGCTTCGAGTCTGATATTATGGAAACCTTATCTGTAGATTATAGTAGCCTTAACAGCAATACGTCTGATTCTGCAAAAATAAAAGAGGTTATAATTAATGAGGCTGATAAAATTTTAGATATGAAGTCTGATTTGGTTGGCGATGAAATTTTTGAGCAGTTTCAGAAATTTGTTATTTTCAGAACAATTGATCAAAAATGGAAGGAACACTTGCATAGCATGGATCAGCTTAGAGAAGGTATAAATCTGAGGGCGTATGGCCAAAAAAATCCATTAGTTGAGTATAAGCAAGAAGGCTACGAAATGTTTACTGAAATGATGATTGATACTAATCAGGAGACATTAAAAAGAGTTTTTAGATCTAATATTGCAGCTCCTAATGAATCTCAGTCTAGGCAAGTTCCTAAAAATGTAAATTTATCTCATGATAAGATGCCCATTGATTTTGCAACACCTTCACCTCAGAATCAGGCGCAGAGCTTATCTGGTGGAGGGCCTCAGCAGAGGCGTCCCCAAGTTGCTAAGCCGATACAAAGTGATAAGAAATATGGTCGTAATGATAAAGTTAAAGTGTCTAATGGAGCCGAAACAAAAATTATTAAGTATAAAAAAGCAGAATCTTTAATTAATGAAGGATGGAAAATCGTTGAGTAAAAATAATAAAAAGCATTTCAACACAAAGGTTATACATGAAGGACAAAAGCCAGAGAAACCATATGGTGCGGTATCTCTCCCTATTTACCAAACCTCAACTTTTCAGCAAGAAGAGTTCGGAGAATATTTATTTGATTACTCAAGAGCAGACAACCCTACTCGTCAGAATTTAGAAAAAAATATTGCTTCTCTAGAAGGAGGGATAGGCGCAGTCGCATATTCATCTGGCATGGCTGCGATTTCATCAATCTGTCAGATGTTTAAAACAGGAGATGAATTTATTTTTACAAATAATGTATATGGTGGAACATATCGTTTGATGGAAAAAATAATGGATAGGTTTGATTTAAAAGTAAAGTGGGTGGACACATCTAATATTGAAGATGTTGAAAATGCTATAAGCTCAAAAACAAAAATGATTTTTATTGAAACACCTACCAACCCTATGATGAGATTATCAGATATCGAAAAAATTTCGTTGTTAGCAAAAAAACATCAAATTGTATTGGCGGTTGACAATACATTTATGTCGCCATTCTTTCAAAGGCCAATAGAGCTTGGAGCAGATATCGTTATGCATAGTTCAACTAAATATATTGGAGGACACAGTGACATTATTGGAGGTCTAGTTATTGTTAATGACGATGAGAAAATTTTAGAAGATTTGAGGTTTATTCAAATGTCAGTTGGTGCTGTGCCAGGCCCGTTTGACTGTTGGCTTACTCAGCGTTCTATTAAAACCTTAAGTGTAAGAATGCAGAGACATAATGAGAATGCAATAGAATTAGCTAATTTATTAGATGGCTCTAATTATGTAAAGAGTGTTTATTATCCGGGACTTCAGAGCCACCCTCATCATGAGCTTGCTAAGAAGCAACATTCTGACCCTAATGGAGCCCATGGTTTTGGAGGAATGATTTCCTTTAGTTTATCTAATAGGTCAGATGCAAAAAAATTCGTTAAAAATCTAACTATTTTCACACTTGCAGAGAGCTTGGGAGGCGTTGAGAGTCTTGTTTGTCACCCCGCCTCTATGACTCATGCATCTATGCCTAAGGAACTTAGAGAAAAAATAGGGATCTCCGAAGGATTCTTAAGACTATCCGTTGGGATTGAGGATATATCAGATTTAAAGCATGATATAGAGAATGCTTTGAGTGCTATCTCTTAGTAACAACCTGACACAAAAATAATAACAGTTTTTCTTAAAAATATTCGTAATTTGACTCCTAGATTTATTTTTTAGTTTTAGTAAGAAACGAGGGGGAGTAATTACATGAAGGTA
>Ga0208277_1001565_pt1 | contig 13268 bp, 10 predicted proteins | sample ETNtaG_5_FD_185782 | JGI IMG/M metagenome (GOLD analysis project Ga0208277, IMG submission 185782) | Marine microbial and viral communities from oxygen minimum zone, Eastern Pacific Ocean - ETNP201406SV205 (SPAdes) (version 2) | ecosystem: Environmental > Aquatic > Marine > Oceanic ...
CGAGTAATAGATGGATTTAAAGTCTCAATTACTTTTGCAGTAATCTGTACTTTTTTATCTTATTCTCTTGGAATAATTATTGGGGGTACGCTTGGATATTTTGGAGGTAAAGTAGATTTATTCGGAGTAAGAATTATGGAAATATTTAGTGCTCTGCCTTTTCTTTTTATTGTGATGATTCTATCTGGATTTATGCAACCTAACTTATTTATTCTGGCATCAATTTTAGTGTTTTTATCAGGTTGGATAGGTATATCTTATTTTATAAGAGGTGAATTCTATAGAGAAAAAGCAAAAGATTATGTGTCCGCTGCAGTTTCAATGGGTGCATCAAATAAACAGGTTATGTTTAAACATATTCTACCCAATGCATTAACACCAATTATTACATTTGCACCTTTTGCAATTATCGGCTATATCGGAACTTTAAATATGTTAGACCTTTTAGGGTATGGTTTGCAACCACCTGCAGCTAGTTGGGGTGAAATTTTAAAACAAGCTTTAGAAAATTTAGATAATTGGCATATGTTAATATTCCCAATTATCGCCATGACTATTACACTTTTTATGATTACATTTATTGGCGAAGCTATTAGAGAAGCCTTTGACCCTAAAGTTTATTCGAGATTAAGATAATGAGTAAAAAATTAATTGAAGTTAAAAATTTAAAAACATACTTCTATACTGAAGCCGGCACAGTAAAAGCTGTGAATAATGTTTCATTTGATATTTATGAAGGTGAAGTATTAGGCATTGTAGGAGAATCTGGCTCTGGAAAATCTGTTACTTCTTTATCTATCAATCGACTAATACCTAACCCTCCAGGAGAAATTGTAAGTGGTGAAGTATTATATAAAAATAAAAACTTACTTGATTTATCATATGATGAGATGCGAAATGTGCGTGGTAAAGATATTGCTATGATATTCCAAGAGCCTATGACTTCACTTAATCCAGTATTAAAAATTGGTGTACAAATGAATGAAGTTCTAATTAAACATGAAAATTTATCTGAAGAAGAAGCGACAAAACGTAGTATTGAAATGTTAACTGCCGTTGGCATTCCTGAACCAGAACAACGAATTAATGAATATCCTCATCAATTTTCTGGAGGAATGAGACAACGAGTAATGATTGCCATGGCACTTCAATGTAATCCTAGTTTATTAATAGCTGATGAGCCTACAACAGCTTTAGATGTTACAATTCAAGCACAGATTCTTGATTTAATGATGGATTTAAAAGATAAAAGAAAAGAAGCTGCCATTTTGCTAATAACGCATGATTTAGCTGTCGTTGCAGAAACTTGTGATAGAATAATTGTTATGTATGGAGGAGAAGTACAAGAGATTGCATCAGTAGATGAATTATTTAAAAATCCTTTACATCCCTATACAAAAGCTTTAATGAAATCCATTCCACATTTAGATACTAAAACAGAAAGATTGTATGCTCTTAGAGGCATGGTCCCTTCATTTATTGATATGGGAGATGAATGTAAATTTTGTAATAGATTCGATCCTGAAGATTGTGCCTGTAAAGGAACAAAATTAAGCTATGATCTATTTGAAGCAAAGCCTAATCACTTTGTAAGATGTAATAAGGATCTATTAAATGAGTAAGCCAATTTTAAAAATAAAAAATTTAAATGTAGAATATCCACTGTTTGGAGGTATTTTACAAAGAGAAGTTAGTTGCGTGCATGCAGTTAAAAATTTATCTATTGAAATTCCAGAAGGGCAGACTGTAGGTATTGTAGGAGAATCTGGTTCTGGAAAATCTACTCTTGGAAAAGCAATTTTAAATGTATTAAATCTCACAGCACCTGATGTGCGTATTAATGGTGAAGTTCTACTACATGATGATGGTAACTATATTGATATTATGTCTCTATCAAAAAAAGAATTGATTAAATATAGACCACAAATGCAAATGATTTTTCAAGATCCATTCTCATCATTAAATCCAAGAATGATTGTAAAAGATATTATTAGAGAACCCTTAGATATTCACACATCTTTATCAAAAGATGAAAAAGATGAGAAAGTGAGATGGTTATTAAAAAAAGTTGGGCTGTCAGTAGAACAAGAAATGAGATATCCACATGAGTTTTCTGGTGGACAAAGACAAAGAATTGGAATTGCGCGTGCTTTAGCAACAGAACCAAAAATTATTATTGCTGATGAGCCCGTATCTGCTTTAGATGTATCTATACAGGCTCAGGTCATAAACTTAATGATGGATCTTCAAAAAGAATTTAATTTAACAATTTTATTTATAGCGCACGATTTATCTGTGGTCAAACATATATCATCAAAAATTGGAGTGATGTATTTAGGAAATTTAGTAGAATCTGGAGATTCAGAAACGATTTTTAAAGAGCCACAACATGATTATACTAAAAAGTTACTTAAGGCTATACCAATTCCTGATCCAAAAAATAGAGAAGAACGAAAAAAAGAAAGACTTGAAAAATAATATTTTATTTTACTTTTCTTAAATCGTATAACTGCCCCGCTGTTTCAATAATTGCATTATCAATATTACGAGGTTTCCATTTTAAAATATTAATTGCATTGTTTGGCTTTAAATCATATTTAATACCAAGCCTATCTGTCACTAACCTTACTTCCTTATCAAACAAAGAAAATAATCTAATTAAAAAATTTGGAGCACTATATTTAGGAGCTTTTAAAAAATTATTTTTTCTTAAAAATTTAGCAAGATCTGAATACCATATTGTCTTAGAAGATAGAAGAAATCTTTTACCTGCAGCGTCTTTATTTAACATAGCTTCAATATGCATATCAGCTACATCTTGAACATCTACAAGATCAATCCCAAATTGAGCAGAAAATGGCATTGATCCATCTAATAATTTACTAATCGCTAAGTTAGACCCCCCGACATCATGGGATAATGAAGGGCCAATAACTACAGTAGGATTAATAGTGCATACCTCTATTTTTTGATCTTCATCTAAACTTTGAATATAATCCCACAAGGCCATTTCGGCTTTAGTTTTACTGATATTATAAGGATTTAAATCTGGATTATCCAAATCTGTCCAATCATTATCATCAAATGTTGTTTTAGTTTTAGATCCAGAACCAATAGCTGCAAAAGAAGAAGTCATTACAAATCTTTTAACTTTATTCTTAACAGCAGATGCAATACATCTTTTCAACCCATTGACAGCTGGTAAAATAATATCATCAGGATTCTTTGGAAACCCTAACATTAATGGAGAAGCTACATGTAAAACATAATCACAACCTTTAATTGCATCATCCCAACCTTCATCTTTAGTTAAATCTAATTCACAAAATTCAATTTTATCTGTACAATCAACAACTTTAGATATCCCCTTTATTACTTCATCTTTCCTATCCATAGATCGCAAAGAAGTTTTGACAAAGAATCCTTTATTTATTAATTTTGAAATACAATGTAATGCTATATATCCTGAACCACCACTAACAAAAACTTTTTCCATAAATATCTACCTTTCTAAATCTTTATACAATTTATTAAAAAAATATGTTCTCATACTATAGGCAAATAATGCAGACATAATACATGCATTACCAATAGCATACCATGCCCAATTTATATCTTTATTCATAATAACAATAAAAACATATGTCATTGTGCATTGCAATATTACTACACGTAATAACGCTATAACCATCATAGGCCATGCTTTGCCAATAGCTTGCATAGCTCTAGTTGAAACCATAGTAATACCAATAAAAGGATAAGCAAATATCATTACTTGAAAATATTGAACAGTAGTTTTAATCGCTTCTTTTGATATATCTATTTCTTGCGTTGAAGAGGCCGTTAAAAATAAAGGTGCTATATCCTCTATAAATAAAAATATTATAATAGAAAAAACAGATGCGATGGCAATAGACCATATAGTAGTATATCGAACCATAGGTTTTATTAAATCAAATCTTTTTGCTCCATAAAACATCCCTAAAATAGTTACTTGAGAACTAGATAAAGCAACTAAAGTAAGTGTTACAAAATTTTCAATTCTATTTGCTAAATTATATGCAGCTACATGTGAATCTTCAATAAAAATAGAGTTCATTAAAAATAAACCAACTGACATAATTAACATAGAAATTGATGTAGGAATACCTATATGAAATATTTCTCTCCAAATCTGAAAATCAAATTTTAAACTTTTAAAGGAAAATTTTATATACGTGCTTTGTTTAATAAAAATAAAATACAAAAATATAGATACTACAATAATTTGACTAATAATAGTTGCATAAGCAGCACCCTTAATACCTAAATAATCAATAAAGAATGGATCTAAAATAATATTTAAAATAGTACCAATACCTAAGGCCCACATAGGAAGCATTGATTCCCCTTCTCCTATTAAAATACCTCTAATAAAAATACTAAAAATCAAAAAAATAGATCCAAATGCCATGATATAAAAATAATCTAAGGCTAAGGTTAAAATTCCAGTTCCTTTAACTTGGAGACTTAATAAGGGCTTACCAAATAAATAAATAAAACTCAAAATAAAAATTGAAAAAAAACATGCCATTAATATGCTATTTTGTGCAACTAATTCAGCTCTATGTTTATCTTGCTTACCAATATATTGAGCAATCATAGTCGTAGTCCCAGCAGCTAAACCAAATGTAATTCCCATAATAATAAAATAAAAAGGCATAACATAACCAAGTGCTGAAATAGCAGAAGTACCTATTTTACTTCCAAGAAAATAGGTGTCAACTAATATGTAAATAGAATTAACAAAAAGACCAATGGTCATTGGAATTGTTAATTTCCATAATGAAATATTTGGATTTTGAATAAAGCTCTGAAGCTTACTATTTGTTGACATTTATTTTAAGAACTTCTCTGAACGTTTTAAATTAATTTCCTTAAAAGTATCATCATTTATATCTCCATCAACTTCTAAAGTATTAATGGTTAAAATTGTTCTGTGTTGATCTTGCACATTAGTAACATCAATTTCAGATATTAAATGATAACCATTTAATTTAATCTGCTTAAATAATTTTTCTTTTAATAATTCGTTAGTTGTATCATAAGATTCTTCTTTTGTGATTAATAAATCATCTTTTGATATCCAAGAAATATGGCGAGAATATTCACTATCATCATCTTTACAGATTGATTCTAGTATATATAAATCATCAGTATTAGAAATGATATTATATTCAAAATCATCTAAATTACGTGATAGCATATCTTCAAAACTTAAATCTGAACCCATAAAAGAATCTGATTGATTTGAAGAAGAAATCCTCCTTATTTTTTTTAGTTTAGGAATAAATAAACTAATCTTATCATTATCATCTGTTTCGATTTTTAAAAACCCCACCCCTTTATCACGTTTTGGACTTTTAAAAAACATTAACATTTTTTCGCCATTATCTTTTGAAATAGAAATCATTTCTTTTATTTTTTTTCTATCTTTATTGATATTAATTAAGGTCATTGAAATTTCTGATTGTGAACTTTTTGGTTGTGCTTTTTCATCAATCATTTTAGCTAAATCATAACCTGTAATATCTTTTGAAATAATGAAATTAATAATTAAGAATATGGAAATATATCTATACATTTTTATCCTTTATAGCTTTTTAATTTTTAAAATTTTAATTAAACTTGCCAAAATTGTTAGAGTCCCAAATGAAGTAGAAATCATAGCAAATACCATCAGCCCACCCATATGATTTAAGGGAATTAAAATAGAAAACAACAATGCAATAAAGCCCATATTAGAAAAAACATCTAATAAAATTGGATATCCAACATCTTGAGAAGTTTTCAGGCTCATTGTTTGATAATCTACATTATTAATTATATTTTTTCTATAATCTGATATGTAGTGAATTGAAAAATCAACTCCTACCCCAATAATAACCGAAGATAACAATGCTGTCATATGATTTAAATCAATTCCAAATATTCCCATTAAACCAAAATTTAATATTATAGCAGAGGCAAGTGGAATAATCGATAGAAAGCCCCATTTAAATGAATTAAAAAATAAACCAGTAATAAATAATATTAAAACTAAGGAAAATAAAATACTAGTCATGGAAGACGTTACAATAATATTAACAAAGTCTTTAATGAAAACAGATAAACCAGAAATTTTAACATTAGACTCTGGATTATCAAAATTTTGTTCTATGTATTCCTCTGTTTGAGAAATTAAATTTTGTATTTCTGCTGTTGAAATAGTTTTAATCATAGCTGTTAGTAACAATTGATCTAAATCATAAAAATCATCATCATAGTCTTTGCCTAATAATGAAATTAAATCATCATCAATATCAGATTTATCACTGATACTTAACATTGTGTATGTACCCTCTAACGCATCTGCATTAGGTATAAAATCTGAGTCTGAATTTGTATATGCTTTATATGCTTGACCTAAAACATCTACAAATGAAAATGTCATACTAATTTGATTGTTGTCTTCTAAAAAATTTTGAAGATTGTATAATTTTAAATAATGCTCATAATTAGGAATACCATCACTATCAGTAATGAGATCCTCAACCTTAATAGATAAATTCATTGTCCCTGTAAAGTTGTCATCTACAAAAATAGTACTCTCCCTTATAGGATTCCCTTTTTTATAAAACTTAATTACATTCACTTCAACATTAACCAACCATATCCCTATTGCTGAAATACATATGATTAATACTCCTCCAAATAAAACTTTTTTAGGTTTGTGAATAACAACATTAGCTATATAATTTGTTAATTTTTCTAAAATACTTTCTTTAGAAATAGCTTTAGAATTTAAAGACCAATTCTTTAATGATATTAAAGATGGGAGCATTGTACATGATAAAAATAAAGCCCACATAACTCCAAAAGAAAGACCAACTGAATATCCAACCATATACTCTAAAGGAGAAGAAATCATCGTCATAAATGCTGCCGATGTAGTAATGGAAGTCAAAAAAATAGGTTGCATTAAACAATCCATAGTAATAAAAATTGCTTTATCTCTATCTTTTGTTTTTCTTAATTCTTTAAAGAATTTAGAAACAATGTGCACCCCATCCGAATTAGCAATTGTTAGTAAAATAATTGGCATTGAAGTATTCATCATTGTAAAATCAAAATAGTTACTTCCAGTAATCAATCTCATCCAACCCATAGAACCAAGCATCACTAAAAAAGAAGATATAATTGTTAATAGAATAATAAAGACAGCATAAAAGCTACGCAGATTTAAAAATAAAATGATGAACATAATAATAATACCAATAGCCATTAAAGAGCTCACATCTTTTTTGATTAAATTAGGTGTTTCACCAGCTAGATAAGGTTGACCTGCAAAATGAATATCATAATCACCTAAATATTTATCTGCCAAACTCTTAACCTGCGTAACAATATTTGCAAATTCAGAATCATCAAAAGGTCTAATTGCAATATTCAAATAATCATTATTATTACTTACTAATCGCTGTTTCTGCTCTGGATTATTTTCAAAATAAGTTACTATTTCATTTAAATTTTGATTAATAATATCATCATCATTAAAGTCTTCTAAAAAACTTTCTGATTGAAGTGGCCCTATATCTAAATAATCTTCATCACCATCAAATTTATTATAATTTGATAATGAAATCACCTTGTCAACACCTGTAATATTATCAAGAACAGCATTTGTGAACAATGCGTTTTGTTTAACTGCTATTTTATCTTCTAATATATTATTATTAGGAGTACCAAATGATACAAACACAAATTCTGTTTGCCCAAAATCTTCTTGAATACTATCCCAAATAATTTTTGAAGGTAAATTTTGAGGGAAAGTTTTAACTAAATCATCATCTAATTTGAACCATTGAATTCCTAAGAAAATAAATAAAGTTAATAATAGTGATATAACAATAGTTCTAATAGGATAATTAATTGATTGATTGATTAAATAATTTTTAAATTTTGTAAACATGTTTTGTGCGAATTAAATGTATTTAAATTTACACATTATTTCGTAATTTTTACATGTAACAATTTGTTATTATAACATTAATTGAATACTATATAAATATTGGAGTCTTTAGATGTATAAAAATGTAAATGATTTTTTAGAATCTGTAAAGTTAAAAAACCCAAATGAAATTGAATTCCACCAAGCGGTGCATGAAGTAATCGAATCAATATGGGATTTTGTAAGTGATAATCCACAATATCAATATAATGCAATATTAGAAAGAATCACTGAGCCAGAACGTGTTATTATGTTTAGAGTTCCATGGATGAATGATAAAGGGGTAATACAAGTTAACAAAGGTTATAGAATTGAATTTAATTCTGCAATTGGTCCTTATAAAGGAGGACTAAGATTTCATCCTTCAGTAAATTTAAGTATTCTAAAATTTTTAGGTTTTGAACAGGTGTTTAAAAATAGTTTAACTACTCTTCCAATGGGGGGAGGAAAAGGTGGCTCTGATTTTGATCCAAAAGGAAAATCTGACAATGAAGTAATGAGATTTTGTCAATCATTTATGACTGAATTATCAAGACATATTGGTCAACATACTGATGTGCCAGCAGGCGATATAGGTGTTGGTGGAAGAGAAATAGGATTTATGTTTGGTCAATATAAAAGAATTAGAAATGAGTTTACAGGTGTCTTAACTGGTAAAGGATTAAACTGGGGTGGTAGCTTGATTAGACCTGAGGCAACTGGATATGGAGCAGTATATTTTGCTCAAGAAATGTTAAAAACAAAAAATGAATCTTTTAAAAATAAGATTGTAGCTATTTCTGGTTCTGGGAATGTTGCTCAATTTGCTGCAGAGAAAGTAATTGAACTAGGTGGTAAAGTTATCACATTATCAGATTCAGCTGGCACGATATATGATGCAGATGGCATAAATTCAGAAAAATTAGACTACGTTAAAGACTTAAAAAATAACAAACGTGGTAGAATCAAAGAGTATACTGATAAATTTAAAGCTGAATATTTTGAAGGTCAAAGACCTTGGAATAATAAATGTGATGTTGCACTTCCTTGTGCAACACAAAATGAAATTAACTTAGACGATGCTAAAACACTAATTAAAAACCAATGTATCTGTGTTGCAGAAGGAGCAAATATGCCTACTGAAACAAATGCTGTACATGAATTTATAAAAAATAAAATTTTATTTGGACCAGGTAAAGCAGCAAATGCTGGTGGAGTAGCAGTATCAGGTTTAGAAATGAGCCAAAATAGCATGAGGTTATCTTGGAGCAAAGAAGAAGTTGATCAGAAGTTAAATCAAATAATGAAAGATATCCATAGTCAATGTATAGAATATGGCACTGAAAAAGATTTTACAAATTATGTTAAAGGTGCGAATATCGCTGGATTTATAAAAGTAGCAGATTCTATGATTGACCAAGGTGTAATATAATTATTTTTTTAAAATTACACCTTTACCGGAAGTGCCATCAATAATACACTTTAAAGGGTTTTTCATTTTTAATAACTTGACATAATTAGTTGATTTTTCTGTATCTGTAGTAGTTTCTTTTAGAATATCCCAATTAATATCATTCTTAGTTTGTTTTTTATTAAATGTAAAATATCCTAAATGTAAACTAGTCAAATTCTGAAAGAAGTGACTCCCAAATGAAGGATCTGGCTCTAAGCCTTCAATACCTAATTCCATAATAATTTTAGCATTATTAATTTGTTCCCATGATGTAGGTATACCAAGCCATTGATCTGAAGACCCCCATCTTCCTGGTCCAATTAATAAATAAGGATTTTTAGGCCCTAATGATTTATTTAATTCTTCAATTTGATAGGCAATCATATTTGACTGAGATATATCAAAATTATCAATATCTACATATACAATATGAGAAATATCATCAATCAAGCCTTCTCCTAAAACAATATCACTTTTACAAAATAATGATTTACTATTAATATCATTATCAATAATCGAACGATTAAAAGAATTAATAGTCATAGGTTTAATTTGTAATAAAGAAAACTCATCTTCTTTATCATCATTTAAGTTAACTGCAAATTCTATTTCTACAGGACAACCTAAAGATGCTTCTCCATATTCTAAAAAATATTTTAAAATATCTGACAATGGAAATCTATTATATTTTAATAAACCAGAAAAAGTTAATACCCTAGGGCCAGCACTTAAAAGTGAATCTCGCAATACATTGTCATTAGTATCTAAAACAGAAGCTAAATGTTTTAATTCACCATCTTCCTCTGCATGATTTAGATTATATAAATATAAATTATCATCCTCTCCTTTTTGCATTGGATTTTTGCCATCATCAAGATTAAGCGCATAAAATTCATTTTGAGAATTTTCTAATAAAGTTCCGCTAGAATAATATTGAGATATTATATCAGGATAATATGGAGAAAATCTTAATGATTTTTTTCCTTCTGCAATTGTTTTACCTAAACCTAATGCAACAAATGCAATTCCTTGATTTCTTTTCATATGAGAAACAGGGTAATAATTATAACTTTGAGCTACTCCACTAAATGTAGGATAAAATTTTCCACTGTGATTTTTACCTGTCATCTCCATGATTATAATTGCCATTTTTTCTTCTGCATGATGTTGTACGAATTGAGACATTAATGTTTTAGGTGCTCTAAAAAATGTAGAAGCATATATTCTTTTAATTGCTTCACACACTTGGCTTAATCGCTCTTTTTCAGTCTCTGCACAATTAGGTAACATAAAAGTAGAATACATACCAGCAAGTGGTTGATATTGTGAATCTTCTAATAAGCCTGAAGATCTAATAGCTAAAGGAGTATGAATTGTTTTTAAAAAGGATTTTATAGATTTAATAAGTTCTTTTGATAATCTTGCTTTCATAAAATGATTAATAATTTCTTCATTATTATCATTATTTAAAGCAATCTCCCATAGATTATTTTCATCCATAAATACGTCAAATGAATCTGTTGATATAACAGCAGTACGTGGAACTTTTAAATTGATAGAAGGAAATTTATCAACAATATTCTTTTGATAGATGTTTTCATTTAAAAATGCTAAACCTCTAGCTTTCCCACCTAAAGAACCTTTTCCAATTCTTACAAAATTTGAATTCTCAAAAGTTGCTTTTTTAAATTGAACGAGTTTAAACTTTTCCTTTCTATATTGTAAAGCATTCTCTAATAACTCTACATGATATGAACGCCTATCTTCAATTTTATCAAAATGAGAAGTTTTTAATTTTCTAAATTCATTAGCAAGATCAAATTCTCCTCTAACTGCAAGCCAATTTGAAAAATGATTTCTAGATGCATGATACACTAAAGATTGATTAGATATTTTTAAAATTCCTGAAAGCAATTCTTCAATATTCCTAGCCTCTATTTTATTTGAATCTTCTCCAACATTTTTAAAAGTAAAATTTCCAAAACCAAAATTTTTAATAATTAAATCTCTTAAATCATAATATAAAGTGGCTGAATTTTTATTTAATAATAAATCTGTAATATGTACTACGTCATCTGATATAGATGTTTCAGTAGTTTGTAAAATAATGGGAATACCTTCATCTTGTGATTGAACATATTCAGAAAAATCAATACCTGCTTTTGAATCTTTTTTATTTTTTTTTGGAAATCTAATATCAGATATAATTCCTAATAAATTATTTTGATATTGATTAAAATATGAAACTGCTTCTTCATAATTTTGCGCTAATAAAATTTTTGGTCTTTTACGTAAATGTAGTAGTTTTTGAGTATCATCTAAACTAGAACCAATTAATTGTTTAGTATGATAAACAATAAGTTTATACAACATAGGCAGAATACTGGAATAATATCGAGGTGTATCTTCCACTACAATAATCGAACGTACATCTCCAACTTTAGTATCTCTTTCAACATTTACCTTATCTTCAACATATTTAATAATAGCAGGAAATACACTGGAATTACCTGACCAAATAAAAATATTATCAATAGTCTTAGAATAATTAGATGGTAATTGCTTTAATTCTGACTCATCAAAAACTAATAAAATAATTGGCTTATCAGGATATGACTTTTTAATCTTTCTAGAAAGCTTAATTGGATTCATATCTGAAATTCTTAACATTACAATAATCAAATCAAATGATCGTGTATTTAACATTTCCATCGCGTCACCAGCTGTGGCTGCATTGGATAAACGAGGAGCATAACTAAGATTCATTCCAATATACTCTGTTAAAATTTGTTCAGTAAGTCTACCGTCCTCTTCAAGAATATAGGAATCATAATCACTAGCTATTAACAGAATCTCATGCACTCTATAGCGCATTAAATCTTGAAAATCAGCCGACTGTCGGTTATTGTTGATGGAAATTCTCCCTAACGGTTTGTGTAATCCTTAAGAGATAAAGTTAATTCAAATTCAGCAACTATATCATCAGAAATTTTAGGAGTTTTGGCAATAATTTTTAATTTAAAATTTTGTCTTTCTTGGGTTTTAATAGCAGCATCCACTAAATTCTTTACAGCTTCTCCATCCTTACAAATAAAATGTACATCAGATTCCGCTCTCTTTAAAAACTTTGCATTAAAATCTTTAAAAAGTAATATAATTTTTCTTTTAGATTTTTGTATAGGAGGTAAAGCAAGAAAGCCACCTGTAATATCAGCACCAACAGACAAGGCTCCAAAATACATAGTATTAATATGATTTCTTGTTCTACGATTTAATGGAATTTTAATTTCTAAGGTTGTATCATTAAATACTATAACACGAGGTCGACAATAGGCTATCATTGCTACTTTAGTAAAACCAAACAATCGAATCATCCATGTTAATTTTGTGATTTTACTAAACATTACTCATCAATAAATTCAACTGCATGAGTTCTTACATTATCAAACTGTCCGTTATCGTACTCGATTTTAAAAGTGGTAGGGTAATGAAAAATATCTATTAAGGTGACTATTTCACCAGTTTTTTTTAGTTTTAATTTAGTCCCTAAAGGGATGGTATTCATATTTCTATAAGTCATATAGTCCTAATTAATAAAGTTACTATGATTTGCTAAAATTTAATGAAGTTTTAATTTGTTATCAAAATAATAAAAAGGGGCTTTAAAAATAAGCCCCTTTTAAAAATACATTATTATAATACTGATGATTATTTCATTAGTATCATTTTCTTAGTCAGAGTCATTTCTTTAGTATGTAAACTATAGAAATAAATACCTGCAGATACTTGATTTCCATACTGATCTAA
>Ga0208277_1001567_pt1 | contig 13260 bp, 10 predicted proteins | sample ETNtaG_5_FD_185782 | JGI IMG/M metagenome (GOLD analysis project Ga0208277, IMG submission 185782) | Marine microbial and viral communities from oxygen minimum zone, Eastern Pacific Ocean - ETNP201406SV205 (SPAdes) (version 2) | ecosystem: Environmental > Aquatic > Marine > Oceanic ...
CATCCGTTGCATTCTTGACTCAAATGCTCTCCGGCGAATACAAGCAGGGGTACCCGAGTGGTCAAAGGGGCTGGGTTTAGGTCCCAGTGCGTAGTGCTTCGCAGGTTCAAATCCTGTCCCCTGCACCACTTTTTACTTTCATTGAGATGATTTTAATGAATCATCCATATATTGCTATACCGTTGACTTAATGTTCTTCGTCTTTCTCCATGTGATGTGAACGGAGAGGATAACGTGTCTTCTGAATTAGAATCCTCTTCTGAGATTAAGATATCTCCTGAGAATAATAGTATTGACAAAGAACTTGATAGGATTCGATTCCGTCGAACAGATAAAAATAAGAAATTCCCTAAAACGTTTGATGATGCTGTATTAATTTTTGGACTAATCGCTGGCATAGTATTTTTCGGAGGAGTCACACTTCTATCCTCGGGTATGTTTGCAGGTGACTCAATAATTTTAGACGAAACTCTTTCAAAAACACCTCTTGATACAGGCGGTGAATGTGTAGATAATGAGGGAGCCGTCTCCTTTAGCATATTTGTTGAAAATCATGATGATTTGAGAATAAGGTCAAAGAATGTTTTATTGGATAAATTTTCGGTTTTAGTTGTTAAAATTACTAATTATAGTGAATCAGAACCATATTATGAGTATTACAAAAGTGAATTGGGGAATGTAGATATATCGTTCGAACTAGAATCTGATATTAATGACGGCCATTATTTATTGTCTGCTCAAATTTTCCAAAGTTCTGATGACAATGAATTAATTGTTACAAACAAATCTTCTTTCGATGAAGTTTCATCGCTACTCCAAGCGAATGGTGAAGAGAAAATTGTAGATTTAGAGGTATCAGGTCATTCATTAGAGATATCTGATCCAGAACCTAGGGTTTGCTTCACAATGACAGAATTTGGTTATTGGGGCTGGGCTTTAATGGCTGCTGAATGGGCAGGCGGTAGGGAAACCGCGATGCTAACAGGCGGTAGTGCAGGTGTTCCAGCTTGGTGGATGGCTTCAATCTCATTAGGGATGTCAATCTTCTTCTTATGTGTTCAATATCCGCTAATGCACCGTATGTATCATCGTGATACTGATGATATATTGACTAAAAAACAACTCTTCCGTCTTATTGAAAGAACTCTCATCAAATCGGAAGGAAATCTTCGAATAAGGATAGATTTTGATGAATTGAAGATGCAAGAACGAGCAATTTCGATTGATATTATTATTCCATATAAGACTACAAAAAAGACAATTGGAGAGGCTACAGATATTCGTGCTAGATTGACTAAAGATTTACTTGAAGAGTTCTCTATTTTTGGTGAGATGAGGCCACTCCAAATTAAATCAATATGCTTAGATGGCAAAAATACTCATAATAATGAATTCATTCTTTCAAGCGATCTTTCACTAGTTCTTTCTGAGCGAAGTCCTTTGTCCGAAGATTATAGTATGTTTTTCTCAGGTCTTGGTGCCAATGGTAAATTGGAAGAGCAAATTGTTCATATCCTAGATAAATGGTTCAAGAAACATAATCTTCTTGACTATGGGAGTGCCATAATTGTTGATGAAGATTCAGTTCTAATCAGAGTTATTTATACTCCTATGATGAAGTTTTCTTATTTCCTTTACCGAAAGTCATTTATTGATATGCAAGATGATCTAAATGATTTTATTATAGAGAATTTAGATGATTCATTAGGTAATAGGGAATTAATCGTTAGTGCTCGAAACGAAAAGGCAACTCTGTCAGACAGAGCAGTAGCAGGAAGAGTTGAACTTGGCGCCAATCAAGATGATTTAGTTGGTGAGGCAATGGTTGCAAAACAAGCAGGCATCACAGGAGTATTATTACAAAACCCATTTATGGGCGATATTTTATCTTCGGTAGAATATGTAGCCCATTCCAATAGATCTAGAATAGATAAATATGGATTTTGGGGTTTAATTGTATTTGTATGGATACCGTTCATGGCTAGTGGTGTATTGGTAGGTGCTATGTTGGGACTTGTAGCTAGAATGCGTTTCAGGCGGGTTTTACTTGCTTGTCTAATAGGAGGTTCAGCGGCTTCTATTACTTGGGCATATACTGCAAGAGGTATAATAGAATTCATGGAAAAATACCATGCACAAACTTTCATACCATTCGTAATTTTACTAGCTTTTGTCTTTACTTTCCTACATCTTAGAAGAAATAAAAGAAGGAGAAGAGAAGAACTTTTCAGAGAGTCAATGGCATTTTTTGCAACATCTAATTAACAATAATAAAATAAAAAGGTGAAAATATGGATAAATTATTAGAAATGAAAAATATACAGCGTTTTTATTCTACTCCTGCCGGTGTAGTAAAGGCTCTTGATGGTATCAATATTGAGATTTCCGAAGGAGAGAGAGTCATACTCTTAGGGCCCTCCGGTTCAGGAAAGACAACTCTTTTGAATTGTCTATCTGCATTAGATAGTCCCACAGGTGGGTCATATGTGTTCCAGGGTTCTGAAGTTCCTAGAAATCGATCAGAAGACATGACTTCCTTTCGTCGCGAGAATATAGGATATGTTTTCCAATTCTTCAATTTACTGCAAGATTTGACCGTACTTGAGAATATTTCTCTTATTCAGGAACTCGCCGGTAATAAGGATCAATCTAGAGCTATCGATTTATTGAAAATGGTAGGTTTAGAGAGTGAGAAAGATAGATTCCCTGGAGAAATTAGTGGTGGTCAACAACAAAGGGTCGCAATAGCTCGTAGCATAGCAAAGAAACCTACTCTTTTATTGGGTGATGAACTTACTGGAAATCTTGATACTGAAACCTCCTCGAAAGTAATGCAAGTTTTAGTAGAAGTTTGTGAAAAAGAGAATATTACTGCTGTACTAGTTACGCATGATGAATCATTAATTAGATATGGGACTAGAGTGATTAGAATTGATAGTGGAAAAATACAGTCTGATGAAAAAGTTTTACCATGGTCGGAATAAATCGTGAGATGAGATTATGTTTTCATTAGAAAATAAAACTAATCTGTTGAATAAACGACTTGCTAGGAGTTTATGGGGTACTAGGATAAGATTAACTGCCGTTACAGGAATGATATTTGTTGGTGTTTTTGCTGGTATCACATTTGGTGGATATGCTGCGAATCTCGGTCCAATGTATGATTCAATTTACGAAGATAGTGAATCGGGTACTAATTTGGCTGATTTGTGGATTGATAATAGCAGTACAATTTGGTCATCAGATGAAGTAGAATCTTTATGTTCTGAGATTAACTCTTCTTGGCCTAGTAATTCAGAAGAATTAGATGGTTGCGAAGGTAGACTAGTTCTTAGTGGAGCAATGTTTCATAACAATAAAACAGGAAACCATGTGATTAATTCTGTTTGGCATGGAATTCCACCGGATTCTGAAATAAATAAAATTTGGTTTCCCGAAGGATACTCTGAGGGCGCTTCGTCCTTTTCTGAAACGGATATAGTAATCGATGCCCATGTTAAAGAAGCTCTTTCTTTGGAATTGCAAGACGTGGTCAGTATAGGAATAGGTGAAGGAAGTATGAATTTCACAATAGTTGGTTTTGCTTATCATCCAATGCATATTTATATGGCTCCTGAGGGTTCACTTTTCCCTCCTGAATCAGGTAAATTTGTTGTTGGTTATTTGTCTGAAATTGGTATGCAAAGGCTCACTGGTTTACCTCTTGGTTCGGCTAATAATGTAATGCTTGATATCGAAGGAACACCTTCTTTCGATCTTTCTGATACTGAAGAATATGAAGGAGACGATATGGATGTTTTCAAAGAATCTGTAATTACTTCTTTAGAAGAAACTGGATTAGATGGCCGTATACGTGATCGTGGACAAGTAGAGTCTGTTGAATTAATGAGACAGGATTTGGAAGGTGCAAAAAAGATGGCTGCACCATTTACTGTATTAATCCAATTTATTGCCGCTATAACAATTGCTTTGAGTCTTCAGAGACTTGTTCAAAGTCAGACACGTGAAATAGCCATTCTCAGAACTTTGGGGGTGCCTCGTAAATCAATAATGTCTGGATATCTTATTGCTCCTCTTGTAATTGGATCCTATGGGTGTGTATTAGGTGTGCTTTCAGGTCCGATTGGGATGAATGCAATGTTGGATTTCTATGAAGGAATAGTCGGTTTACCAATTATTGATAGAGACATTCCAAATGATGTATATTTATCGACAATTGGAATAACTATGTTAATTGTATTCATTTCAGGAGTATATCCTGCCTTCAAGGCTACAACAATAGAGCCATTAGAAGTTCTAAGTGGCAACTCAGAAATTAGAATGGGTTCAGAATTATTACGTAATATAACAAGTTGGATGCCAACTCTAATGGGTCTTTCTTTACGTTCAAGTCTTAGAAAACCACATAGACTTTTGATGACATTTCTAGCTATAGGGATATCACTAATGCTTGCTGGTTCTATTCAAATGATGTCAGTTGGCCTTACTGATACGATAGTGGATGGCCTAAAAGATGGCCAAACTTGGGATGCACAAGTCTACGTACAACCAGATAGTGAAGGTTCAGTAATTGAATGGGCCGAAGAAAATGGTGCTTCATATGAGATAATCATAGAGGCTCCTACAGGAACTTTGATAGATTCCTCTGATTTACAAAGAAATTTTATTTTGGTTGGTTTAGGTGGATTTAAAGACGGTGAATCTATGAGGGAAACAAACTTAATTGAAGGTTTAAATCCAATTTCTGGATTGTCTTTAGTTCAAGTATTAATGGATGAAGGTTCGCTTGAAATGAGTGGCTGGGATGTTGGTGAAAAGCGAACTATTTCAATTTCTGGAAATGATGTAGAAGTTGAAATTGTTGGTTCTGTAAGGGGTGAATTTGCTCGTACAATGTTCTTTTTTCAAACTGACTTAGCTGAGATTATGGGCATAAATGCCACTGCTGTTTATCTTGATTTACCCGAAGGTATTGCAGTCGATGAAGAATTAGGTGAAATATCTAGTGGAGTGCAAGAAAGAAATACGATGATAAGAGGTATTGAAGTTCTTTTAGAACAACAGACTCAAATTTTCACAGCAATTATGGGCTTAGGAGTTTTATTCACACTTGCAGTAATGTTCAACACGATGGTAATGAATATTGCCGAGAGAGATTTTGAACTTGCCACACTCAGAGTTTTAGGTGCGTCAACAAAGAGTTTGACAATCATGCTATTATTCGAAAGTTTACTAATTGGACTAATCGGTGGTCTTTTCGGGATTCTTTTTGCCTTTGGTGGAGCAGTAGGTTTAGCTGCATCATTTTCAACTTGGCAATTCTACTTCCCTGTTGTTCTCATACCTAGTGTTGCATACCAACTTATGGCCATAGTGTTAGTAATTGCAGTTGCCATGGTTCCAATTGGTATTTGGAGACTTAGAAATATGGATTTAATAGAGAAAGTAAAAGATCTATCTTAATGGTGTGAATATGCGTATTGTTACTTGGAACCTTAATGGAATTAGAGCTGCTAATCGAAAGGGTCTTGATAATTTCATCGATGAAATTGATAGCGATATTTGGTTATTCCAAGAAGTAAGAGCTTTGCCAGAACAGATGCCTAAAGATTGGCAACCAGTAGGTGGGCATGAAATTATTTGGCACCCCGCTCAGAAAAAAGGATATTCTGGAGTCTCAACTTGGTCAAGAATAGGAATTTCCGAAGAAGGTCGTGGAATATCTACTAATATTGATATCGATGACTCTGAAGGGCGAGTACTTCATACAAAACATGGAGGTCTTCATTGTATCAATATTTATCTTCCCAATGGTGGAGCTAATATTGAAAGACAAAAATTTAAAGATCAATGGTTAGAAGACTTACTTATTTGGTCTAAGAAATTTGTAGGCTTAGATGAACCAGTTTTGCTCTGTGGAGATCTAAATATTGCACATACCGAAAATGATATTTGGAATCCATCAGGTAATAGAAATACTTCTGGTTTCTTAATTCATGAACGAGAATGGTTCACCAGATTTCTTTCAATTGGCTGGCATGATCTTTTGAGGATTGATTCGGGCGATGTTAAGGGGCCATATTCTTGGTGGTCTAATAGAGGCCAGGCAAGAGCTCTAAACAGGGGATGGAGAATAGATTATGCTCTTGCTAATGATGCTGCATTGGAGATTTTCCAATCTGCAAGGATATTGAGAGAAGGAGGACTTACTGTCTCTGATCATGCACCTTTGATAATTGATTTAGATATTTAATTGCTATTTTTCAGATTTTTGTTCTTTTTTTTAATACGATACATTTCAAGAGTAAGACAGCGGGCGAGGAATCATGGTGGAAGGACTTGTAGATCGTCTTGCTAGGATTTTACCTAATGGCAGAGGAGTTTGGATACCCATGGATCATGGGATTTCGGCATATCCTGAAAAAGGCCTTGAGAATATGGATGATTTAGTTTCTTCCTGTATTTCTGGTGGAGCAGACGCAATTATTCTTCAGAAAGGTGTTTTGAGTCACTTTGTAGAAAATATCGGATGGAGTAATTTCGTTTGCCATGTTTCCGTCTCTACAGTTAATGCTGGAGAAAAAGATCAATACAAAGTTAGGGTAGCTACTGCTGATGAGTGCCTTATTCGCGGAGCTACTGCTGTTTCAGCACAAATTAATCTTGGAGATCCTTTTGAATCTGAGATGATTAAAGAAATGGGAGATTTAACTGGTGAAGCATTACCGTTAGGAATTCCTACTCTTGGAATGATTTATCCTCGAGGTCCGTTACTAAAAATTGCACCAGGGGATATAACCAACGGAGTAGCACATGCCGCTAGAGTGGCTTGGGAATTGGGATGTGATGTTGTCAAAGTTCCGTGGACTGGAGATGTCGAGTCATTCAAATTAGTTTGTCAAGCAGTACCTATTCCAGTTCTAATCTCTGGTGGCCCCAGAGGTATATCATTTACTGAACTACTTGAAATTGTGGAATTAGCAATTTCTGCAGGTGGTTCAGGAGTATGCATTGGGAGGCAAGTTTTCGGCTCCAATAATCCGAGATCCTGTGTCGAAGCACTGAGAGCGGTCGTTCACGAAAATTCAACTTCTTCCGAGGCTTCAAAATTACTTGAGAGTTGATATTGTGGAACTTTGGCAAGATTCTTACTCGGAATCTCCTCATGAATTATGTTCTAGAATATGGACTGGTAATGATTCTGACGTTGCAGAAATCTATCTTGATGATGCTAATTCTCAAGAAGAAGCGATTTCTTTGATTGGTATGATACCTTGGATACTTGTTAGATGTTCTGATTGGACAATGATACCCTTAGAAAATCTAGTCTCAATATCTCAAGGAAGTGGAACAAGAATATCTGTCGCAATTGATAAAATTGTTGATTTAAATGGAGCAGCATTTGCTCTTGAACATGGTGTAGATGCAATAATGATGCCTGCGAGTAACAATGAATTATGGGATGCTGCTGCAGTTATAGCTTCGAAAAAAATCTCAAATAATGAAAAACCTTCATCTGTTGTTGAGATGGCCACTGCTCAAATATTTTCAATTGATTCTAGTGGAGTAGGTGAAAGAGTATGTGTTGATCTAATTGAAAGATTAGAAATTGGTGAAGGTATGGTTATTGGTTCTAACGCTTCTTTACTAGCTTTGGTGCATGGGGAAACAATAGAATCTCAATTTGTTCCTTCAAGACCCTTCAGGGTTAATGCAGGCTCAGTCCATTCTTACGTATTAATGTCGGACAATTCAACTCGGTACCTTTCTGAGTTAAAAGCGGGAGATGAGGTAGCAGTTATTTCTTCCTCCGGCCATATAAGAAATTGTATTATTGGAAGATTAAAGATTGAAAGAAGACCATTCCTAATTATCAGATTCAAAGCAAAAAATGAGGAAGTTGGTCAAATAATATTACAACAGGCAGAAACGGTTAGATTAATAGATAAATTCGGAAATGCATTATCAGTTACTGATTTGGAAATTAATGATGAAATAATAATTCGACATCAGAATCAAATGAGGCATATTGGGAAAGCAATTGAGGGGGAGATGACTGAAAAATGAATATTCTAGCCGAAGCGGAATCCAATGCAGCAATTTCAATATTGCACGCTTTAGGTCTAGACAAAGGTTGTTCTATAGGGATTAATCTTAAGGCAAAAGTAAAATTAGTTTCAGAGCCACAAGAAATAAAAGATGATTTTCATCAATTATTCCAATCAATAGAAATGGTTTGGAAAGAACATGGTTTTCCCTTACCAGATAAATATGGTTGGCAAGTTTCTTCAGAAATTCCAATTGGTCAAGGTTTAAAATCAAGTTCAGCAATTTCTTGTGCAGCAATTAAAGCATTGAATGAGGCCACTTGGGCTGGTCTTAATGAATCTGAAATAGTTGATATTGCAGTCTCTTCACAACGAAAATGTGGCTGTACAATTACTGGTAGTATGGACGACACTTGGGCTTCGATATCAAGTGGATGGAAATTAGTTGATCCAAAAAAGTCTGCTTCTGAATCGGTAATTTTAGAAGGGAAAATTGAAGATGAAATGATTATATTTTTAATTCTAAGAGGAAGTAGATCAAATATTGTAAAAGTTAGTAACTTTAAAGAACAATCGAGAATTTTTGAACGTGCATTAGATTCAATTTTCAAAGACTCTATTTTTCAAGCAATTTCGACTAATGGTATGGCAGTGGCTGCTGCAACAGAAGATGACGAGGCAGTTAGAATTTGCAATAAATTGATTGCTAAAGGAGCTATTGCGGCAGGTATTAGTGGGTCGGGGCCTTCAATTTCTGTTGTAAGTTTCATTCAAGACTCAGAAACAATTCGTAAAGATCTCTATAATTCGGGGTATGAGATTATTGAAACAAATTTTATTGATAATAATTTTCCGGAGTTGATTTGATGAGCATGAGGATTGGGGAGCGCCTACGCGTGACTCTTTTTGGCGAAAGTCATGGTAGGTGTGTAGGTGCATTATTAGAAGGTCTACCTGCTGGTACTAAAATCGACAACGATGCTCTTTTAGATTTCATAAATAGGAGAAAACCTGGGCGTAAAGGCCTCTCTACAAGAGCAGAGATTGATAATTGTGAGATTATGTCAGGAGTACATGATGGATTAGCGACTGGATGGCCTATACTTTTGATAACTTATAATTCAGATGTCCGCTCAAAAGATTATTCATTTTTACCAGATCACCCTCGTCCTGGACATGCAGATATGGTTGAACATATTCGATCAGATGGTGCCAGTGATTTACGTGGTGGTGGTTCACAATCTGCAAGACTTACCTTTGGACTGGTAGCAGCAGGAAGTCAAGCCAGAAGTTTACTTGATTCTGCAGGTTGGTCTTGTACTGCTCATTTATCCAGTGTTGGAGATATTTCATCTAAACCATTATTTGAATTAGATAGAAAATCTCCATTAAAACAAGGAACTGATATGTCAAGATTGAATTGCAGGGATCCAGATTCTGTTTCTGCAATGTCTGACTTACTTGACTCTGTAAGAAAAGATCTTGACTCAATCGGATCAACTGTTGAATTATTGGTAGAAGGACTTCCAATTGGAGTTGGTGAGCCATGGTTTGACGGTATCGAACCGGCATTAGCACGAGGTCTAATGGCTATTCCCGGTGCTAGAGCGGTTGAGTTTTCACATGGATTTGCTACGTCAAAAATGCGAGGTTCAGAGAATAATGACACATGGTCTTTAGAAAATGGCAATCCAATCCTTGATGGCTCAGAATCAGGTGATGCAGATGGTGCATTGGGGGGGCGTTCAACAAGTGCTGCTATCAGGGTCGTAGTCCATTTTAAGCCACCTAGTAGCTTAGCTAGAGAACAATCAACTTTACACCTCCCTAGTGGTGAGAAAAAGCCACTCAAGGTTCACGGAAGGCATGACCCAGTACTAGGTCCTCGAGCTGTACCTGTAGTTGAAGCCGTAGCTATATTAGTAATCTCTGACTTAGGACTTATTGGAGGATACCTTGAGTAATTATTTACTACTGTTCTCTCTCATTTGTGCAAGTCTAACTGGTAAATTAACTGCAAACGCAGATGCTACAACCATGAACACAACAGCAGTACCAAGTGCAACACCATAGACGGAAGTCAGTTCAACACTTTCTGCTAATCTTGCAGCAGCAGCATCACTTCCTAAGAGTCCAACTATTGATGGAATAATTAGATTAATCATTAGAGTAATTAAAGCTACAAATCCTGCAATTAATGGTGTAATCATTAGGGATCTATAATATTGCCTTGTTATTTTCTTTACATTCATAACATAAACTTCTCCAGTCCTAATTGACTTATCAAGCATTGAGAATCTAATTATTCCACTTGTGAGTTCAATGTACATTACAAGGAAAAGAGCATATGCTATTAACAACAATTTTTGTGATATTTCGCCATCAGGTAACAAATCTATTCCAAATTCTACCTTACTACCAGCAAATCTTATTGTGACTAAAATTAGAATAACATATGATATTAAAATAGCACGTTGTTCCCTTTGGAATATTCCATACATACCCGCAATGAAACCTATTGCAATCAAACTCAGATGTATTAATGCACCAATTGATGGCATGTCAATAGTATTACTTATCCAAAACCAAGCAGTTCCAGATACTGGAGTTACTGTGAATGTAACAATAGAAAGTAAAGTTAGTGTGATAGCTGCAGACATCTGCAAAGTCTGAACAACTCTATCTGGTGGTAGGAATTTAGTTTTCGTTACTATTGGACCGCCAAAGAATGATTCAATTACCGATGGCACATGAACTTCAGGAATGGCATCCTTAGGAATCTCAGTACTGCCTTTCATTCTTCCAGCAGCTTTCTTACGACTAGGAGCGGAAGATCTTATTGTTTTTCCATCGTATAGGTGAGCAGTATCTGATTTTTTCTCTACCATTAAATCACCTCAGAACCCTCTTGCGCCTGAAAGAGCAGTATTCAGTAGCATATCTGGTTCCCAATCCATTACATTAGCTCCTAATCCTCTTAATTCACTCATTAAAATGTCTCTTTCCGTTTTTAGTAATTCATATCCAGTTCTATCTAGTCTTCTTGCATCAAACTCAAATTCCAAACTACTTGGAGAAAGTATAGTCACATCGAAGTTTCTAGACCTCAAATCTCTAACTGCATCAATTATAGTAGGGTCATCTTCCAATGGACTCAATATGATAATCGGACTTCCTCTATTAATGTGAGGTAAAATTCTATTTGTAACTACTTTCAATGGAGTGTTTCCTTTTGCCATTGCTCCAGCCAATTTAGTTAAGATGACATATAGTTGTTTTTTGCCAGTATCTCTGTCCACGGAAACAATCTCATCTCCATAAACTACTACACCTACCGAATCTCTTCTTGATAGGAAGTATTGAGACAGGCTCGCAGCAGCTCTAGTGCTGTAAACGAGAGAGTTCCTACTAACAGGTCCTGTTTCGGATACAGATCTGCTATCTACTAACAAAATTATGTCACTAACAGCATCTCTTTCATACTCATTAACCATTAATTTCCCACCGGATCTTGCCGTAGCTTTCCAATTAACTTTCTTCATTGCATCGCCTGGGACATATTCTCTGAGGTTATAGAAATTTGAACCTTCGCCAGGATTTCTAATATTTACAGCTCCAGTGAAAATCTTAGGGACTCTACTTTTAATTAATGCATCTTTGATATCTTCCATTTTTGGAAATACTAAGAAATCATCGTACAGATGAATCTCTCTTTCATTATGGAATAGGCCAAATGTATCTTGAATTCTTATACATACAGGCCCTATTGTATAGAAACCCCTCAGAGGCGCTTCAATAGTATATGCAATCTCGGTTTCTCTTTGTGGTCCTAATTCCATTAGGACATAATTTGCTCCTTTCTTTATTCTCATTACTTCAGGTACTCGGTCTCTAACTTCCAGAACTTTGGAGAGATTTGATTTGTTCTGGATTCTTATAGAAACATCTATTTCACCATCTTCAAAAACACGAGCAGAAGATAGTTTTCTTAGGGCAACAAGATTTTGTAAAGCTATTCCACCTGTAGCATTGTCATCATCTAATCTTCTTCCTGATGACGAAACATCTGCGTTGGTAGTTCTGAAAGCAGCCCATGTAAGGAATGATAAAAGAACTACAGCTACTGTTACTAATTGTTGATTTCTCAAAACTAGTCCTAGAAGGTATAGAGCAATCGCTAGCGAAGCAAACATCGCTGATTTTCTACTCCATGCCATAAGCAAACCTCCTATTAGTTAGTCAGAAAAAATCAAACAGTTGGAACTGGTACTTGTCTAAGAATGTCTGAAATTACTTGGTCTGTTTCTAATCCTTTAATTTGGTGTTCAGGTTTCAAAATTAGTCTATGTGATACAGCCAAAGTAGCAACTGCTTTCACATCATCAGGAGTGACGAAGTCACGGCCTCTCATAGCAGCAGCAGCACGACTTGTTTTCAGTAATGCTTGTGAACCTCTAGGTGAAGAACCAACTAGTACACGTGGGTCTTCTCTTGTTCTTGATACAATTTCTACCATGTACATCCTTACTGCTGGATCTACATACACTTCTTCAATAGCTTGCTGCATAGCAACAACTCTTGCTGGATCTGTAATTACATCAACTTCTACAGCATCTTTCTTTCTCTCAATACGTCTTCTGAGGATCTCGTCCTCATCTGCTCTATCTGGATAACCTACTGACATCTTAAACATGAAACGGTCTAATTGAGCTTCAGGAAGTGGATATGTACCTTCTTGCTCAACTGGATTTTGCGTTGCCATTGTAAGGAAAGGTGAAGGTAATTTATGTGTAATTACACCTATGGTCACCTGCTTTTCCTGCATAGCTTCTAGCAAAGCTGCTTGTGTTTTTGGAGGTGCTCTGTTAATCTCATCTGATAGCAGAAGGTTACAGAAGATAGGTCCTGGTTTGAAACTAAACTCTCCTTTCTTTGCATCATAGATATTCGTTCCTGTAATATCTGCTGGTAGCAAATCAGGTGTAAACTGAACACGCTTGAAGTCACATCCAAGCGCATCAGCGAAAGTGTTGGTCATCAGTGTTTTTGCAAGTCCTGGATAATCTTCGAACAGAAGATTCCCATTTGACAAGATATTAACCATAACATTGTCAATTACGTGGCTTTTTCCGATAATTACTTTCTGAACCTCTAGGCTAATTGCTTCTGCAATAGCTCCTACAGCTTCGAGTTTTTCACTCATCTTCTTAGA
>Ga0208277_1001568_pt1 | contig 13257 bp, 13 predicted proteins | sample ETNtaG_5_FD_185782 | JGI IMG/M metagenome (GOLD analysis project Ga0208277, IMG submission 185782) | Marine microbial and viral communities from oxygen minimum zone, Eastern Pacific Ocean - ETNP201406SV205 (SPAdes) (version 2) | ecosystem: Environmental > Aquatic > Marine > Oceanic ...
TTGTTGGTAAAACCGTAGGGGTTGCAGGCGGTGCGATGTATTCCGAATACAGATGCGTGCCTATTGATAGTTGTCTTGTCATGAATGATGGGACTAGCCCTAAAGAAGCTGCTTCTTCATTTGTAAACCCTCTTACTGCTCTTGGGTTTACAGAAACCATGAAAATGGAAAATCACACAGCTATCATCCATACTGCCGCTGCTTCAAATTTGGGCCAGATGTTAGTAAAAATATGTAAGGCAGATGATATTCCTCTGGTTAATATCGTAAGAAAAGATGAACACGTAAATCTCTTAAGAGATCTTGGTGCTGAATATGTTTGTAATATGAGCGAAGATTCTTTCATGGCTGATTTAATAGCTGCAATTGATGCCACTGGTGCAACCTTAGGATTTGATGCCACCGGAGGAGGAAATGAAGGAAAATTAGCTGGACAGATTTTATCTGCAATGGAGATCTCAGCAAATAAGAAAGCTTCTGAATATAGCAGATATGGTTCTGATACCTATAAACAAGTTTATATTTATGGTGGCTTAGACCCAACACCAACAGTATTGAATAGATCTTATGGGTTGCAATGGGGTTTAGGAGGATGGCTTTTAACACCTTTCATTGGAAAAGCAGGACCAGAAATTTTCTTAAAAATGAGAGAAAGAGTGGCTAATGAAATAACTACTACATTTTCAAGCTCCTATACAGCTGAAATTTCTCTTGAAGAAATGCTTGATCCAGAAACCTTGAAAAACTATGCTAAACAAGCAACCGGACAAAAGTATTTAGTTACTCCTCACAAGTAACTATCGACCTTTAAATACTGGTTGTTTTTTTTCAACAAAAGCTTTTGTAGCATTTTTATGATCTTCTGTTTGACCGCAGTGCACATGATGCGTGACCTCTAGATCAAGACAATCATCTACTTCTCCACTTACGGCTCTATTTAGATTTTCTTTCATGTATCGAAAAGCAACTGCTGGACCTTCAGCAAGTTGTTTGGCTATTTCTAAAGTTTGCTGCTCAAGCTCTTCATGTTTTACAACCCAATTAGTAAGCCCAAGTTTTAGAGCTTCTTCAGCGGGAATCTTGTCTGATAAAAAATAAAGTTCTTTAGCTTTTGATAAACCCACTAACTGAGTCATAAAGTAAGATCCTCCATAGTCACCAGAAAAGCCTACTTTTGCAAAAGCAGTAGTAAAAAAAGCGCTATCGGACATTATTCTAAGGTCACAAGAAAGAGCATAAGACATTCCTGCTCCGGCTGCGGGTCCGTTCACTGCGGCAATTGTTGGTTTGGGCATCTTGAATAATTTACCCGAAGTGCCTCTTTGGTGAATCCTTTGCTCATGGATAGCTATATCAATTGTTCGTTTAGGATCATCCTTTTTATTGGCCATACCCTTTACATCTCCACCAGCACAAAAAGCACCTTCAGAGCCTGTAAGAATAACCGCTCTTACTTCAGAATCATTTTCAAAGTCTTCCAAGGTTGCCATCATCGCTGCATTCATTTCATCTGACATAGCATTTCTAGCTTCAGGCCTGTTCATTATAATTTTTCCTAAACCATCTCCTTTCAGAGCTTTTAGGTGATCTGTTCCCATATCTATTTCTTTCATTTTTCTCTCCTTTTATTTATCCTTAAAGTATTATTTTACAAATATTATGAGATTAAGACAGTTAGTTATTGTTGCTGAAGAAAGAGATGCAATTGCAAATCAAATTTGTGATGTATTTGATTTGAAAGTAGCTTTCCATGATGATGGCCTTATCCACTTTGGCCTAATAAATTCATTAATTCCTTTAGGCGATACTTTTATAGAGATTGTCACTCCTGTTAAAGAAAACACTACTGCAGAAAGATTTCTTAATCGCAGAGGTGGAAATGGTGGTTACATGGTAATTGTAGATTGCGATGACGTTGCCAAAGAAAAAGAGCGAGTAACCAATGAAAATATTGGAATTGTTTATGAAGCTGAGAGAAGCGAAGGCCACGTAACTGGAAAAACCATTCACTTGCATCCTAAACATATCGGTGGAGCAATAGTTTCAATAGATAAAATGGAACCCGAATCAGCTTGGCTTTGGGCAGGTCTTGATTGGGAGAAGTGTGTCTCAAAAAATGATAATGCGGAGAGATTGTGCGGTGTTGTGATGCAATCCGATGATAAATCTGCTCTTTGTAGAAAATGGGAAAAAGCTTTTGGGGTTGAAGCAGATGAAGATCTTCAAATTAAATTCTTGGACTCTAGAATCAAGTTTGTTGATGATCTTGATCAGAGAGGCGAAGGAATTAATGCTTTTGAACTGTCAGTAAAAAATAAAGAAATAGTCTATGAAAAAGCAAAAGAACTTGGTCTGATGAAGAATGATTTGATTCATATAGGCGGAGTTAATTTCCTTCTTCAATAGTCCTTAATGAGATAGAATGCGCTCACTTATGCGCTCAATTCAAATAATTTTTCTTGTAGTTTTCTCGATTTCGGCATTCGGTTCTCAGGCAATTGGTCACGCACCTATTGGAGTTATGGCCGATCATATGCACAAAAAAGGCGAATCAATGATTTCTTTGAGAGCCTCTTATATGAAAATGAAAGGTAATTCTTTAGATGGAAATTCAATCTCAGATAGCGAAATTTTAGTTATAGACAACCCACATTCAAATTCACCGGCAAAACTAAGTGTTGTTCCAATCGAAATGAGCATGAAAATGTTAATGCTGGGAGGCATGTATGCTCCATCGGATGACGTTACTTTGATGTTCATGACAATGTTTATGGATAAATCCATGAATTTAAATACTTACCATGCAATGATGAGAAATAATATTGGCTCATTCAATTCATCTTCTTCAGATCTTTCTGATATATCTTTTTCTGCATTAGTAAACATTATCGAGCAAGATAAAAGCAGGTGGCATGCTGAAATTGGCTTAAAATTTTCTGTTGGTGATAAAAACGAAAAAGGCAAAGTACTTACTCCCATGAATACCAATATGGAAATGATTTTGCCTTATGGTATGCAATCAGGAGATGATTCTATTGCTTTGGTTGTTGGCATTACCAATCTTTACTCATTATCTGATGAACATATTTTTGGAAATCAAATTAGGTTCTTTAGAAATATTTCATCTAAGGAATGGCATTATGGCGACAAAACTTATTTAGATTCTTGGTATCAATATTCAGTTACCAAAAATTTTTCTATTTCGTCGAGGTTGAGACTCAATCATCAGCAAGACATTTCAGGTTTTGATTCCAACATCAAAGCTCCAGTTCAGACCTCTATTACATCAAATTATGGTGGTTTTACTTCTGAACTAGGTTTAGGTTTTAATTTTCTTACTCAAATCTTTCCTGGATCTAAAGACAGACTTGCCTTGGAGATTATTAGCCCAATAATCAATGAAAAAAATGGTCTTCAGATGAAAGACAAAACCAAAATAGTATTTGGCTTTCAAAAATCTTTTTAAGTTTCTTGTTTTTAATAGTATATTTCTTGGATGGTTAATTTAGTTCACCTCCCAAATTCGGCTTCTTCGGAAGAGATTATCGATGTTCTAAATAGAGATGCAGGAGTGATAATTGATAACCTCTTACACTCTGATGATATTTCTAGAATCAATGAAGATCTTAAACCATATTTAAAAAATGACATTTTTGGTAGAGATGAGTTTACTGGATTCAAAACTAAAAGAGTTGGAGCATTAATTGCAAGATCTGAAGCCTGTAGAGAATTGGCATTAAATCCTTTAATCAACGAAGTTTCTGAGAAGTATTTATCTCCTTACTGCGATGGTTATCAACTGCATTTCACTTCTGCAGTAAGTATTGGTCCAGGAGAGAGTAAGCAAATTCTCCATAGAGACAGAGGAATTTGGGGCGGCTATTTACCCAGAAAGGTTGAACCACTTATGAGTACCATTTGGGCTATAACAGATTTTACTAAGGAAAATGGAGCAACTCAGATTGTCCCTGGGTCTCATCTTTGGGAAAAAGACCGTATTCCTAATGATGATGAAATAGCTTACGCTGAAATGAAAGCGGGATCAGTACTTCTTTATACTGGAACTGTACTGCATGGAGGTGGAGAAAATATTTCAAAAAATGATATTCGAACAGGAGTTTTTCTTCATTATGCTCTTAATTGGTTACGTCAGGAGGAAAACCAATATCTATCTTGTCCTCCTGAAATTGCAAAAGACATTTCGCCTGAAATAAGATCTTTAATTGGATATTCTAAAGGAGGTTATGTACTGGGTTTTTATTCAGATCCATTAGATGAAAATGCAGAATATGAATCCGTTTCACCAGAAAACATGTTTAAAGATAAAGTTATTGATGAGTACTCTTCAATTCCAGATCCTGAACAACTGGTCCAAAAATCTACAAAATAATTAAAAGTAGACTACACCTATAAGGTAACCTCCGTAAAAAAAGGCAACTGCATAAAAAGGATATTCTCTACAAAAATTCCAAACTGATTTTAAATATTCACTAATCATTTCATCTCTTTAAAGGCTTGTCATAATAGACAATCAATTCGCAATTTTTACTTATACCTTTATAAAAAAATTTATTAAAAAAATTTTTTTTATTACAAACAAATTCAACTCCAAGTTATTGCATCAGAAATTGATTTAACGCATAGTAAATCGTTAAACTTTAAATTCATGACTGAAAGATCAGAGCTCATAGAACTTCACAATAGATTATCTAAAACCCTAGATGAAGAAAGGGGAGCTGCTAGAGAGAAGAGATACGAAAAAGGATACAGAACAGCTAGAGAAAATCTTGATGATTTAGTAGATAAAGATACTTTTGTAGAATATGGTCAGCTTGCTATTGCAGCGCAAAAAAGTAGAAGGGAACTCGAGGAGTTAAGAACCGAAACCGCTGCTGATGGAATAATTACTGGATTTGGCAAAATAAATAGTGAAATCTTAGATGATAAAAAAGCCCTTTCCGCAATAATCATCAATGACTATTCAGTCCTAGCAGGAACTCAAGGTTATTATCACCACAAAAAATTGGATAGGATTTGTGAGACAGCCGAAAAACAAAATTTACCCGTCGTAATGTATACAGAAGGAGGTGGAGGTAGACCAGGCGACACAGATGTGCACGTTCAATTCGCAGGATTACAGATTCCTTCTTTTAGTAATTGGGCTAAATTAAAAGGAAAAAGTCTTAGAATTGCTGTTAATAATGGATATTGCTTCGCAGGTAATGCTGCATTATTTGGAACAGCGGATTTTTGCATTTCTACAAAAAACTCTTGGTTAGGAATGGCAGGTCCTGCAATGATAGAAGGTGGAGGACTTGGTAAGGTAAATCCAAAAGATATTGGCCCAGCTGAAGAACAAGAAAAATTAGGAGTTATCGACTATCTTGCAGAAGACGAGGCAGATGCAACAAGCTTTGCGAAGAAATTACTTTCTTACTTTCAGGGAAACCTAAACAAATGGGAAACTAAAGACCAGTCAATTTTAAGAAACCTCATTCCAGAAAACAGAAGAATGGCTTACTCAGTTAGAGATATTATTGAAACCATTTCCGACAAAGATTCTTTTTTAGAAGTAAGAAAAATTTATGGTCGAAGTGTAATTACCGGGTTTATGAGATTAGAGGGTAAGCCAGTAGCTCTTATTGCAAATGATTGTCAGCATTTGGGCGGAGCTGTGGATGCAACTTCAGCTGAAAAAGCTGGGCAGTTTATTTCAATTTGTAATGATCATAACCTTCCTATAGTTTCTCTAGCAGATACTCCTGGCTTTATGGTTGGTGTTGATAGCGAAAGAGAAGCCGCTGTGAGAAAAATGGGTAGCCTCTTTAATGCGGGAGCAAATATCTCAGTTCCTCTGGTAGCAATCTTTTTAAGAAAAGGCTACGGACTAGGCGCAATGGCCATGGTTGGAGGAAGTTTTTATATACCTATTTTCACGGCTTCTTGGCCAACAGGAGAGTTCGGTGGAATGGGTCTAGAAGGGGCAGTAAAACTTGGTTATAAAAAGGAGCTGGAAGCTATCGAAGATGAAAAGGAAAGGGAAGAATTATTCAACAAACTTGTTCAAAAAATGTACGATGCTGGAAAAGCCTTAGAAGCTGCCACTCAATTGGAGATTGATGCGGTTATCGACCCAGCAGATACTAGGTCGATAATTTTAAAAGCTTTGGAAACTTGTTAAATTTTTCCCTTAATTAGGGAGTTTTCATTACTTCAGCAGAAGTACATTTATCAATAGAAGCGGATTTTAATTTTTCTACAGCTAATTTTAACTTTCGATACTCCGCTACTTCAGGGTTTAACCCAGTAGATTTAACACCAATGAAACTTGTTCCTGCTGTAGGATCATGCATTTCAAGACCATAAGATGCATAACTAGTTGATCTAGATGAATTTTCAATCACTTTTTCTGCAACACCATCAATTAAAGCAGAATGCCTGATTCTTTCAGCCTGAAGTTCGGCACAACCTAAAGCTGTAGCATCTACTTCCCAATGATAAGTTTCAGCATTTATTTGTCCTTTTCCTCCAGCATCTTCAACAAAATTATCCAAAAGATACTTTGTTGCAACAATATTGTTTTGCATAAAAGGAGTGCTTGAGCAACCAACTAAAACTAATAGAATCACTGAAGCTAATAGTTTTGAAAATTGACCAAATAAGTTCTTTAAATTAATTAAAATCATTGATAATTCTCCTAAGACACTTAATATGCCTTTACGTCGGCAAGTTTAAGACCTTTAAAAACGTAAGTCAATTTTAGTGAAAACTAAATTTAATAATAAAAATAGGTATTTTTATGACAAAAATTACTGAAAATAAGTTCGAAATCTTAAAATTGGGTAATCCCATTTTAAGACAAACTGCTAAAGAGCTTACTAAGAAAGAAATTTTATCTTCAGAAATACAAGAATTAATTCCTAAAATGTGGGATGTTATGAAAAAAGCAGGCGGAATTGGATTAGCTGCACCCCAAATAGGAATATCTATCCAGTTAGCGGTCATAAAATTGGAAAGCGACTCAGAAAGATATGATAATTTAAAAAATTCTGAGGAATTTGTCATATTCAATCCAAAATTAGAAGTAATTGACGAACAAAAACAAGGCTTCTGGGAAGGTTGTTTAAGTGTTCCTGGCTTAAGAGGTTATGTTGAAAGACCTAGAAAGCTTAAAATTAGTTATTTCAACGAAAATGCTGACGAAAAAGAAGTGATAGTTGAAGATTTTTTAGCAACTGTATTTCAACATGAACTTGATCATTTATTCGGATTTTTATATGTGGATAGACTTAATTCTTCAAAGGACTTAGTTTTTGAAGAAGAATTAATTAACATAGCTTCAGAGAAACTTTTAGACTAAATTATGCTGAAATATTTTTTATTAATCTTTATGTCTTTAAATATGCTTGCTTTTGAAATTCTACCTAAAAAAGATATCGATATAGATAAATGGCGTTTTGTAAAAGACCAGGTCATGGGAGGTAAATCCGATGGTTTCATGTCATTAAAAGAAACTACGGATCAAAATTTTGATTTTATCTCTGCAGAAGGAAATGTTTCTACCGATGGTGGAGGATTCCTAATGTTCAGGAAAGAAATTGATTCAAATAATTTAAATGACTTTTCGAAAGTAAAATTTAAGGCAAGGGGAAATAATGAAAAATACTTTATCCACATAAAAACTAAAGGCTCAATCTTTCCTTGGGTAAGATATCTTGGCGAATTTGAAGTTACGGATGAATGGCAAGATTTTGAAATTGAATTTACTGAATTCGTTCGATACAGTATTAAAGGTCCAAAAAAAAGGAATCTTAACCCAAAAAAAATAAAACTTATTGGCGTTGAAGCTTCTGGAAGGGATTTTGACATGGATATTGATATAGCTTCGATGAGTTTTTCTAAATAATTAAATCAAAAAATATGATCACTAAAGCAGACGACTACCCAATTCACCAACTACCACATCCTGTTTCGGAAGTTGGCACAGAGAGAAACTTTTATGATCGTTATTTTTTTAATGGATATTCCAAAAAAGAAGACTTTTATTTTGCTGCTGTACTTTGTTTGTATCCTAATTTAAATATCATGGATGCTTCCTTTACTTTAGCAGTTGACGGAAAGCAGCATAATATTAGATCTTCAAGAATTTTAGATCATGAAAGACTTAATACAAAAGTAGGTCCTATTGAAGTTAAAGTTATTGAGCCTTTAGAAAAGCTTTCAGTAGAACTTTCAAAGAATGATTCAGATATTACTGCAAAGCTAGAATTTACAAAAAGATTTGAGCCCATGCAGGAGCCAAATATGACTCTTTTTAATGGCCCTAGAAAAATAATGGATACCTGCAGACTGACTCAGCATGGAAATTGGTCTGGGGAAATTAAAATAAAAGATGAAGTTATCAAAATATCGTCAAGAGAATTTATTGGAACTAGAGATAGATCTTGGGGAGTTAGACCTGTTGGAGCAGGCGATAGCCAACCTATGGTGCCCTTTGAGATGCCCCAATTTTTTTGGCTTTGGGCTCCAGTTCATTTTGATGATTTAGCGACACACATTTATTACATTGATAACGAAAAAGGAGAAGCTGATAATGCTTTTGCAAAAATTCAATTTGATGATGGCAAAGAACAGTCAAATTTTGTTTCACATCAAAAGTCTATTTCTTATAAGCCCAAAACTAGAAGAGTTGAATCATTATCTTTAAGCTTAAAAACTTCGCAAGAGGATTTATTTGAATTTCAAATCATACCTAAAGTAAATATGTTTATGTGTGGTTTAGGTTACATGCACCCTGATTGGGGCCATGGTCAATTCAAAGGAGAGTTGGAAACTCACTACGATACCTATGATTTAAATGACGATCCCCAAGATCCTCCATTTCTCCATATTCAATCTTTGTGTGAAGTTAAGCTTAAAACTCCAGAAAAAGAACTTCAAGGTCGAGGTGTTTTAGAACAATTATTTCTAGGACCTCACGAGCCTAGCGGATTTAAGGATCTTTTCGATAAACCTTAATAATGCCTGTTTCTTCAGAAAAAAATTTTCAAAAAAAGTTATCAATTTTTAAAAACTGGCTCGAAACAAAAGAGCGCTATAAGAAAAAAAATATTTCTCTACAGCCACATGAATCATCAGAAGCAAGCGGCTTCTCAAATGAAACTTTCTCATGCAAAATTTTAGGTAAAAGCATTGATGAAGACATAGTCTTAAGAATAAAGCCAACCGGTTTTCAAGTATTTCCCGAATATGATCTCGGCTTGCAAGTTGAAATCATGAAGCAATTAAAAAAATTTAATTTCCCGGTACCTGAAATTTTATTTTTTGAACAAAATGAAGAAATCATTGGATCAGAATTTTATGTAATGAAATATGTTAGCGGAGAAGCACCTTCCGATAATCCGCCATATCATATGGATTCTGAAGGCATGATGGGTAAAGCTTCTCCAAATCAAATTAGATCAGTTTGGCTTGGCTGGTTAGAAAACTTAGTATCTTTTCATAAAATAAATTATGAGGATTTAGAACTGAGTTTGATCGATAAAAGAGGCAGTGAAAACTCTCATCTGCAGTTTGATCTTCAATACTATAAATCATTCATGGAATGGGGTATGGATGGAGAAGCAAATGCATTTCTAGAAGAGGTCTTTCTCTGGTTATCTGAAAATCTTCCTTCTAGCCCAAATCCAAAAAAACTTTGTTGGGGAGACTCAAGAATAGGAAATGTTCTCTTTGAAAATTTTCAGGTAAAAAGTTTACTTGATTGGGAGATGGCAACCATTGGAGATCCACTATGTGATTTAGCATGGGGACTTACAACTGATGATGTCAGTAGTCATGGACTGAACATTGAAAAGCTACGAGGCTCAATTTCAAATGAAGAAGCAATAAAATTTTGGGAAAAAAATACCGGGTATTCAGCTGATAATTTCTTATATTACCGAATTTTATGTCTATTTAAATTTTCTGTAATAATGATTAGAGTTGCAAAAAAATTAATTCATAATGAAATAATGCCCTTAGACAGCGACTTTCATGTCAATAATCATGTTTCAAATTATTTAAAAAAAGAATTTAATGAAAAAAATTAGAATAGAAAAACATATCAAATGTTCAGCTGATTCACTTTGGGAGCTTTTTGCAGATGTAACAAGATCTGACTGGGTACCTTTTGCAAATGAAATTGTTCTTGAAAACGACGTAAGGACTTTCAAAATGGATGGGGTTGGAGAAATTCAGGAAAAAATCATTAAAAAAGATCAGGTTAATAAATCTCTGACTTATAGCGTCATAAAATCGCCTGCACCTTTGAATCACCATTTAGCTAAAGTTACAGTTCTTGAAGACAATAACTTTTCAAAACTAATTTGGACCTCTGAAGTTGAACCAGATGAGTTTGAAAAATTAATTACAGACGGAATGGAATCATCCATCGAGACAATTAAAAGGATACTTGAATAACCTACAATCCGAAAAAGATTTTTTTTATATGAAATTGGCTTTAGACGAAGCCAAATTAGCTTATTCAAAAAAAGAAGTTCCGGTTGGAGCAGTTTTAGTTAAAGAAGATGAAGTAATTTCTCAGTCGCATAACCAATCAATAAGCAAAAACGATCCTTCTGGTCATGCAGAAATGAATGTGCTGAGAGATGCAGCAAAAAAATCTGATAACTATAGACTCAATGGATCTAGTCTCTATGTTACTTTAGAGCCTTGTTTGATGTGTTACGGTGCATGCATTCATGCTCGAATCGATAGATTAATTTTTGCAACAGAAGACCTAAAATCAGGAGTGGTCATTAATAATTTAAACCTACAAGAAGAAAGTTTGTTTAACCATAAAATTTCAGTTACAAGTGGAATACTTGCTGCTGAAAGTTCTGAATTATTAAAAAAATTTTTTCAAGAAAGGAGAAATTAGATTTTAAATTCAGTCCAAACTGGAGCATGATCTGAAGGCTTTTCCATACCTCTTATTTCATAATCTATTTCAGATTCAATTGCTATCTCTAAAAGAGGTTTTGTTACCCATAGATGGTCAATTCTCAGACCTCTTTTTGGATTATCATCAAATCCTTTACTTCGATAATCGAACCAGCTGAACTTATCATTAGACTCTGGGAAAAATTTTCTGTAAGAATCAAAAAACCCCCAAGTCTTTATTTTCTCTAACCATTCTCTTTCTTCAGGCAGGAAACTACACTTTCCAGTTGCCAGCCATCTTTTTTTGTTATTTTCTCCAATACCTATATCGATATCTTCAGGAGAAATATTTAGGTCTCCCAAGATGATAATATTGTCTTCAGGAGTATAATTTTTATTTAAATAGATCATCAGGTCCTTAAAAAACTTTTCTTTGTAGGGAAATTTTTTTGGATGATCTCTGCTCTCTCCTTGAGGGAAATACCCATTGATAATGGTTACTTCTTTAGAAGAAAATTTGTGTCTTGATGAAATTAGCCTGCATTGAGCGTCTTCTTTATCTGTGGGAAAGCCTATTTGGAAATCTAAAGGCTCAGACTTGTAAAGAGTAGATACTCCGTAATGTCCTTTTTGACCATTTATTATGGCTTTGTAACCCAGTTCATTTATGCTTTCCATGGGATAATTTTCATTGTCTACTTTCGTTTCTTGAAGGCAAATGATGTCAGGCGAGTGCTTATCAATTAAAGCGCTCATCTGGTGTAGCCTTGCTCTTAAGCCATTTACATTGAAAGAAAAAATTTTCATCTGAAGTCTGTGCTGGAAAGCCTTTTTGGCTTATTAAGATTAATTTGATCTATCAAAATTCTCGCAGCTTCCTCTAAAACCATTTTTTCAGAAAACTCATTTAATTCCTCGGGATCAGCATCTAAATAATCTTGAAAATTTAAATAGGGTTTTAAACCAACAGAAACTCTGAATCTATTTTCAATGAATAATCTTTTTTCTTCTTGCACTCTTTTTTCAGATTTTCTTAGTAAATAATTTACGGGAATTAATTTTTTATCCAATTCGTTCTTACTTTGAATTTTTTGATCTTTGATGTACTTATTTAAATTTGAATCAGATACTCTTTTTTTTGAGAAACTTTGAATCATTTCTATATTTGAAGTTGAATTGAAAGGTTCATACTCTAATGAAGAAATATCATCATACGGAAGAGAGTTTTCAAGTGCCATTTCTCCAATTTCTTCACTATCAAAAACATAAGGCAGATCAATATCAGGAATGACCCCTAAATTTTGAGTACTTTTTCCGGAGACTCTATAAAACTTCTGTTCCGTGAATTTTAGTTGTCCGTAAGAAAGATTTTCCAGCCTTTGAACAGTCCCTTTACCAAAAGTATTTGAGCCCACAATCAACCCTCTTTTGTAATCTTGAAAAGCTCCTGCAAGAATCTCCGAAGCCGAGGCACTTAATTTATCAACTAAAATCATTACCGGTCCTTCATAGTTTTGAATTCCTCTTGTATGACCCAAAGGCTGAATCGAGCCATTCGACTCCATTACTTGAACGATACTTCCCTTTCCAATAAAAAGCTTTGCAAGCGAGTAAGCTTCATATAAAGAGCCGCCTGAATTTCCTCTTAAATCAAGAATTATCCCATCTACTTGTTCTTCTTTTAATTCCCTTAAAAGGTTCCTGACGTCTTTTGAACTACTTTTATAGTTAAATTGATTTCTGCTAAATGCATCAAAGTCCATATAAAAAGCAGGCAAGTCTATAACTCCAATATTATAAGATTTGTTCGGTTTATATATCTCTACCTTCTTTTTCTTTGCTGCTTGATCTTCTAGTTTTACCAATCCTCTGGTGATTTCAATTACTCTGCCTAAGACATCATCTGAAGAAGAATTTGGAATAATTTCAAGTCTAACTTTAGTATTTTTTGGACCTCTAATAAGTCGAACCACCTCATCGATTCTCCAATCTCTTACATCTTCTATATCATTTTCTGGCAGTGAGGCTACTCCTACAATTTTGTCGTTTATCTTTAAAAGCCCTGATTTATCTGCAGGTCCTCCTGGAATTAATCTAATTATCTTTGTAATACCATCTTCTGTAGACAAAATTGCTCCAATACCCTCAAGAGAAAGACTCATGTTTATCTCAAAGTCTTCTTGAGATTTTGGAGATAAATAATTTGTATGAGGGTCATAGAGAGAGGTTATTGAATTTGTATATAAAGAAAAAATATCGTCCGACTTTATTCTTTTTAAACTTTTAACTCTGTTTTTGAGTCTCTTGAGAAGTTTTGACTTAGAATTTTCAAAA
>Ga0208277_1001569_pt1 | contig 13247 bp, 10 predicted proteins | sample ETNtaG_5_FD_185782 | JGI IMG/M metagenome (GOLD analysis project Ga0208277, IMG submission 185782) | Marine microbial and viral communities from oxygen minimum zone, Eastern Pacific Ocean - ETNP201406SV205 (SPAdes) (version 2) | ecosystem: Environmental > Aquatic > Marine > Oceanic ...
TGGACGTATCGTTGTATTTAAACTTTCGAAATTGACGTTGCAAGATGGCAATTTCTTCCAACTCGTTCGCGAGTTTTCCAACATCATCCCCGCCGATTAAATCTTGGTACGTCGCAAATAAGGCGAAATTACTCTCTCCTCGTTCGTTTCCAAACGTGCTCAATTGTAGAGCTTTTAATAACCTATCGATGCCATCTGGAGTCGCGATCACTTTCTGAAGCAAAGGCATTCTGTGTATCATCTTACCGAGTACCGGAAAGGCTTCGGTCGTCCGAACGAGCAAATCTTGTTTTTGCATATGACTGCATACCCCCTGGTTTGGATTTAATGCCATGTAATCCAACGAACGCTTGCGTAGCGTTTCAAAAGTAAATTCATCATACGGAGGAGGTGCCATGTACTTTTGTTGCTGCGCCAAAGCCAATTCTCCTTCTTGCTGCTGATTGTGCTCGTGGATGGCAATCGCTTCGTCGAGTTTCGCGTCTTTTGAAGCTTGCACGAGCTTTCGCAAATTTTCCCTCGCGCGCTCAATTTCATCTTGTCCCATCGGTTGCTTTTGTTTTGCGTTGCTATGGTCGTCAACGCCGGTCTCGGCTTTATTACTAATTATACTGCTACTACCATTGCTCTTTTTCTTCTTCGTTTTGAGTACTTTGAGATCGCCCAAACCACCTTTAACCGCGGCCGCCGTTTTCGTCGTCGAAACTTCCTCCTCTTTGTCTTTATCTCGTTCGCTCTCGCTAAAACTCTTTAAATACTTCTCTCCTAAGTTGATGGCTCCGCAGTGACAACCCGGACACTGTCCTTTCCTCGTCGCCTCTACAAGCTCCTCTATGCTCAAACCCAACATTTCCGTGCTCTCGTCCGCGCTCAACGGCTTTTGACTTCGATACTTCTCAATGCATTCTTGCGATGTCAGTTTTGTACGAGTCACAAACACAGCGCACGCTCTTTTATTCACTTTTCTCCTGGACAAACCAAGGAACTGCAATTTCTCACACTGCGATACCTCCACTCCCGTCTCCTCCAGCAGCTCTAGACTTGTGCTATCGAACAACTCAGACGTGACGTCTAATATTGCATCATCCTTGGGAATCTCAACGTTTTCCGGTTCAGGATGGCCACCAGCGAGAACAATCATCCCTGCGGCCTCGCCGACGTTTTGCGACCGTCTCAACGCCAACACTTTTCCGTCTTTGCATATGCAAAACACTGCCGTTCCGAGCGGGTTCGCTAAACTTTTCTCTGGCAACTCTTGCCAATCTTCTGCTAAATTAGTCCCCACGAACGACTTATAATCCGTCTCTCCGACATGAATCTCGACCGTTTTCTGTTCTCCTTGTTTCTTCTCCAGCCACGAACTCAATCGAAACTTTGTTCCGTTGAACAAGGTTTTATTTGCCTCGGTCTTCTCTCGCCAAATTTCATGGATTAAATTTTCTCTCTTTTCGTCTGGAATGGATACGCGATGATGAACTTTATTTTTCGCGTGAAAGAGGCACTTAACTCGCGCGCGTGGGAGGGGATTTTCCGCGCAATCGATCAGCAACTCGAAGTCGGAAAAACTTTGTTCCATTTTTTCAATCAATTGGCGTGCACGATGGCACGATCGACCACTTGCAACGCCCAATTGGGGGGGAATTTCTGTTGGTGTTTTGAAAGATATTTTTAAGATATTGGATATTGATTGGAGAGAGGAGAAAGCATAAACTGCATACTGCGAAAGGGTAATAAGGTATACATACTATTAAAGCACAAAGTCGTCAGCGTTTCGCATCTCGTCGGCGAACGCCTCCAGCCACTCGCTCGCGTCTGCTTCATCCATGCATCTGTTGTCGATGCTCAACGTGGCAGATATGGACAACCGCGTTGTGAGTTGGTCTTCGCTAAATAGGGCGCCCGGTGTCGCAGCTTCGTCCTCGTCGTCTTCGTCCTTCATCGAACCGCGCGCGCTTTCCGATACGATGACTCGTTCGGTTCCTCTTCCTACGGCTAATATAGCGCCCTGCGGTGGATTTTGTATGGCTTGAAACGAGTCCACGGAGAACATGCCTAAATTTGAAATCGTAAACGACCCTCCCATCATTTCGCTTGGTTTCAACTTGCCCTCTTTCGCTTTGCCGGCCAATCGACGAACATCTTGACCAATTTCGGAAACGCTTTTGTTGTCCGCGTTGAAAACGATCGGAGTGACCAAGCCCGAAGGCGCTGCCATTGCTACCGAAATATCCACGGTGTCAAACTCCACTCTCTTCCCTACTTTTGCATCGTACCTCGAATTCACCTTCCCGACCCGTCTCAGCGCTTTCGACGCGGCGTATACGATGCAGTCGTTTACGGATACTTTCTTCTCGTGATCTTGCATACTTTTCTTTCTAAATCGATCCACCCCGGATGCGTCCACATCCATAGTCACGTAACTGTGCGGTTGCGCGTGTTTCGACGCGGCCAATCGCGAGGCGATCACCTTTCGAATAGCGCCGTTTGGCACGTCTTCAAACTCTGCATTTACCACAACCACTTTTTTCTTTTCCAATGTGCTTTTCGGGGGTCCATCCGACTTTGACGTCGACGCGTCTTTGGTGCCGTCGCTCCGAAACGCGTACGTCTCGATCGGGCGGCCTTCGATCGCGTCGTTGTTGTTCCGAGACAGGAACGTCAGCACGTCTTCTTTCGCGACGACTTTTCTTCCTCCAGAGCTCTTTTCAGAGTCCACCCGCGAAAGCGACGTCCAAAGCGCCTCTTCCAATGCGGTCTGCGCTTCGCGCGGTCGCGTCGATCCCCGCGCGTGCTCTCTCAGCAGACGCAACGCGGACGGCCAGATTCTCCTCCCCATCGAGGCGACGACTTTCCTCCTCCTCCTCCTCCGACGCGTGTGACCTCGGGAGGACAAACAAAGGGAAACGCTTTGCGCTTTTCTTTCCTTTTTCTTTTTCTTTTCTTTCGACATTTTTCCCTAAGAGTCCAAAAACCCTAAACAGAGAAGGAAGACAATCGGATCTTCTTCTCGTAAGGAAGAAAGAAGTTCCTCTCTCTCTCTCTCGTTCGCGCCACAACACACAAAACGCGACGATCGCATTCACCCGCGCGCTGTGGTGGTGGCGGGTCTTTTTGTCCTCTCCTCCATCTTTTGATCGCGGGTTTTGTTTCTTCTCCGACGCGAACGCACCACCAAAAAGGAGTGAGAGAGAGAGAGAAAGAAGGAGAGACGTTTCAGACGTCTCAAGTCGAGGAAGGATAAAGAAAAAATGGCAACATCTTCATCTCCTTCGCTCTTAGAAACCGATTTCGCCAAGGTGCAAATTCAAGCCTCCTTGGCGACGAAAGAGTACACGTGCGAACCGAGGGTGGAATATCGAACCGTGACTGGGGTTTCTGGCCCTCTGGTCATTTTGGACAAAGTGAAAAACGCGAAATTTGCTGAGATTGTGGACATCACGTTGAGCGATGGAACGAAAAGGAGAGGACAAGTTTTGGAAGTAGACGGGGAACGCGCGGTGGTGCAAGTCTTTGAAGGCACGAGTGGTATCGATAGCAAACACACGACTTTGGAATTTACCGGGGACGTGTTGACGACACCAGTGGCGGAGGATATGATGGGTAGGATTTTTAACGGGAGCGGGAAACCTATTGACGGCGGGCCGAACGTTATGGCCGAGCAATACTTAGATATTAACGGCAGTTCGATTAACCCATCGGAGAGAACCTATCCAGAAGAGATGATCCAAACCGGAATATCTACCATAGACGTGATGAACTCAATCGCGAGAGGACAAAAGATTCCCTTGTTTTCTGCGGCTGGTTTACCGCACAACGAAATCGCGGCGCAGATTTGCCGACAGGCTGGGTTGGTGAAGCAACCCGGAACGGCGGAGGAGACGGAGGAGGATAAAAGCGAGAACGATTTCGCAATCGTGTTTGCCGCAATGGGGGTGAACTTGGAAACCGCGAATTTTTTTCGAAGAGACTTTGAAGAGAACGGTAGCTTGGAGAAAACGGTCTTATTTTTGAACTTAGCAAACGATCCGACGATTGAACGAATCATCACCCCGAGAATCGCACTGACGACGGCGGAATATTTAGCATACGAAAAAGGAAAGCACGTTTTGGTCATTTTGACGGACATGTCCTCGTACGCGGACGCTTTAAGAGAGGTTTCCGCCGCGAGAGAGGAGGTTCCCGGGAGAAGAGGATATCCAGGTTACATGTACACTGATTTAGCGACGATTTACGAACGAGCAGGGAGAATTAAAGGGAGGAAAGGGAGTATCACGCAGTTGCCGATTTTAACCATGCCGAACGACGATATCACGCACCCGATTCCAGATTTAACTGGGTACATCACCGAAGGTCAAATCTACGTCGACAGGCAGTTGCACAATCGACAAATTTATCCGCCGATTAACGTTTTGCCGTCTTTGTCGAGACTCATGAAATCTGCGATTGGGGAAGGGATGACGAGAAGGGACCACGGCGAGGTTTCGAACCAGTTGTACGCCAACTACGCCATCGGTAAAGATACGTTAGCCATGAGAGCCGTCGTCGGCGAAGAAGCCTTATCTGGGGAAGATTTGCTTTATTTGGAGTTTTTAGAAAAGTTTGAACGAAAGTTCATCGACCAAGGGAACGAGGGCCGGTCCATTTTCGACGCCTTGGATTTGGCCTGGAGTTTATTGAGGATTTTCCCGCGAGAGCTTTTGAGGCGCATTCCCGCCAAGACTTTGGATAAGTTTTACGACAGAAAAGCGGAATAAACACGTGCCGACTCTGAACTGATTAAAGAGAGAACAGAGAGAGAAAAGAGAGACGCATTCGTAAGAGGAACGCAAAGACACACGTAGCATATTAAGTTCATTTTAGATGTGCACTACGACATACAAATCTCACAGATTGTCTTTCGAAGGACAGATTTTTTACACGCAAGATGCACGACGCAAAACGTAAAACGCTCTCTTTGCTCTCTTTCGCGAAAGAGAGAAAATTTTCTTCATTTTCGTTGTCGTCTTTTCGTTTCGTGCGATGCTTTTGGTGTCGTCACTCAGAGCGTCTCGTCCGACTTTTGTTGCATCTTCCGAAACGTCGAACGAGAAAGAAAAGGAGAAGAGGAGAAGAATAGTTCGCGTGAAAGACGTGCTGCTGAGGAAGAAGATGGAGTGTGGAGAAAACGGGTCGCATCCATCGCGGTCGTCGAAAGTGCTCGCGTGGACGACGCTTGCGGAAACCGCCTGGCTCAAATTATCATCGATAGCGTATCGAGACCCAACCGGGAAAGAGCGGACTTGGGACGCGGCAACGCGAACAACTAAAGATCCGAACGCGGTGGCGGATGCCGTGTGCGTGTTTGCGAAACTGAAATCTTCGAAACGCGACACGCAAACGTTGTTGGTGAGACAATTTCGTCCACCATTGGATCAGGAGACCATCGAACTGCCAGCGGGTCTCATAGATAAAGGCGAAACGGCTGAACAAGCCGCGCTGAGAGAACTGAAAGAGGAAACCGGGTACGTCGGATACAACGCCAAAGCGACGCCGTGTTCTATGGCGCTCTCACCAGGCATGAGCAACGAAACCGTAGTTTTAGTCACCGTAGATGTAGACTTAGACGAGTACGACGAAGATGAGCACGGGAAGGACGCGGTCGTCCCCGAACAAGAGTTGGAAAGTTCAGAGTTTATTACGGTGATTAAAGTGCCTTTGAATGCGTTCAGAGAAAGTTTAGAAAGTTTAAATAGCTCCGGCTATAAAATCTTTGCCGGATTGTACATGTTTGCGCTCGGATTGGAGATGAACGAGAACGATTAAAGCTCTCGTAGTATCGCGCCGTACGCAGAGCTCTCGGAAACAAGCGGATAAAATTTTACGAGCGCGAGTGTGTCCTTGTTGTTGTTATTATTATTATTATTAGTTTTAGTATTCTTCTCGTTTTGTATTGTGCTACCGCTACTACTTTGCGTCGTTTCGTTTAGTTATAATACAGCTCTAAGTTGCTTCCGTCTTTCACCTCGTAATCGTCGAGCGTGATGTGGTCCTTGTATATCGTGTACCACTTTTGAATCCTTTTCGTCGTCGTCGTCGTCGTCGTCGTTTCAGAGAGAGAGAGAAAATGTTCGACGCGTCGTCAGTTCGCAAAAAAGTGGGAGACGCGGTGTCGACAGGGCGCTTTTTCCTTCCTCCCGAGCGGCGAAAGAGAGAGAGAGAGAGACGCACCGTATTTTCTCCGGCCTCGTCCCGGTCTGCGCCGCGACGAGCTTTTTCAAGTCTCCGATGGTATCGTCCTCGTTGCACTTTACGCGTATTTTCTTCCCGAGGCGGTCGTTGAGGATCACTTCGATCATGACGACGTTTCGACGACGACGACCACCACGACGACGTTTCGACGCGTCTCGACCGAAGTGTATCGATGAATTTGAAGACAAATCCAATGTCGTTTTGGGGAAAAGAATGCAGACGAGACGCTTTTATTAAAGGCGTCAAACACACACGCTCGCAAACGCGCGGTCGACTAGACCGACGACAAAAGACGACGATGGGAGGAGCTAAAGGACGCGCGGCGGCGGCGGTGTCTTTTTTGAGTCTCGGAACCCCTAATACCTTCTTCGCAAAGGCGCGTTTTGTCGGAGGAAGGCGGCGTGCCGCTCATAGTAATGCGCTCGCTGCTGAAAGCGCTTTGAAAGGAGGGTGTTGGTCGTCGACGTCGACGCGCGAGAGCGGGACGAAGAAGAGCACGCGCGCAGTCGCGACGACGACGACGACGACGACGACGACGACGACGAGAAAGAGTCCTCCTCCTCCTCCTCCGCCGTCCAAAGTCGACGTCGCCATCGTCGGTGGAGGCCTCGTCGGCGTCGCGTTCGCGCGAGCGTTGAGAACGAACGCGAGAACGAAACACTTGTCCGTGGCTGTTTTAGACGGGAACCCGCGGGCGTTCGCTATAAAGCAAGAAAAGAAAGGCAACGATGAACACCACCACCACCACCACCACCACCCTCGGGCCGCACCAAAAGCGAGAGTTTCCGCGTTGACTCCGGAATCGATCGAGTTTTTAGAGCGCGAGTGTGGAGGCGTGTGGACGCAGATTGAAAAGACCAACTTGGGGAACGAGTTTGACGCCGTGCAAGCGTGGGACGCGATTGGCGAAGGATACGTACGATTTGAAGCGAAGGAGGCACATAGAAATAGATTAGGAGTGGTGGTTGAAAACGATGCGACGAGGAACGCGTTGTGCGACGGACTGATTGAGGAGTTTGAAGAAGAAGAAGAAGAAGAAGAAGAAGAAAAAGGAGGACAAGAGAGCGCGAAGAAGAGGAAAAGAAATTTGTTTTTGTTGCCGGGGACGAGTGTGGTCGGAACGGAGACGACGGAGTCGTCGCCGTTTCGAGTGGTAAAGTTTAAGAGCTCTTTGGGTAACAGCGGGGACAAAGAAAGTGACGAAGAAGTGAAGACAATAAGCGCGCGATTGGTTGTAGGCGCAGATGGTCCGAACGGTGCAATGAAACGATTTGCTGGCGTGCGGTCTTTTGGGTACGATTATAACCAGAAAGCAGTGTGCGGTACGGTCGAGCTCGACGGACCAACCAAAACGGCGTTCCAGCGCTTTTTAAAGAACGGACCGATTGCTTTGCTCCCTATTGGGAATGGGAAAACAAAGACATCTGACGATGATTCTCAGTTTCCAATTTACGCAAACATCGTCTGGTCGACGACGCCGAAAGAAGCCGAACGCATAACCGCGCTTAGTGACGACGATTTTGCCAGCGAAGTCAACGATGCTATTCACGGAGGCAGAGAGTACAACTATCAGCTTCGCAAACAGCAAGTTCGAGATTCGAAAATCATCAACGGAGGGTTCGCGAAGAGTTTCTCGATGTTTGTCGCGGAAAGTTTCGCCAAAGATGTGTTTTCGTTTGCGATGGATACTTTGACAAAGAACAAGAAGATGGAAAACAAAGTGAGAGAAATCTTAGAATCAACTTTGAATGAAAACGAGTTCGAGCCACCACCGAACATCATAGCTACGGCGAAAGGGTCTGAACGCGGCGCGTTTCCTCTGAAATTGAAAATTGCTGGCGCGAGGACGCACCGCAGAATGCTCTTGATTGGAGATGCCGCGCACGTGGTCCACCCATTAGGCGGTCAAGGCGTCAATCTTGGGTTTAAAGACGTCGCAGCGGGGATTGATGCAATTGAGAATGCGGTATCTGTTGGCGATGACATTGGAAGCGAAAACACGCTCCGAAATTATAAAAATGCGCGTTTCTTAGAAATGTCGGCGATGGTTATAGGATTAGACGCGCTCCAAAAGATTTTTGGACCAACTTTGAGTTCCATCGAACCGTTCACGCAATTGCGGAGCATTGGTATGCGCGCCGTGAACATGTTCGCGCCAGTCAGAGAAACCATCACGAAGTTCGCGGCAGATGGTGGAGTTTTGCGTAAAAAATAATTTGTTCATGTGTAATATATAAAAATTAGACAATTGCATTATTAGCCCACAACACCTCTCTCACGTCCTCCGTTGCGTTTTGTTTCTATTTATCACGCTACCTATAATCCCACCTATCCCACCTCTATTGCTATTATTATTGCTATTATTCATTTCTCTCGGCGATTTTGTCTCCCACACGACGCCAGAGACGCGCTTCCCTTTCTTAAAACTCGGTTTCGGCGCGTCCAATCGTCTCAATATCGCGTGGAGCCCCAACATCGTAAACACCACCGCCACCGCCATCGAAAGACTCGCAAACACTCTCGTCACTATCGACACCACCCAAATCAAAACCTGCACGAAAAACTGAATCACTGTCTTGTGCGTATCCTGTATCGCCACCGTTTGACCGAGCACTTGCAACACTTCGTACAGTTTCAAGATGATGACGCCGCCAGCGATTGCTTTCGGTTTTTTATACAACAAAGCCAAAGCTATGATCCACGAACACCTCCGATAATTCCCCAAGTATTCGTACACGTTTCGATCGAATCGAACGTACATTTCCTCTCTCGTTCTCGGCACGCGATACGACTTTCTCAAATGGTCCGTGCTGAAAAACTCTCTCCACGGTTTCGCTTTCTTTTTCAAATCTTCGATGGTTAAAAAAGCCAGTTTTGCCGGTTGATTTCGGTCTACGAAGACGTTATCGATTCTGTTATTCGACGCGTCGTCGTTCGAGCGTCGTCGTCTGCCCACGTGCGCGTTGTTGTTGTTCTCATCCGCGCTCGTCGTCCTTCTCTCCCTCGACATCATCGTCATCGCATCTTCTCTTCTTTTCCTCTCCTTCGCCTCCTCCCGTTCCATTTCCGACGCCAACTTGTTCAGCGCGTGCCGAGGCACCGATAACGACAAGGGGTTGCGGTCCTTGAACGACATGTTGTCGCGTCCTGCGCGTCGCGTACGCGCGTCACAGCCCGCGTCGCCAAAACACAAAAGTCTACTCAAGTGTTCTTTTAGTATAGTATGCTTCAAAGTAAATAAGGGGGAAACGAAAAGGACTTACGTTTTTCCCCAAGAAAGAAACCAAAGTCAAAGAAAGACCAAAACCCTAAACAAAAAAGTCTTCAAAAGGAAAAGGGAAAACTGTTACTCCCTCCACACAACACCTTGGCGCGTTTGAACGCCGTTCGTCGTCGTCGTCGTCGTCGTCGTCGTCTGGTCGAATGCGGGACTTGAAAACACCACAGAACACCACCACCACCGCCACCACCTGCGCGAAGGAGAAACGAAGAAGAAGCAGAAGAAGAAGGAGACGATGAAATTCAATCATCATCATCATCATCATCATCATCATCATCATCATCATCATCATCATCGCAAAAAAGATGATGGAAGACGTTGTCGCGTTCGCGACGGCGCGCGTCGAGCGAGTGGTCGACCTTCGCGCGTACCTCCTCCACCACGCGTCGTCTTCGACCGGGTTACCGCGAGGGACGATCCTGTTCTCGATGGCGTTAGTCCTCGGGCTCCCGCTCGGGATGCTCTTTCGTCTCGTGTCGAAACACAAAAGGCCTTCCTCCTCCTTTGTTTTTGGGGGACGCGCCGCCTCGAGAACGGCGATGGCATTGATTGGTGGAACGACGATGTCGTTGATGACGTTCGGCACGTCGACGTATCATGCATTTTACGTGGCGTTGCCGAGCGTGCTTTTGCTCAAAGCGTGCGCGAAATATGGGAAAAGGAAAGGCGTCGGCGTCGTCACGTTTCTGTGGTCGTTCGGATATCTGGTGTGGGTGCACTACGACGCCGATAGCGGAAGCGAGTGGAAACGAGGGAACATCGACATCACCGGCTTGTTGATGGTGTTGACGCTGAAGGTGACGAGTAGTGCGATGAATTTTGAGGATTACGGGTTGGACGACGCGGAGAAATCATCGTTCATGAAACGACACGAGTTAGCGGAAGCGCCGAAGACGTTGGAGTATTTAGCGTGGTGCATGTTTCCGTGCACGTTGGTGTCCGGGCCGACGGTGGAGTTTAAAACGTTTAGGATGTGGTTGCGCGAGGAAGGTATTTTTGACCCGGATTCGCCTCGGAATAAGTTGACGCATTACACGAGATGGCCGAGAACTTGGATGGTGTTGACGATTCAAAGATTTATAGGCGCGATGATTTGTTTAGCTTTGCACTTGTATTTGGCTGGGATTGTGAGTCTACAAGAAGTGATGGCCAATGGAAACGAGTGGGAGATGATGTCGCTGTGGGAGAAATTGAAGACGGTGTACATAGTAGGCGCGGCAGGGAAGTATAAGTATTATTTCGTGTGGATGTTTGCGGACGCGTCGAGTGCGGCGTGCGGATTGGCGTATAACGGGATTAACGCGGAGAAATCCGTTACGGGTAGAGAAGGGCCGGAGCAGTGGAATGGGATGACGAATATTCATCCGTTTGGTGTGGATTTTGCAAACACATTCGCGGAAATTCCTTCGCATTGGAACATTCGCACTGGGATTTGGCTTCGACATTACTGCTACGATCGCATCCATAGATTCCGAGTACGCACGAGCGGCAAAAAAAATAGAAAGGCCGGACCAGTCGAGCTTCTCTTGACGCAATTAGTTTCCGGTATCTGGCATGGCCTCTCCGCCGGCTACTGGATGTTCTTCTCTTCAACCGCGTTGATCATTTACAGCTCTCGCCGAACGTACAAATGGCAACGCGACTACATGTCCGAACGATTCGTGAAGTATTGGAGAGTGTTTAGCTTAGTGATGACGCACGTCGGTTTAATCTACTTAACCCCGGCGTTTCACTTGGTTGAATTCAAAGAAACTTTACGGGCGTGGAGTGGAATGTATTGGTTCGTTCACATCTTTTCGATCGCATCGATAGCGTTGACGGTTCTGGTTCGACCGGAGCGTTGGAAGAAGAGAAAGAAGGATTTTGCGGCGTCGAAGAAAGAGAAGTAAATAAATTTAAGACGGCATCATCGCGGCGAATCGTCGTCGTTTTCCGTAATCTAAAGAATGTTACTCTTCTGTTCATACGATGACGACGATACTCGTGTTCATACGACTCATCATAGTATTCGCGTAAGTAAAACGAGATAATAGATGTCGCGCGTCGTCGCGAAAGTCTCATCATCATCATCATCATTCATCATCATCATCAAAGTCTTTTTTTTCTTCTTTTGTTTGGACCACCCAAAAATCTCTTCATTTTTTCCCTCCTCTCACCTTTTTGACTCCCCCTCCTTTCGCGCGACTCTGACTTTCCGACGACGACGGCAAAAAGTCCTCTCATTATTATTGTCATGGCTTTTGTCGGTGGCGAGCGCGTCGCGTCTTTTTTCCGTCAGCTCGGTCGTCTTCGCGTGAGAGAGGTTCCCGACTTCCTTCGGAAGACGGTGACGAGAGAAAACATCCAATCGAACGGGGAAAAGTACCTCGAAGAGTACCGGGAAAAGTACATAAAAACGGGATCCATTCTTCCGGTGTATCACGCGATGGCGGGGGTGTTCGCGACGGCGTACGTCGTGACGTGGCCGACGGAATACAGACATTTTAAAGCGCAGCAAGAAGGAGGACACCACTAGGATGATTTTGGAGAGAAACCACAGAAGAGGAGGATATCGTCATTTGATTTGATTTGATTTGATTTGATGATGATGATGCAAAGAAGAAGAAGAAGAAGAAGACCTTTCATCGAACGATATACGCGCGTATTATCGTCATCATCATCATCATCATCATCGTGTTTTGTGAATATACATCGGCTACTCCTACGCTAACTCTTCTCTACCTACGAAGTACTACTCCTCTAAAACGCACACTATTTCGTCACGTGGTCGTATTCCTCCAGTCTTTGCTCACGTCGTCGAAGTGGTCGTCGAAGTCCGCGACGTTTCGGTCGAACCACCGTCGTCTCTCGTCGGCCGAGGCTAAAGGCCCGCGTACGACGCGCGCGGGAATATCCGCGCGCTCTTTTAATGCAGAACCACCACCAAAACCACATTCGCTTTTGTTGTTGCTCTCTGATCTCGAGAAGACGCGAAACGGTGCGAGAGTACTCGATGGATCCTCCACGAACGATTTCAGTTTCCCGGCGTCTAAGAGTAAATACCAGTACATCCGAACGCCCCGTTCTTTGTCTTCTCGCGTGGTGTTGTGTTCAATCGCATCGGCCAATCCTTTCGCGCGATCTGGAAGAAGAAGAAGCTGTTCTTCTTCTTCTTTCTCGTCGTTGTTGTTGCTCGTAATAAAAGTCGTAAAATTCCTCCCGTTCGCGAAGTACATTCCGCAAATGCGCGCGTTCTTCGACGTCGCGTGCGCGTGCGCGTGCGCGAGTGCGATTTCATTCATCGCCGCGCAGTCGATCGATTCGCAATGGAACAATGGAATCGCATCCAAAACGTGGACGACGACATCATCGTCACCATCGGAAGGGGACGACGACGACGACGTCAGGAGAAGGCCGGAAACGTCCGAGTGAGGGTGTTTGAGCACGTGGGAGAAGATTTTCGAGCAGGACGAAGGGTCGAGTTCGACGGTGGTGGTGCTCATGACGACGACGATGATGATATCTCTTCTTCGTGTAAAAAGCGCGCTATAAAAAAGTGTGGGGAAATTTACGAATGAAATTGGAACGAAAATGCCTCAAAAATCAAATCATCGATTTTCGTTATGGAAACGAGTTTTACGATATCATCATCGTCCGAGAGAAAAGACAGGACGGTCGAAGATATCTTCGACGCGCTCTCCGTCGCGCACTTTCAGTGGGACGACAACAACAACAACAACAACAACGAGGAATTATTCGA
>Ga0208277_1001570_pt1 | contig 13246 bp, 10 predicted proteins | sample ETNtaG_5_FD_185782 | JGI IMG/M metagenome (GOLD analysis project Ga0208277, IMG submission 185782) | Marine microbial and viral communities from oxygen minimum zone, Eastern Pacific Ocean - ETNP201406SV205 (SPAdes) (version 2) | ecosystem: Environmental > Aquatic > Marine > Oceanic ...
GGTGGCTGGCGACGACGACGTGCTGAATGCGGCAGATTTGGTCCAAGTTCGCCAAGACAAAGGCGTCCAGTCCGGAGCTGAGGAGCCCGATTGGGAACTGATTGAAAAACTTGAAGAGATTTCCAAAAAAGATGAGATCGTGGTGCCCGATGTCCCAGAAGCTCCCAATCTACCTGTTCTTGACGAGCCTTCTTTTGAAGAGGAATAAACCGTCAAAAACTATTCAATAAGCGGCGACGGTGATGGGGGTTCATCATCGTCCTTTGATTTCCGGGCTTCATCAAATTTTGCCTCCATCGTCTTATTTTCCTTTGTCAATTTCTTGATTGTAAGGTCCTGAGTCTTGTCATTCGCCAAGCGAAGTTGTCGGCCTGATGTGGTCAAACTCGCCTTTATTTTCTCCAACTTTTTGATTGTCGCATCAATGTCTTTGATCGCTGTTTCATAGTAATTCCTGGCCGTCTCGACGTTCTTTCCAAAGGCAGCTTGGAATGCAAGGAGTTCGTTTTCAAAATTCTCAACATCGACGTTCTGGTTCCTTTGGATGGCCAGCTCATTCCTCATGTCAAGGGATTTTCGGGCTTCATTTCGAATCAGAGACAGGATGAGCATGAATTCTTGAGGGCGAACAACGTACATTTTCTCGTACTTGTGGGACATGTCTACAGGACCAGAGTTGTACAACTCGTTCTCAGGCTCGAGCATCGATACGAGAACGGCGTATTCGCAATTTTTCTTCTTCCGGTCTTTGTCCAACTTGGCAAGGTGTGAGTCATTGGTCTGACCTTTAGTCCCTTCCATCTTGTCCTTCATCTCAAACATGATGGAAATGTATTCAGTGCCATTTGGATCAAAATCCCTGAAGATGTAATCTCCCTTCGTTCCTTTACTCTCTTCTTCGTCTTTGACGCTCTGGTTGTCCTTTTCGAAGTATGCGTTGGGGAAAGCGGTGGCCCTCACGAGGTTGAATTGATTCTCGCACCATTGCTCCAATTTTTCACCGATATCTTTGACGGACATTTTCAATTTCATGTCCTTTACACGGAGGATTTCATCTTCTTTGAGACGGATAATTTCTTCATTTGCTCTGATTTTGACGAGGTTCGTCTGTTCCAACTGTTTGATCTCGAGTTCTTTTTGCGTTTCAATCAATTCCAGTTGGTTTTTCAGATCCAAAACCTCTTTCTCGAGTTTCCCGGTGGCTTGAGTGACAGCCAGTTTGGTTTCGGTTTCTGCAGCCAATTTCTCATTCTTCATTCGCTCGACCTGCTTCTCTTTGGCAAAGAGGTCTTCTCGAATTGACGTTAAGGCCTCATTCTTCGCAATTTCAATCTCACGAGCGTGGTGATCAATTTGGTTTTGAAGATTCAAGATTAGTTTGTCTTTTTCCGCTGCGACATTCTGCTCTGCAAGTTCAAGTTTGACTTTGTGGTTCGATTCCTGGTCTTTCAACCGTTGGTTCAATTCCTGTTCAAACTCCTTGCCACGGATTTGGTTCACGATGTCCGAATAGCCTGAAGCGTCCATCTCGAAGACGGAATCACACTTTGGGCATTGGATTTCTTTCATGCTCGGTTCACCTCACTGGTACATTTCGTAGATCATCTCGAGTTTAGCCTGGGCATCTCGGCTCTTGTCAAGGGATGCCTCGATGATGGCCTTAGTGTTTTCTTGACCCATGCCGAGCGTCTTGTAGACGTTCTGCATGCCCGTGAACTCTTGGCTGATGAGAGCGATGTTGTTGGAGAAGGCGTTCTTGAGTTCGATGATGCTCTCGTTTAGGCCATCCCAGCCCTGCTTGTACTCGACGTCATCGGTACCGGTTCGGTGCTTGATGACCTCGCCCTTTTGTTCAATGGAGGTAAGCAGATCTTGGATGGTTTCTTCTGCTTCGTCGAAGACCTTGTCAAGAGCTTCTTGCTTGCGACGGTCGGATTGGGCCAAGGGTGTACCCTTGTTTCGAATCTTCTGAATGAACTCAAGGAGGCTGTTCAGCTCGCCTGTAACATCATTGGGTGTGACTGGCGCTGGTGCCGTCAAGCTCATGGACGACCAAAGGAACAATGCCCCAATGACCATGAATCCAACCTGCACCATTTCCATTTCTAATCACCTTCTTTTGTGTCTCACTTCTTCAACGGACGATCTGAACCGCCAAGGAGCAGATTTGGTTGGCTACCGAATGTGTTGGAGTAGAAGTGACGGTAGAACGCTCGCAGGAGCGATGCATCTTCCTCAGCAAATCGGTAGTTGCTCTTCTCGTGGCCTTCGATGAGTTGGTTGAACAAACGAGCAAAGGCGTAAACGTGAGCGAAGTGTCGATCCTCGATGATGTCCAGGTTTGGATCCGTGAGGATGGTTCGCTTTTCTCGCACGCCGGCGTCGTGGGTCGACACCAACAGCATGTTGTGAGCAGGTTGGTCTTCGGTCAGACGCACATAGACTCGGTCGGCGTTTGGCATGAGCTCATCACGGATTTTGTGGCAGTGAATGAGGACCTTGTCGGACCCTGCCTGCTTGAACGCAGTGGCAAGAACCTGGCCGACCATTTCAATCATGTTCTTGGTCAGCGGCTTCCCTGTGCCAAGGCTTCCACGAGGTGCGTAGATGTCAACGACGCAGAAACCACCGGCTTCAAGCATGTCTTCGACAGAGGTTGCCAGACCTCGTGCCCGACCAAAGAGCTCTCGTGCTTGCTCAATGGTCTCTTCACTTCGCTGACCAAGGGCAATGGCGCTGATTTCACCGAAGGAATAGGATGTCGATGTGGTCACTCGGGTACGTCGGTTCAGATTCCAGGGACCCTTGGGGTTGTTCTGAACGGGATCGTGAATGATGAATTGCTTCGCATCGGTGATGTTCTCTTGGGAAGCGATGGCGGTTCGCTCATCGGACAAGTCCATGAACATCGGATCAAGGGCTGGGACGCCGTGGAACAAGGTCCGAAGAACCGATTCAATGCAGGTGAGTTGTCGAAGACGACGCTGGTCGAGGTCAAAGCGGTTGGCCAGGTCGATACGAACGCCGTTCAATCGCTTCGAGAGCGAACCATAGGCTGCACGCAAGGTCGTTGTGGCGAAGTTGGCACGGTACTCTTGTGCCATGTTGCCAATGTTATTCTTGACGTAATCAGCGTCATCCAAGAGGATGGTTTCTACAGCGTCCTTGCTGAAGACCGTACGTGGGATCTTGGCGTGGAGCAGGGCGTATCGTCCAACTCGTGCGGTACCGCCGAGTGTGCTCTCGAGGCTTCCGATCTTTCCACCGGCCAATTCAAGACCAGCACGCCACCATGCAAATTCTTCGGAAAGCGCCTTCGCTTGTTGTTGGGTTCGACCTTCTGCAAGCGAATGGTCGGACTTTCCGCCACCGATGTCGTTCGCACGGTGGAGGTAGATGTAGTGCTTCCCTTCGCCGTAGACTTCGGTGTTGGTGAATCGGACCTCAAGAGCAGTGATGTAGCCGAGGTTGTTGAACAATACAGGAGTGATTTGGACATAGAAGTCAACGAATCGCAAATTTTGTGTCGATTCATATCCCTTCTTGATCTTAGCGAGGCCGAGGTGAGCCAGGGCTTCAATCAGGCCCTGTGTGATGCCACCTTCGAACGAATTGGTCAACTTGTCGTGATCGCTTCCGCCGAGCACGGTAATCACAGCGAACTGGTGTGGTCGGCCATCTCGGTCAACCTTTGCGATTTCAGTCGCAGAAGAAGATGCCTTCTGAAGGAACTCAACGGCCTGTGGAATGAATCCATGAACGCCGACGTTGGGGTCGTAACCTTCGTCTTGCTGAGCATTGCTTGCCGACGAACCCATCTGGACAATCGCGCCGTGCACGTGCATGTTGTTGTGGTGAACGTACCCGTTGGGTTCGCTGCCACTCACGGCATAGACTCGACCGTCCTCACCAACGAGGTGTTGGCCAGCAGCCATCGGTCCACGAACAAGCGTTCCGTTGTTGTGGAACTTGTAGACATCGTTGAACTTCGTAAGGAGCTTTGGCGTCAATGTTCGGGCCACAGCCGCCTCATTGGAGGCTTCGGTTTGCTGAGCTGTTGACTTGTACTGGTCAATGTAAGAGGCGAACCTCTGCCTGAAATCGTCTGCAACTTGCGTTTGCTTCTTCGTCGCTTCCTTGGTGTTGAATGTCCAATCATCCTTTTCGGAGGAATCGGGCGAAGTTGAACCAAACAGGTTGGTATCAATTGTCGGAAACTTATCTTCACTCATGGACATCTCTTCCTTTTCTTCCTCAGTGGGAATGAAGTCGTTTGTGACAAACAAATCTTCAGACTTGAGATTTGAATCGGTGGTTTCGACCGAGGGGGAAGTCTGAGGTGTTTCCTCAGTCTGTTGATCAATAGGGATGAGGACCTTCCGCTTCATTCGCTCACCGCCTTCACAATATCGTTCGCCATCGTGTGGTTTGCTTGAATAGCAGAGGATAGAACCTGGGAGGACGCAAGCAGTTGCTCGTTCGATTCTTGAAGGGCCGAAAACGCCTTGCGCATTTGACCCATCATGTGGGTAACGTCACTCACTTCATCAAAGGTTCCAAGCATGTCTTCAAGCTCTTCAAATTGGTCGAGAATCTTCTGATGAAGGGATTCCTTGTTTGAAATGGAATCGGTCATGACATCATTTGCGTTCTGAAGAATATCCTTTTGCTTCAGGTTGGAAACTTGACGTGTAATCAGTTCTTCTTCAACTTCGTTGCTCTGAATGCGAACATTGTATTCAATATCGTCAAGGATTTCTTGCATATCTTGAATCTTCATGATGGCAGCCTGCTCGCCTCGATCGGTTTCAGCCTTCATGTGTTGGTTCTCGGTCTTGATCTTGATAACGTAGCGTGCGCCCCAAAGGGCGGCAGCAGCACCAGCAAAGGCAAAACCAGGGTAAACCATTGCAAAATTCGTAATCATATCCATGTTTATCCATAGTGGGGAGCATTGGATTTTTACGACTTAAATTCCTGTTCTTCGGATTTGATTCCGCCTGATTTGTTTTGTTGGGTTTCCTTCGGGTGCTGTGAGTGGGTGCTGCGGGTGGGTGCTGCAGGATGGAGTGCCCACCCGTTTCATCGACAGAACCCAGGTTGGCGCTCGTGGATCCAATGGATGGTTTGATTGGAAACTTAGACAGCTTCCCACAGGCCACAATCATCACAGGGACACAGCCCAAAGCCGAGACAAGCAGAACAAGATTTCCCAGAACCATCACACTGTGGACAAAGTTCGGCATTCTCTTGGTTCGATCCTTGTGGAGCGTAATTCACCCAAATCACCGTTCCTTGTCCTTGACAGGACTTGCACGTGTCAGGGGTTCGTTTTCCACCTTCGCACTTCATGCATAGGAGTGCGATTCCGGGTTTTTTCGCTGTGCAAGCTTCAACGACCATGGTCCTCGGAAATGTCTACCAAGAACTTCAAGAGATTCAAATCTCGAAACTTCAGATTTAAATCAAAATTACAAGTCTTGACTCACTCATGAGTGACGGAGAATGTGGAAGGGTAGGTTTTTTCTTATGATGAAAGCTACAATGAGTTGTACCAAGTTTGGAGAGGGATGTTGAGATGAACAGAGAAGAGTTCCAAACCATGGTTGAAAATGCACATTGCAGCAAGGCGTTACCCATCGAGGCGTTTGACCCAGATGGTGAACTCGAGTTCCTCGACTTGCTCGCTGATGGTGGAATCTGGTCTTCAGAATCCGGTTTTGAAAATGAGGCGGAGACGGACAAGCGTGGGAACAAAGAACAAGAAGTTCTGGATAAATACAATGAACTGGTTCTCCATTTCCGCCCTCTCATTCAGGATGTGCTAATCAAAGCAGTTGACGCTAACCGCTACACAAAAGTTCTGACCTCGTGGAGGGAGGTTGAGAATCACGCTCGTGTTATTCCATGTTGCAACCATTCCGAAACAGGCGCCCAGCAGTACGTGCGATACCATCCCACTGATTACAACAATCATCAGCTCCAAGCCATCAAATTCAATGATCTAAGCAAGAAGATCTCTGAAGTCTACAAAATTCGCCTCCAAGATTTGAACGCTACCAAGTCGAGATACAAACCTCAACCTGACAAAGATGGTTTTGTCGCTCCAGAAGAAAAACTTCGGAGATTTGTGGTAGACTGGAAGGCGACTCGAAGAATTCTACATGAAGTGGCTCGGTCAATCCCGCTTGGCAGTTTGGCATTGACGCCAGTTGAAATTAATCGGTTGAAATCTTCACATTCTCTTCTTGCTGAATATGCGATGCGACTCAAAATCATGCAGAAAAAGGAACTTCATTGTGGTCATTGCCTGAGGTCCTATTTCTTCACTGAGGATTGGGTAGTCGCTTCCGACGCAAGTGACCATGAAGAAAAGAAGCAGTATACATGGGTGGCTGTGGCGGACAAAGTGTCGCGTTCCATCATTGAGACCTGCGTCGCAAAAGCAGCTATTCGGCCTCCGAGAACGGTTGTATTCCGTGATGACGAAGGTGAGAAGCAAGTGGTGAACATTGGCAGTTCCTCATCGGGTGACTACGAAAAGGCGATTTTGAAGGAGGCCATTCTTTCTGGATACGCTATCGGCGATCAAATTTCTGCTCGTATTATCACCGAGTCGGGTTCGAAATGGACGGCTCATGAGAATGATCAGACCGACTACAACGTTTACACCGCCTTGGCCCCAGCGGTCGTCGAACGGCTCGCGGGGGAGCTTCTGTCGTTTTACCCCGAACTAGCCGCACACTTGGATGAGGAAAAGTTGACACGAGAGCGGTGGTGCAAAACACGAGCCGTACAGATTCTTTATGCCGTTCAGCAATCAGGTATTCTTTTCAGCGTCAACAAAGTCACCAAGAAGGGCGCCACGCATTCCGATGGTACTGCCCTCAAGCATCATACCAACATGATTCGCCTGACGGGAGAGGTGGAAAAGAAAATTCGCACTCTCTTTACCGACGGGAAAGGTACCAACTGGCTCAAAGAGTTGTTCGGTCGAGAACGATTGCCTCCAATGGTGAGTCCCCCGTTGCCCCGTCCTCTTGAGGCACCGGATGTCGGTGGGTACAATACAGAAGGTATGCATGCGCGAAAGCCGTTGGTTTCCGATACCGAAGGACGACAACATCTTACTCGACCTCGCTTTTCACCTTCTCCAGAAGCGATTGAGGTCATCAATTCGCTCCAAAAGACCACCTGGAAGGTAGACAAGTATGTGCGTCGAGACAATCAATCCAACGACACCTACAGCGTTGTCAAGGAAGTTCTGGAGTATGAAATAAATTCCAACATCCTGAACCATTTGGTTATTGAGAAAGAGGATGGAAATTTGGTGTTGATGTTTGAGAACTTCAAATCGGACGTGAGTAAAATTCGAAACGGACAGGTTAGGGAGTGGATGGATACGTTCCGCTTTATGGACCAACTCCACGAAGAATTCCCTGGCCAACCCCATTTCTGGCACGCTTGGCAATTTGACTGGCGAGGGCGCATGAATCCAACAACACCGATGCTGTCACCTCAAAATGACGACGTGTGTCGAGGTTTGCTCCGCTTTGCAGAATCGGTTCGCTTGAATGCCGAGGGCCTGAAATGGTTGGGCCGTTTTACCGCCTCTTTATTCCGAGGGCGCCAAAAGCCGGTTCTAATTATGGGCAATGGAGAGGCCTATGCAAACCTCATTGGTCGGTTGGATGATCGCACATGGTCATCGTTTGATGCCGTAGCGAACGATCCACTTTTCTTGGAAATGATTGGGGAAATTCTCTCCATGGAGACCATTGAGGGATACCGAGTTTGGGGTGAAGGAGATGTCTTCCGAAAGAAAGCCGAGGGCTTCCAACGCTATGCCGCCATGAAAGAGTTCCATCGAGTTATGAAGGAGGGCGGAGTAAATGCATTGTCCAATCTTCCAATCCACCTCGACGCATCATCAAGCATTTATCAGCACGCCTCAGCTCTTCTCCGAGACGCCGAGATGGGTCAGAAAGTGAACGTCGTGCCAAGAGATGATGAAATGCCAGCAGACGTGTACAAACACGTTGCTAATGCTCTTCGAACTATTTGGGAGAAAGATGGCAAGTTCCTCCAAGACCTGAAATTGCCCGAGGAAACAAAGCAGCAAATCATGGAAGAGGTTCTTCAAAGATCGGTAGCAAAAGGGCCGGTCATGACCAAAGGGTACGGAACCGGGCACACGTCCATGACCAATTCGTTGATGACCCATAACGGGGATCCCGATGGAGATTTTGGTGGTGAGTTTACATTGGGCGATGCTACTCATAAATATGTGCACGAAGAGAGCACACTCGGCTTCCTCCACGACCTTTCCGATGTTGGTCGCGAACACCATCACATGATTGCTTCACAAGTGATTTCTGGTTATTCGGAGGCCATCAAAGAAGTTCTGCCTTCGTTCGACTTGGTGCTTAACCTCCTGAAGAAACTCGTAGAGACAAACTACATCGGAGCCCGAATTGATGCTCATATGGAGCAGGATGAATTGACCAAGGTCATTTCAAACCAGGTCGACATCAAGGCCAAAGAATTGTTGATGTGGCCGTCTTGGGAAATTACTGGAGAAGTCAACGACAAGGAAGCACTCTCCAGTTCAATCAAAGAATCGCTCAAGGAATTTGGATGGACAGTCAAATGGACAAGCGACAAAGAGAAGACCAAGCATTCGCTTAGTATTCGCCCGCTGGCCGAGAAGGTCAATGCAATCAAGCCGCTTATGTGGGAACTGCCAGATGGTCTTCAGCGTTCAAAATCCAGTCAAACCAACGCCACTATGGCTGAATTGTTGAAGAAAGAGGCCGGTGGTGTTGTCAATAAACCTCAAATCTCGAGTGCGGAGCGAGGTTCAATTATTGAGAATTGGAAATGGAAAGACAACAATGCTACCACGGTTGAACCTTGGTCCGGCGCTCGTAGTCATCGACGTTTGACACGAGATGCACTCCAGAAGCGAGTGCCAGCAGGTTTGGATTTGAATGAATGCATTCCAATGACGTTTACGAAACCCGTTGAATTCACTGCGCTAAAGGAGTTCTTCCCCGAAGGAACCCCAGATGGTGAACTCGTAAATTCTATGGAAGCCATCGAAAATGAACGCCTTGAACACCTGCGTTCGCTCATTGTCTCCGATGAAATTCAGCGGTGTTTACCAGCCGAGTACGGCGGATTCGCTTGGGGCGAACTAAGAGTGGTCCTCGGCCTCCAAGAGAGTGCAGAAGCCATTGTGTACAAAGATCTCAAGGAATCAAAGCGTGCAGAACAGGATTCATCGGCGCTGCTTTCGTATTTCTATCCCTATGAGCACCGTCTATCCTATCAAGAAATTGATCTCAACCGTGCGGTTGACAGAGAAAAGACGGGTGTGGCACCCAACTTCATCCATTCCTTGGACGCCCTTCACATGCGCCGTTTCGTCCGCGACATGGGCCGTGCGAATTGCAAAGACCTCTGGGCCGTTCACGACTCGTTTGGTTCCCACGCCAACCACATTGAACAGATGCGAACCATCCTTCGGGAACAGTTTACGGTCATTCATAACTTGAAAACAGGCTCCCCAAACGTCCTCCTAAACACGGTTCAACGCGTCATCAACAACCTTCCATCCCAAAAATTGGTCGAGCTGTCTAAACTTTGGGAATCGAAGCATCACGAAGCTAACGAATGGAAAAAGTATGCCAAGGAAAACAACGATCCTTTGCAAATTACAAAGAAAATTCTTGGCATCGCGGTCCTTGAAACCGTCAACGACCTGTTGGGCGAGATGGATGACGGCGATAACAACTCGAACTATTTCGTAAACTGAGGTGAATAAAATGACGAATGGAATGAACTCGTTACGAACAAGGCTTCTCAACGTTGCAAGTGAATTAATTAATCGAAAAAATCAGGGGCAAACATATTCCGAGATTGCGCTTGAAGTTGTGAAGCACCATGCCTTCAGACGCGGACTCACCCACAAGATTGACTCCTCCAAGAAGGGGGTCCTTCCAACCGATGCTTGGGTGGTCATCTATCAACAGGAGCGTGAAGACGGTCTTGGTAGAGAATTCACCCGCTCCGAACCATACACAAGTGAGGAGCAAGCCCTGGGTTTCTTAAAACAGCAATGGGGAGACGAACTTGACCAATCGTTGATCGACATTATGCTGCAGAGAATTGTTCATCAACCTAAATTCGAAGAAACCGCCATAGAAAAAGCGGCAACGAGCATCAAGGAATACATCGAAACTTTGGTCAAGCACTATGCAGACGATGCTGTTTATCTTGGATTCCCCGAAGGCTACAGTTCCAAGGATGATTTTTTGCATCATGTTGAAGGAAAACAAAACACACAGCTTGATGACATCCTTTCTGTTTTGAACGACAGGGACTCGGCGGGCTTAATCAAGAAAATTGGAGGGGGAACACGGAGCGTACTCACCGAACAGCAATGGCTGGATGAACATGGAATCAAAAAAGATGAGTCGGGGAACGCAGTGAAATCATATCCACTCAATCACATCAAAAATGTGGAATTGAGAGTGATCAAATCTCAGCAAGTTTACACGTTGATCGCCGTTGAGGAATATCTATTCTTCTCGGAGGGAGATCCCTTGTTGTTTGCTCTTGCGAAATCACACAGTAATCTATACGAATATTACAAGGCTTCCGAGGTTCGTGACACACTCGCGGACGATCCAAACATTGGCTTGTGGGTTGGTCAGGAGAATTTGGCTGAAGAAATTAAATTGATGACGGCCACGGGTTTTGATTTCCAACCGGTTTTCAACCGGGCAAAACAATGCGTTGGAACCATTGAGCTCAGGCAAGTTATGTTGTACCTCCAGAACCATGAATTTGGATCGCTACCTCAAATTATTGACCGAAATGAACTCTCTGCAGTTGGGCTGCTAAGCCCTGCCCCGCCCATCGTCGATGCTCGATTACCGCTTCATCGTGTCAATGAAATCATGTACTACGGTATCGGTTGTGTGCTTGTTCGATATGACCCTGAACATTGGACACCAGAGGAGCAGGAATTTCTGAACACTCATCTCAAACCAGGGTTGCACATCTTTACTAAACACGACTACGTCATGTCTCAGACCGTTTAGATCTACACCAAAAGTGCCGTCAAGACACCTGATGGAATGAGAGCAACGAAAAGCACTGCAGCAATTTCAACGCTGACGCGAGCCTCAAGTCGACGAAGCATAGCGGTCAGAATCGGCTCAGGTTCAATCAGGAGTTTGTCTGGCACGCGAACGCCAATTGACTCGTAATGCCGAGCAATGGACGAAAGGGAACGTGTATCGATTTTCTTGAGTTGTAAAAGAGCATAAAGCGGCTTCATGCGACGCTCAATGTAGGCCACCAAGCCAAGTGCAAAATGCAAACCAAAGAGAATAAGGAACAGCATGAATGGGTTCGTGTTCACTCACACCCCTCCATCATCGCTTCTGGGAAGGAAACCATCATGGCTTCCAAACGCAGCTTTTCCAACAAAAAAACCCGTTCTGCACCTCGAATACCTGAGAGCGAAAAGCCAATTCGTTCGAGTTCAAGGAGGGCTCGTTGATACAGAATTTGATCATCAACAAATTCATTGCGTCGCTCCGTCGCTTGAAACATCAACAACAAAGGTTGTGCGAGGGCGTGGCCTGATGGGAGGGTGGAAAACAGTTCGCTGACCCAATATTTGTGTCCTTCCAGACGAGACTTCATCTCTGGCCAGGAGGTCGTGAGGCCTGTAAACTTGCCAAGCATCAACTGCCCTTCACCAGAAAGAAATCGCATGCTTTGAGAAGGCAACAAACCCTCCACAAGTCGTTCAGTGTAATTTTCGGGTTCTTCTTGTTGTTCAATCCATGCCGTATCCTTCGTCGCAGCAAAAAGTCGAGAAAAGTAGAGCATGAGCGCATCAACAAGAGCACCCTTTGGACGTACGTTTAGCTCGGCTACGAGCTGTTTTAGTCGGGCTTTGTGCTCAAGGAGAACACCGGTCTGTTGTTGAATCACGCCTCGAAGCAATTCAAGCGTTGGAAATAACACGGCTTCAGGTTGCTTTTCAGTAGCTTGGTCCACAATCAGCAAGTCGGTTTCCAGTTGTTCAACGAGCCGATTGAGGTGGACAAACTGATGCTCAACTCTCCCAAGTGTTTCATTCAGCATTTCGCATGCCTCATTCAAAGCTTCAAACGTCAAGCAAATCACCTCCATTGTAGGCAGGAAGGTCATTGCCTGCCTGAATTCGCCTGCGCAGATTTTCAATGGTCATCTGGGGGAGCGTTTCCTTCATTGACACCATAATTTTGGCAGCGACGATTGCTTCTTCCAAAATCGGTAAAATCTGCTTCTCTATACGCTGGACAAATAGGTTGCAGTACGCTGCATACTGCACATCATGGATGTTCTCCAAGTACTGAATCATCCGCATGTGCCCGTCCAAGATTGTTTCCAATCGCTCGATATCATCAGGCGTTTTGCTTCCGTGGCGGAGCAGATTCATGGATGACAAATCATCCATTTCACTCCCTCCGGTCAAAAGGCCAGAGGGCTTCATATGCTTGGAAGGTGGGTCCGTGGTTCTCCTTAGAACCGAGGAGTGCGTGGAGGTATTCGTGATAGATGGTGGCTTCCAATTGGCCGTTGTTTTGGTGAATCAATTGCTTGTTGACCAAGATTCGCCATGCGCGCTCTCCGGGCCGGACGTCGTTGCGCTTGCCCTTTCCCCGTGCATATGAACACACGCCGAGAAGACGAGAGGAAGATCCACGAAGGAACCCCACGATGGTTGTTGCCAAGGAATCAAGGTCAATTCCCTCAAAATGCCCACTGCCCTTCATCGCCTCGAGAACGTCTTCCGCTGCTGTAAGTAAAACAATACGTTCCTGAAAGGTTCCAATGTTCCGGTCTCGTCCACGAGAACGTTGTCCATCAATCGGAACGAGGGTTTCAACGTGCTTAGCGGGGTTCATCCCTAGTGGGAATGTTCTTCATTTCGCTATCTTAGTCGGTGTTTCAACAATTCAAATTCTTGATACTGTCGGAGGATGGGTCTTGACAAGAATACTTCTTTGAACCGCCTTAGATGTTATTGGGCCATGAGGCCGAAGGTGTACATTGGACTGGAGGCTCATGATGGAAGTGGAAAATCAAGCACTGCGATGAGAATCGCTGAAATGTTCGGCGGTCGGGTTTTTTTCACTTCCAAGGAAATGAAGAAACGCCGAAGATCAATCTATGCCACACT
>Ga0208277_1001571_pt1 | contig 13245 bp, 12 predicted proteins | sample ETNtaG_5_FD_185782 | JGI IMG/M metagenome (GOLD analysis project Ga0208277, IMG submission 185782) | Marine microbial and viral communities from oxygen minimum zone, Eastern Pacific Ocean - ETNP201406SV205 (SPAdes) (version 2) | ecosystem: Environmental > Aquatic > Marine > Oceanic ...
ATAATCAATATCATATTGTTGCAATGGATTTTGGTGTAAAGACAAATATTCTCAACCTATTGTCTGATAACGGTTGCAAGATTACGGTTGTCCCGGCTCAATCATCATTTGACGAAGTGATGTCATATGATCCTGACGGTGTCTTTCTATCCAATGGGCCAGGCGATCCAGAGCCATGCGACTATGCGATTACATGCATTGAAGAAATGCTAGCTCTAAATATACCCATATTTGGTATCTGCTTGGGCCATCAGCTACTTGCACTGGCCTCAGGTGCTAAAACTGAGAAGATGAAATTTGGACATCATGGAGCAAATCATCCTGTGATTGATACCAAATCAGGAGTCGTATATATAACAAGTCAAAATCATGGTTTTACCGTCAATGAGAACACAGTGCCTAATCGAGTGACAATCACCCACAAGTCTCTTTTTGATCAATCAATACAAGGAATAGAACTTAAAGATAAAAATGCCTTTAGTTTTCAGGGTCACCCAGAAGCAAGCCCGGGTCCGCATGATATACAACCACTCTTTGAAAAATTTATAAGAAATATTGAGAATGCCAAAAAGATCTGACATTGAATCTGTATTAATCATCGGAGCAGGCCCAATTATTATTGGTCAAGCATGTGAATTCGACTATTCCGGAACTCAGGCATGCAAAGCATTACGCGAAGAAGGCTACAAGGTCATCCTAGTCAATTCAAACCCAGCAACCATTATGACTGACCCAGATGTTGCCGATTCAATCTATATCGAACCAATCAATTGGCAAACTTTAGAGAAGATTATTGATAAGGAACGTCCAGATGTTCTCCTGCCAACAATGGGTGGGCAGACGGCATTGAATACTGCACTTGATTTGGCCTCAAGAGGAATACTTGATAAATACAATGTGGAAATGATTGGCGCTACGAAAGAAGCCATTGATACAGCTGAAGATAGAGAACTTTTTAAGAAAGCAATGAGCGAGATTGATATTGATGTTGCAAAGTCTGAAATAGCAAACACATTGGATGAAGCAATCAGTATTGCTAATACAATCAACTATCCATTGATAATTCGACCCTCTTTTACGCTCGGAGGCAGTGGTGGAGGTATCGCAAATAATGAAGATGAATTAACAACAATTGTTAAGCGTGGACTGGAATTGTCTCCAACCACTGAAGTATTGATAGAAGAATCATTATTGGGTTGGAAGGAATATGAGATGGAGGTAGTCAGAGACAAAAATGACAATGCCATCATAATATGCTCAATCGAAAACATTGATCCAATGGGTGTGCATACGGGGGACTCTATAACAGTTGCACCTGCCCAAACACTGACTGACAAAGAATACCAAGTGATGAGGAATTACTCCATTGCGATTCTGAGGAGAATAGGGGTCGATACCGGTGGATCAAATGTCCAATTTGCGGTCAATCAAGACAATGGCAGGATGATCGTAATTGAAATGAATCCCAGAGTTTCACGATCGTCTGCTTTGGCATCAAAAGCGACCGGTTTTCCAATAGCAAAGATTGCTGCCAAGCTTGCAATTGGATATTCTCTTGATGAGTTGTCCAATGATATAACCGGTGGACTTACACCTGCTTCTTTTGAGCCAACCATTGATTACGTGGTGACAAAGATACCGAAATTTACCTTTGAGAAGTTTCCTGGAGCAAATTCAACGCTTACAACACAAATGAAGTCAGTTGGTGAAGCGATGGCATTTGGGAGAAATATCCAAGAATCACTGCAAAAAGCAATCAGAAGTCTGGAAAATAATCACGATGGATTCACAGATATTGAAATCGATGAAGACTTTGATCATCATCTAATAAATCCAAATCCTGATCGATTGCTCTATGTTGGACAGGCTTTTAGAGAAGGTTATTCACTAGAGAAAATCTATGAGCTTACAAAAATTGATCCCTGGTATCTGGCTTATATAGAAGATCTGATAAACGCTGAGTCCAAGATCATCGATAAAGATTTAGATTCAATTGATCGGAATATGATGCACTCATTAAAAGCAAAAGGTTTTTCTGATGCTAGACTGGCAAAATTACTTTCTGTGGATGAGGCAGAAATAAGAAGGGTTAGACTTTCACAAAACATTCTGCCTGTTTACAAGCGAGTGGACACTTGTGCTGCTGAATTCAAGACAACAACAGCTTATTTATACTCAACTTATGACGAAGAATGTGAATCCATGCCTTCTTCGAATGAAAAGATCATCATATTGGGTGGAGGACCCAATAGAATTGGACAGGGTATAGAATTTGACTATTGTTGCGTTCATGCTGCCATGGCTGTCAGTGAAGCCGGTTACGAATCTATAATGATTAATTGCAATCCTGAAACTGTGTCTACGGATTACGACACTTCAGATCGGCTCTATTTTGAGCCACTAACGTTTGAAGACGTCATGTCTGTGATAGACATCGAACAACCAAAAGGTGTAATTGTCCAATTCGGAGGTCAGACACCATTAAAACTCGCTCAACAACTTAAAGATGCAGGTGCACCTATAATCGGCACACAGCCGGAGTCAATTGACCAAGCTGAAGACAGGGAGTTATTTAAAACAATGGTTCAGGACTTGGAACTATTGCAACCATACAATGAAGTCGCCACAAATTTGGATCAAGCATTAAGCAATGCTAGGAAAGTAAAATATCCACTGGTTGTTAGACCATCATATGTTTTAGGCGGGAGAGCAATGGAAATTGTTTACAATGACGACGAACTCGAAACTTATATGACAGAGGCTGTTAAAGTATCAAATAAATCACCAGTTCTTTTGGATCACTTCTTAAACAAAGCTATTGAGGTCGATATCGATGCTGTTAGTGACGGTGAAGATATTCTAATTGGTGGTCTAATGGAACATATTGAGCAAGCGGGCGTTCATTCGGGTGATTCGTCATGCTCACTACCAGCATTTAGTCTCAGTCATGAGATTCAAAATGAGATCATTCGGCAGATGAAAGAATTCACAAGAAAACTTGATGTGATTGGGCTAGTGAATGCTCAGTTTGCAATCAGGAAAGATAAGATATTTGTTTTGGAAGTCAACCCTAGAGCATCCAGGACCGTCCCATTTGTATCAAAAGCAACCGGACTTCAGTTGGCTAAGATTGCAGCAAAAGTGATGATTGGTATTAGCCTTAAAGATCAAGGATTCCTTGATCAAGTTATCCCTGATTTTTATTCGGTTAAAGGGCCGGTCTTTCCATTTAATAAATTTCCAGATACCGACCCAATACTCGGTCCAGAAATGAAATCAACGGGTGAAGTGATGGGAACAGGAAAGACATTTGGGGAGGCATACATTAAGTCTCAATATGCTGCAGGCATCCATATACCTGGAAATGGAAAAGTATTTATTTCTGTCAGAGAGCACGATAAAAATCATAAGCTAGTTGAGCTGGGTAAATTCTTAATGAATCAAAACTTTGAAATCATAGCAACAACAGGAACCGCAGGATATCTAGCAGCAAATAATATCAACTGCAAACAAATCAATAAAGTAAGAGAAGGATCCCCACATATCGTTGAGCTAATAAAAGCAAAAGAGGTGGAACTTATCATCAATACAACCGAAGGAAAGCAATCAATTGAGGAATCTTTCTCAATAAGAGCAGAGGCTGTCATATCAGGCATAACATATTACACAAGTCTTGAGGCAGCTCACGCCACCATGTCTTCTTTTAATTTCCTTGGAGATATATCAGTTAATCGACTTCAAGACTATAATACAACGAATGGATAGAACAATAATGACAGTCAGAGGCGAACAGCTTCTTCGTGATGAATTAAAAAATCTCAAGTCAACTGATAGACCTGACATTATAAAGGCAATTGCAACCGCCAGAGAATTTGGAGATCTTAAGGAGAACGCTGAATATCATGCTGCAAAGGAAAAGCAGAGCTTTATAGAAGGCAGAATCAGGGAAATTGAGTCAAAATTATCTAATGCTGAAATCATTGATATCACTAAGCTTTCTGTAACAAATAAAGTTATATTTGGAAGCACTGTGACGATGCTTAACTTGGAAAACGACCAAACTATTATTTATAAAATTGTTGGTGAAGATGAGTCTGACATCGAAAACGGTCTTCTGTCTTATAAGTCGCCGTTATCAAGAGCTATGATTGGGAAGAGCAATGACGATCTAGTTGAGCTAAATACTCTAGAGATGTCACAAAGCTTTCAGATTACAGATATTTCATACGATTAGATCATGACCAATAATCACTGGAGAAAGTCCCAAACAGAGGACTTTTTTATAAGAGATTCTAAACGCAAAGGATATAGATCAAGATCTGTTTATAAACTTCAGGAAATCGATCGAAGATTCAGAATATTCAAAAATGTTGAATCTGTCATTGACATTGGATCATGTCCCGGTGGTTGGAGTGAATTCTCTAGGAAAAAAATTAAATCAGGCATAATTCTGGCCATAGATATTAATGAAATGGATCCAATTGAAGGCGTTACTTTTATCTGCGGAAGCATTGAAGACCAGATGATTCAAGAAAATGCTTTAAATAAGAATAATTCTAAAAAGTTCGGGCTCATCATCTCAGATATGTCGCCCAATAAAACCGGGAATAAAGTGAGTGATCAATACGCATTCTATAATATCGCAGATTCCATACTTGAATTCTCACAAAATGGTCTTATATCTAAAGGGACACTGGTTATGAAGGTTTTTATAGGCCTTGGTTTTGAAGAATTTAAATCTGACTTGAAAGAAGTTTTCGAAAGAGTTACCTACTTTAAGCCAAAGTCATCGAGACCAGAGAGTAGAGAAACCTACGTGATTGCAAAAAACATTAGGTATAATTGAATTATGAATAATTTCTTCAAAAACACATTGGTATGGATAGTAATAGCAATTGTCATGTTATCTTTCTTTCAATCTTTCTCGCCAAATTCAATGAGACAACAAACATTGGATTACTCAACATTTCTGGAATTGGTTCGAACTGGCAATGTCAGCGAAGTGATTTTTGAAAACGAAATAATCAAAGCAAAAAGGATAAATGGCGATCGTTTCGTTACATATAATCCCGAAACAGATAATACAGCTCTAATAGGTGAGCTGAATCGTTCGGGTGTAAACATCAGTGCCAGCCCACAAAAAGAACAAAATCTGTTCATTAGCTTACTGATCAATTCTTTTCCTGTGATACTTCTGATAGGCGTTTGGATATATTTCATGAGACAAATGCAAGGCGGTATGGGCGGCGGACGCGGTGCCATGTCATTTGGAAAAAGTAAGGCCAAATTATTGGGAGAAGATCAAATAAGTGTCACTTTTGCTGATGTCGCTGGGATTGAAGAGGCAAAAGAAGAGGTTGTGGAAATTGTGGAATTTTTAAAAGATCCATCAAAATTCCAAAGATTGGGAGGAAAGATTCCAAGAGGTGTCTTAATGGTAGGTTCTCCTGGAACAGGAAAAACACTGCTCGCTAGGGCAATTGCTGGTGAAGCACGCGTTCCTTTCTTTACAATATCTGGCTCAGATTTTGTAGAAATGTTCGTGGGTGTTGGAGCATCCAGAGTAAGAGACATGTTCCAAGAAGCTAAATCCCATTCTCCATGCATTATTTTTATTGATGAGATCGATGCAGTAGGAAGGCAGAGAGGCGCAGGCCTTGGTGGTGGTCATGATGAAAGGGAGCAAACACTCAATCAGCTTCTTGTTGAAATGGATGGTTTCGAGGACAATGTTGGCGTCATCGTTATAGCGGCAACAAATAGGCCGGATGTTCTAGATTCAGCACTGCTCAGACCTGGTAGGTTTGATCGCCAAGTAGTGGTACCTCTACCTGATGTTAGAGGCAGAGAACAAATACTTAAAGTTCATATGAGAAAGGTACCTCTTGATAAGAACGTAAAGCCTTCAATCATAGCAAGAGGCACGCCTGGTTTTTCAGGTGCTGATTTAGCAAACCTGGTTAATGAGTCAGCCCTAATTGCTGCAAGAGGCAATAAAAAGCATGTAACCATGGATGACTTAGAAAAAGCCAAGGATAAAATCATGATGGGTGCAGAAAGAAGATCCTTGGTTATGAGTGAGGACGAGAAAAGACTAACTGCATATCATGAAGCAGGCCATGCCATTGTCGGGCTTAATCTTGAAGAACACGATCCAGTATATAAAGTAACCATAGTGCCTCGTGGTAGAGCACTTGGCGTGACAATGTTTCTTCCTGAAGAAGACAAGTACAGCATAAGCAAAAAGAAACTCATTGGGCAAATCACTAGCCTATTTGGAGGTCGAGTTGCCGAGGAAATTATTTTTGGCAAAGATGCCGTCACCACAGGTGCATCCAATGATATCGAGCGTGCTACAGATATAGCTAGAAATATGGTTACAAAGTGGGGGTTATCAGACAAATTAGGGCCTCTTGCTTATAGTGAAGATGAGGGCGAGGTATTCCTAGGAAGATCCGTTACACAAACCAAGCAAATATCAGATGTTACTGCCAAGACAATAGATGAAGAGGTCAGAAAGATAATTGACCAAGCATACTCGGTCGCAACAGATATTCTTAAAAAGCATAATAAACGCTTACACAATATGGCTGATGCTCTCATGAAGTATGAAACCATCGAGGAATCACAGATCACAGACATAATGAATGACAAGGAACCAAGTCCACCAGAGGATTGGAACTCAGATGATCAAGATACCGATGATTCATCAACTCCCAATATTGGTGATCCTGCTACCCAACATTAAATCCATCTCAATTACCCCTAAAAATTAATGGATTTATTAGCTGTCAACGCTATACAATACTTGCCTTTGATATATAGTGGCTTTAAATGAATGAGCAGATAGATAAAGTATTTGGAACAGACGGCATTAGGGGTAAGGTCGGTGAATATCCAATGACGATTGATTTTGCTATGAGATTGGCATCATCAATAGCAAAAGTCATGACTCCGAATGGAGGAAAGGTTGCTATTGGTAAGGATACGAGAATTTCTGGATACATGTTTGAATCGGCCCTTGAGTCAGCTTTTGTAGCCCATGGACTAGAAGTTATTTTACTTGGCCCACTTCCGTCACCAGCTATTGCTTATTACACCATTCAGCAAAATTGCGACTTTGGGATTGTGATCAGTGCGTCTCACAATTCATACGAATACAATGGAATCAAAATTATCAATCACCGTGGTGAAAAAATTGATCGTGAAATAGAAAGCATTATTGAATCTAAGCTCTCAGATACACCTATAACAAAGACTGCTGAAACATTAGGCAAGGCAAAGATTTCCAATACTTCAAGAAATTTATACAAGACACTGCTGATGTCTATATTTGATGACATTGATCATCATTTACCCTTGAAAGGATTTAAAATTGTAGTTGATGCGTCAAACGGTGCTGCATATAAGATTGCACCTCAGATACTACTAGATTTAGGAGTAGATGTTATACCAATTGCTTGTTCACCGAATGGAAAGAATATTAACCTAGACTGTGGCTCAACACACCCAGAAACACTTAGAAAGACTGTAGTTGCAACAGAGTCTAATCTTGGCATTGCTCTCGATGGTGATGCTGATCGGATTCTCATTGTTGATGAAAAGGGTGGGATATTGGACGGTGACCAGATTCTTTATATTCTTGCCAATGCCAATGTCAATAATAAATCATTCAATCATAAAGTTGTGGGCACGATAACTACGAACTCTGGCCTAGAAATGAAACTAAAGGATTTAAATATTGATCTATATCGGTCAGATGTTGGCGATAAGAATGTTTATTCAATGATGAAAAAAATAGGGGCCATTATCGGTGGCGAATCATCGGGTCATATCATTAATACTCAGTATTCGCCTACTGGCGATGCTTTGCTTACTGCATTAATAATCATCAAAGAATCCATAAATAAAGGATCAGCCATTAGTGATCTAGTATCAGGTCTAGAGCTCTTGCCAGTCATCAATGAAAACATAGATACAGATAATTTAGAGAACATCAATAATGATTTTCTGACTGATCTTACAAATCGGATCAATAACGAAAATAGTGAAGGAAGGGTAATCATTAGGGCATCTGGCACCGAACCCCTTATCAGGATATCAATTGAGAACAACGATCAAGCGACTTCAGAAAGAATATTAAAATTTATTGTTAATGCCATAAAAGAAAATGGATAAGAAATTTTACATCGCTGCAAATTGGAAAATGAATGGCTCTCTTTCATTTATAAACGATTATTTTTCTAATTTTTCACCCGAGTCAGAAAATAACAATGAAATGATTATTTGCCCACCGGATATATACTTGGAAACTGTTAAGAAGTATGCACCTGGATTTATTCAAATCGGTGCACAAAATATTTCATCTCATGATCAAGGAGCATTTACAGGAGAATGTTCAGGCCAAATGCTTAATGATAATGCAATAAAATATACAATTATTGGTCACTCAGAAAGGCGTGAATACCATCATGAAAACAATGAGGATATAAAAATAAAACTTCTAAACGCCATAGAAAACAATATAAGCCCAATACTATGTGTGGGAGAATCAATTGAACAAAGAGAATCTGATCAAACCTTTGGTGTAATAGACAATCAGGTAAAAAGTGTACTCGACAGCGATATACTCTCTTCAGGCACCAGTATTCTTATAGCTTACGAACCAATATGGGCAATCGGTACTGGACTAACCGCGACACCCGAAATGGCAAATGAAGTGCATGCATTTATCCAGTCAATAATTGACGATATCTCTCATTCTAGGATAATTCCAATACTATATGGCGGAAGCATGAAAGGCTCTAATGCAAAAGAATTGCTTCAGATGGAACATATACACGGAGGATTAATAGGCGGAGCATCCCTTGATGCTTCTGAATTCATAAAAATATATAATATTGCCGAGGAAATAAGAAATGGCTAACACAAGCTCACTATTACTAAGCTTTCATGTAATCACTGCGATTCTAATTGTAGTGCTCATTCTTTTGCAAAAAGGAAAGGGTGCTGATATGGGTTCAGCATTTGGTGCAGGAGCATCTGGAACACTCTTTGGAGCCAAAGGATCATCAAATTTTCTTTCCAGAACAACGGCATTGCTCGCCACTGTTTTTTTTATTACAAGTCTGACACTTGCATACTTAAACAAAGGAACGGTTGTTTCTGAGAGTGTTCTAGACCAAGTTGAATCACCGGCTGCAGTTCCCGATGAATCATCTGACAACTTGCCTCAAATACCACAAGAATAATTAATCTCTAGCCGATGTGGTGGAATCTGGTAGACACGCTGTCTTGAGGGGGCAGTGGCGCAAGCTGTGCCGGTTCGAGTCCGGCCATCGGCAGAGAATCTAAATCTTGGATAATCACGATTTTTTGAGTGATTAAGTCTAAAAAATGATACAATTCATCGCGTTTTAAGACACATTTAGAGTTTCTATAGAGATGCTTGAAAACTATCTGCCAATCGCAATATTTATAATCATAGCCGGAGCTCTTGGTCTATTGATGCTCGGCTTGGGTTTCCTCTTTGGTAAGGGCGCTAAGACGAAAGCTAAATTATCTCCATATGAATGCGGCTTTGAAGAATTTGAAGACGCACGAATTCCATTTGATGTGAGGTATTACTTAGTCGCAATTCTTTTCATTATCTTTGATCTAGAGATTGCGTTCCTATTTCCTTGGGCTATCGCCTTAGATCAGATTGGACATGTGGGCTTGATATCGATGGTTATTTTTCTTTTTGTTTTGGTTATAGGGTTTGTATACGAGTGGAACAAAGGGGCATTGGATTGGGACTAAACACAGATAACGACTTAATTGATCAACAGGGTGCTGGATTTATTGTCACATCGGTGGACAAACTTGTTAACTGGGCAAGAACTGGTTCAATGTGGCCCGTGACTTTTGGTTTGGCATGTTGTGCAATTGAAATGATGCATGCAGGTGCTGCTAGGTACGATACAGATCGTTTTGGAGTCATCTTTAGACCCAGTCCTCGTCAATCAGATGTAATGATTGTTGCGGGTACATTGGTTAATAAAATGGCCCCAGCAATTAGAAAAGTTTATGACCAAATGGCTGAGCCCAAATGGGTTATCTCAATGGGATCCTGTGCAAATGGCGGTGGATACTACCACCATTCGTATTCAGTGGTCAGAGGATGCGACCAAATTATACCCGTAGACATCTACGTGCCAGGTTGTCCTCCAACATCTGAAGCATTGATCAATGGGATCATAGAGCTTCAAGAAAAAATTAAAAACGAAGAATCGATAGCCAATGGATAGCAAAACTAACCTCGAGTCTATAGTGACGAAACTTGCTGTTTTTGATATTGAAGCTTCGATGAACCAATCCAATCCTGAAATCAAGGTTAAAAACGATCAGTTAATTGAAATTGCTCATGCTCTAAAAGATGATCAATCTTTTGAACTACTCTTAGACGTTATTGCAGTTGATTACCTAACGTTTGGTAATGCGGATTGGATAACAAATACAGCTACAAATACAGGTTACTCTCGTGCTGTAAAGCCCACAATCATTCCTGAAATAGATGATACATTTGAAGACAGATTTGCTGTGTTCTATCAATTGCTCTCTGTTTCAACTAACCAGAGACTTACAGTCAAAGTGTTTGCATCAGAATCAAATCCCCCAACTGTTCCATCAGTTGTAGATATTTGGAGCAGTGCGGACTGGTTTGAAAGGGAGGCCTTTGATCTCATGGGCATACATTTTGAGGGCCATCCAGACCTTAGAAGAATACTCACCGATTACGGCTTTATCGGTCATCCTTTTAGAAAAGATTTCCCTACTAATGGAAATCTTGAAGTTGTATATGATGAAGAAAAAGGTGAGGTCGTTTACCAGCCTGTTTCCATTACGACACGCCCAAGCGTACCAAGGGTCATAAGGGATCAAGATGACTGAAAGCAACCTTAAACTGAATTTTGGCCCACAACATCCTGCAGCCCATGGAGTTCTGAGATTAATCATGGAGATGGATGGGGAAGTCATTACAAATCTCGATCCTCATATTGGTCTTTTACACAGAGGCACTGAAAAACTGGCTGAAATAAAACCTTACAATCATTCCATAGGATACATGGACAGAATGGATTATGTCTCAATGATGTGTTGTGAACATTCCTATGTTTTAGCAATTGAAAGCCTCTTGGAAATTGAACCACCCAAGAGAGCCCAATACATTCGTGTGATGTTTGATGAGATCACAAGAATAATGAATCATTTATTATGGTTGGGAGCTCACGGTCTTGATATTGGTGCCATGGCCTTGTTCCTATACTGTTTTAGAGAAAGAGAAGACCTCTATGATGCCTATGAAGCCGTATCTGGAGCCAGAATGCATGCCACCTACTATAGACCAGGCGGCGTCTATAGAGACTTACCTGAAGAAATGCCGCGATACGAAGCAAATAAATTTATCTCAGAAAAAAAGGTAAAAAAACTCAACTACAATCGTGAAGGTACATTGCTGGACTTTATCGAAGATTTCACAGAACGATTCCCATCCCTAGTAGACGAATATGAAACTTTACTCACAGATAATCGAATTTGGAAGCAAAGGACCGTTGACATCGGAGTTGTCAATCCTGAGAGGGCTATGCAATTGGGTTTTACTGGTCCTATGTTAAGAGGGTCAGGTATTGAATGGGATCTCAGAAGAAACCAAAGTTATGAAGTATATGATGAATTAGATTTTCTCATCCCGATTGGCGTGAATGGTGACTGTTATGATCGTTATCTAGTCAGAATCGAAGAAATGAGGCAATCCAATCTCATTATTCAGCAATGCATTAAGTGGCTCAGAGAAAATAAAGGCCCAGTAATGATTGAAGATCATAAATACAGAGCTCCCAAAAGAGAATCCATGAAACATGATATGGAGTCTTTGATATATCATTTTAAGCACTTCACAGAAGGATACTCGGTTCCTGAAGGAAACACCTATAAAGCCATTGAACATCCCAAGGGTGAATTCGGCGTTTTCTTGCTCTCTGATGGTGCCAATAAACCATATCGACTAAAAGTAAGAGCACCAAGCTTTGCTCACTTGGCAGCCATTGATGAAATGTCTAAAGGCCACATGTTGGCAGATGTGGTATCAATTATAGGAACTCTAGACATTGTTTTTGGTGAGATAGATAGATAAGAAATGGATCAATTACTCACAGCTGAAACAAAAAAAGAAATGGATCATTGGTTGAGTAAGTTTCCAAAGGGCAAACAACGCTCTGCAATAATTGGATCCCTTCATGCTGCTCAACACCAAAACAATGGTTTCTTAAACACTGAACTCATGGATGCAGTAGCTGATTATTTAGATGTTCCAAAAATTCATGTCTATGAAGTGGCCTCATTCTATTCAATGTTTCAAACAAAAAAAGTTGGTAAACATGAAATTTCAGTATGTACAAATATTTCATGCATGCTTAGAGGCTCTGATGAAATACTCAATCATATTGAGAATAAGTTAAGCATCAAAGTTGGTGAATCAACTGCAGATGGAAATATCTTTTTGAAGAAAGAGGAAGAGTGTCTTGCGGCATGCACAGGTGCACCAATGATGATGGTCGATCACATTTATATCGAAAATCTAGATATAGAGAAAGTTGATGAAGTAATTAACAAGCTAACCAGTAAATCATGAGCAAAATAAATCAAGTCATTTATTCAAACGTCAATGATTCAAACTCATGGACCATGGAAGAGTATATAAAGCAAGGTGGGTATTCTATTTGGAAAGAGATACTTACTGATCAATCAAGCAAAAGCAGTGATTGGGTCATAGAGCAAGTAAAGGATTCTGGACTAAGAGGCAGAGGAGGTGCTGGGTTCCCAACAGGCCTAAAATGGAGTTTCATGCCTAAGTCTGATGACCAAAGTTATATTGTTTGTAACTCAGACGAAAGCGAACCGGGTACTTGTCACGACAGAGACATTCTTAAATATAATCCTCATGCCATCGTTGAGGGGATGGCTATTGCTGGTTATGCGATTGGAGCAAGCGTTGGCTATAACTATGTCAGGGGAGAATTTATGCTTGAATGCTACCCTCGAATTGAATCTGCTGTTGAAGAAGCCTATCAAGCAGGATTGCTGGGTCAAAACATATTAGAATCTGGCGTTGATTTTGATCTTTATAATTTTCTTGGCGCAGGTGCCTACATTTGTGGAGAAGAAACAGGCTTACTTGAATCGCTAGAGGGCAAACAAGGCAAG
>Ga0208277_1001574_pt1 | contig 13238 bp, 7 predicted proteins | sample ETNtaG_5_FD_185782 | JGI IMG/M metagenome (GOLD analysis project Ga0208277, IMG submission 185782) | Marine microbial and viral communities from oxygen minimum zone, Eastern Pacific Ocean - ETNP201406SV205 (SPAdes) (version 2) | ecosystem: Environmental > Aquatic > Marine > Oceanic ...
ACTACATCTATAATTTTCAAAATGAAGAAATTTTAAAAAAAGAAATTGAAAGAAAAATATTTAATGAAATTCAATTAAATTCTGTTTTATTTGAGTTTAATTATTTCAATTTTATAGTTGGAAAAATTTTAGCTAACGAAGACACTCAACAATTTAATTTGGCCTTAAAGTATTTTAATAAATATCTCTCAAATTACTCATCTGCTGACCGATTTTCATTAGAAGAAGTATATTATTATTTAGCCTACTGTAATTATAATATTGGTAATTATGATTCTATTATTCTTTTACAAAAATCTAAGAAAATTGCTTTACAATCTCAGAAAAAAAATTATAACTTGATACTTAAAATCGAAGAATTAAATAAACTAATGAATTAATGCGAATTCATTTTATTGCAATAGGTGGCTCAGCAATGCATAATCTAGCAATTGCACTAAATCTTAAGGGATATAACATCACTGGTAGTGACGACATGATTAACGACCCATCTAAATCTAGACTTGCTAAATACGATCTTCTTCCAGAAAAGGAGGGTTGGTTTTCAGAAAAAATAATTGATGATATTGATGCAATAGTTTTAGGTATGCATGCTAAAGATGATAATCCTGAACTATTAAAAGCTAGAGAAATTGGATTGCAAATTTACTCCTATCCCGAATTTATTTTTAATCAATCAAAAGATAAAATCAGAATTGTAATTGGGGGCAGTCATGGTAAAACTTCAATCACATCATTAATTCTACATGTTCTTAAATGTCAAAATATTGAAACTGATTTTATGGTTGGCGCTCAACTTGATGGATTTGAAGTAATGGTAAAACTTTCTGAATCAAGTAGATTTATTGTTTTAGAAGGAGATGAATATTTATCTTCTGCTCTTGATCCTAGGCCAAAATTCCATCTTTATAAACCTCATATAGCGCTTATTAGTGGTATTGCTTGGGACCATATTAATGTTTTTAAAACATTTGAGGATTATAAAAACCAATTTAAAATATTTATAGATTCTATTTTAGATAAAGGAAAATTAGTGTACAATTCTGATGATGACGAACTAAATAATCTTGTTGAATCAAATAGAAACAGTATTGAATTTATTCCTTATTCAACTCCAAATCATAAAGTAGTTGATGGAGTTTCTTTTATTGATTACAATAATAATTTATACAGACTCAATATTTTCGGAAATCATAATCTTCAAAATATTGCTGGAGCACAACACATTTGTAATTTAATAGGCGTTAATACTGAAGATTTTTATAATTGCTTAAAATCATTTAATGGAGCAAGCAATAGACTCGAATTAATTCATAAATCATCTAATTCAATTATTTATAAAGATTTTGCTCATTCACCAAGTAAAGTAAAGGCAACAACAAAAGCAGTAAAAGAGCAGTTTAAAAACATGAAATTAATTGCCTGTTTTGAGTTACATACTTACAGTAGTCTAAATCCTAAATTTTTAGAAAAATATAGAGACACTTTAGATAGTGCTGATGAATGCATTATTTGTTATTCAGAAAAAAATATGAGAATTAAAAGATTAAAACCCATTAATTCTAAATTTATTTCAGAATCATTCAATCATAATAATTTAATCGTAATTGATAATCATAAAAAATTCGAAGAAAAAGTACTTTCTTATGATTTATCAAACTCTGTATTGTTAATGATGAGTTCAGGAAAATTTGGAGGCTTTAATTTTGATAAATTAAAAAAATAAATGAAAGGCATTAAGAACATTTTTTTTGATTTAGATCATACACTTTGGGATTTCGATAAAAATTCTGACCTAACATTTTATAAAATTCTTGAGACAAATAACATTAAAATTGATGTTTCAAGATTTTTACATGCATATCATCCAATTAACAGAAATTATTGGAACTTATATAGAGAAGATAAGGTTACTAAGCAGCACTTACGATTTTATAGACTCTCAGACACCTTTAATCAATTAAACTTTAATATTGATGATGAAATGATAAATAAACTTGCTGTAGATTATATAGAGCACTTGTCTGATTTTAATCATTTAATACCTGATTCCATATTAATCTTAGAAGAATTAAAGTCAAGATACAATATGCATATTATTACAAATGGATTCAAGGAAGTTCAACAACGTAAATTGATAAAATCAGGATTAATGGACTATTTTCAGACAATTACAATTTCAGAAGATGTGGGTGTGAAAAAGCCAGACAAATTTATTTTTAATCATGCTATTTCAAAAGCAAACGCTAAAATTGAAAATTCTATAATGATTGGGGATAATTATAATGCGGATATTTTAGGAGCTAATAATATCGGAATGAAATCAATCTATTTCAACTTTCATAATACACAGGAAAATGACAAAAAGGATGTTTATATTATTCAACATTTAAAACAGATACTTGACATTCTTTGATTAAATTCTCTGCCTTACTACTTCGTATAAAAAGATACCACAGGCCACAGATACATTTAATGATTGAATTTTACCATACATTGGAAGTTTAACAACTTCGTCAGAGATATTTAAAACAGATTTATTTATTCCTTTTTGTTCAGAGCCCATTATTATTGCTATAGGAGTATTAAGCTTTATATCATAAATATTTTTTTCTGACTTTTCAGATGCTGAAATAATTGATATATCTAAAGACTGTAAATGATAAATTGCATCTTTTATATGGTTAACCTTACATATTGGGATATTGAAAATTGCTCCAGCACTTGTTTTAATTGTATCAGAATTGACTGGGGCAGAGGAGCTGTTTTGGATTATGATTCCATCAACGCCGCTAATTTCTGCTGTTCTGATAATGGCTCCAAAGTTTCTGACATCATTAATTTGATCAAGAATTAGAATAAATGGATTTTTAGATTTACTAATCAATTCACTTAATTCATTAATATCGTAAAATTTAATTGGTGAAATCCTTGCAATGACACCTTGATGATTTTTCTTTGAAAGTCTATCAAGTCTTTGCGTTGGTACATATGAAAAGTTAATCTTATTTTTTCTGATTAGAGCCTCTAATTGTCCAATTAATTTCCCTTTCAATCCTGTTTGAATGAAAACCTTATCAATGTCTTTTGAGGAATTTATTGCCTCAATAACTGATCTTATACCATAAATTTCCGTATCCTTTTCCATTAATATTTTTTTTCAAAAACTTCTAAATTTGAGTTGTTATTTGCAACTAATATTTTGAGTTTTTCATCGTTTATAACCTTTATAGACTTTGTATTCCCAGAAAGATATAAACCACTTGTTTCAGGGCCAATTACATTGTAATTCTTCTTTTTATCAGAAACCAATATTAATGCAAATTGATTATCTAATCTAGGTGTTTCAACTTCAGTATTGTAGATGTTTCCCGCAATAATTACATCTTCATAACCATCTTTATTTAAGTCAATAATATCACTTGTGATTATTGGAATTGATTGGGCTAGGGGTGGGAGTTTTTGTAATGTAAATTGGTTTTTCCCTTCATTAATTAATAATACGGATTCAAAGCTTGTAACTTTTCTTTCATAAGCATCAACAATTTCTTCTCCATAAATATCTTCTATTGATGCATTTGCAAATTCTTCAAATGTTGGTAGTTTTTCAGAAATAAAAGGCATTTGTTGAGTTGAACACTCTTTCCCTCGTAAAGGAACATAATTACCCTCGTATTTATAACTAAGGACAAGGTCATGTGTTCCATTTCCGTCAAAATCACTTCCAAATATTTTTAATGGTTTGTCTTTACTAGTTTTATATTTCGAATTTTTCCCAATATTTCCTATGATATAGTCTTTATAGCCATCATTATTCACATCAGTTTCTTGAATATTAAACCATAATCCATATAGGTCATCTAATTTATTTTCAGTGTTTATATTTCTAAATGTTCCCCTTTCATTTAGAAATAATCCTATATTAGTCCATTCCCCAACAGCGATAAAATCCGACCAGCCATCATTATTAAAATCGGTTGTAATTACCTTGTTCACTATACCAAAATTTTCAAAATCAGGAGCGATGTTATAAGTGTTATTATATAATTTGCCAGATTTGTTTTCATAAATAATTGAAGGCTCGTGAATAGGATATTTTTTAGTTTGAATTCTATTTCCTACAATAATGTCTTTATCTCCATCATTATCAAAATCTATTGAAGTAACTGATTTGCCACTAATGGTATAATTTTTAAGATCATCTTGGAAATCTCTTTTAAAATTACCTTGTCCATCATTTAAATAAATTCTGTCTGTCAGTTCATTTGCTCTATTATTAAACTCGTTACCTCCACTAACGACATATAAGTCTAAATCATTATCATTATCGATGTCTACAAAAATTGATTCCATATCCTCATAATTAGAATCTTTTTCAAAACTTTCAAGCTCTTTTTTAAGATACCCTGTATTTGTACTAATAAATAATTGAGATGCTTGATTATATGCGCCTCCGATAAAAATATCTTCAATACCATCATTGTTTACATCTCCTTTGTTAATAAAAGGTCCTAGTGTAGATTGTTTATAAGGAAGAAGAATTTCCTTTGAAAAATCATTATAATTATTTTCAATATGTGAATATTCAATTATCTTATCTTCTTTTTGAAAAATATAGTCATTCTTGACATTTTTATCTAATACTCTTTTTGAACCTTCTTGTTCTTTTACGATGATTGTTTTATTAGCATTAATATTATAAACAGTTTGCTGATTGCCTGAGCTCCATTTAACCTTAATAGAGTCGATTTTAGAGGTTTTTCCTAATCCGAATAGTATTTCATCGGCAACAGAAGATAAATAGCCTCTAACACGCTTAGATTCCTTGGTTCTAGATTCTTTCCCGTAATATATTGTTGCTTTAGCAAAAGATTCTGATAATATACCTTCAGTTTTTATTTTAAGATAATTTCCTAGTTTGTTTTCAATGGACAAATTTTTATATACAAATGCATCTTCGTCAATATTGTTTACAATAATTTCTAAATCTCCATCATTATCTAAATCTGCATATGCCGCTCCATTTGAAAAACTAGGTTCTATGATAGAGGATGTTGATCCTACTTCTTTAAAATTAAGGTTATCCTCGTTTTTATAAAGGAGATTAGGGAGTTTTTCTGATGGAAGTTCATCATACAGCGTCTTTTTCATATCTAAAGGCACTTTGTTATTATATTCTCTTTTGGTTTCATTAATTTTAATTCTTGAATCATTATCTGAACCATATTTTCTGTATCCATTAGTCACAAAAATATCTTCATTTCCATCTAAATCATAATCGAATATCAATCCTGCCCAACTCCAATCAGTTTTTGCAATATCTAGCTGATGAGAAATATTGTGGTATTTGTTATTACCCATATTTAATTGCATTGAATTAAACATGTATTGATAATGTTGATCTAACTTATTTGTAATTAGGTCAAAGTTTGATGTATTCATTGAAGCCATCAGAGTTTTTGATCTTACATGGTCACTAGATGCCATGTCTAAGACAAAAATATCACTAAGATGATCATTATTTATGTCCTCAATATCTACACCCATCCCATAAAAAGAAATTTGTTTTGTAGCTTCTTTTATCTGATTTGTAAAAGTCCCATCATGATTGTTTATATACATCCCATCTTTTACATAGTAATCGTTTGCTATATATATATCAGGCCAATTATCTCCATTTATATCACTTACACAAAGCCCTAATCCAAATGTTGGACTCAACAACCCAGCTTTCTCTGTAATATTGATAAATTTTCCGTCAATTTGTTCATATAAATGCGATGAATTTTGCATCAGTATTGTTTTATTATGATAGAGACGTTTAAAAAATGTTGTTGGATCATAACCAAAAAATTCATTCTCATTCATTACAACACAATCTAAATCTCCATCTTTATCAAAGTCAAAAAATGCAGATTGAGTGCTAATTCCACTATCATCTAACCCATATGCTTCAGCTTTTTCAGAAAAGGTAAGGTCTTGATTATTAATTAAAAGTATATTTTTCCTTTTATTAGGGGAAAAGGGTCCGCCTTGTGAAATATAAATATCTAACCAACCATCGTTATTTACATCACCGAAGGTAACTCCACTAGACCATCCTTTATTTATATTTATATTACTTGTATTAGTAATATCTTCAAATTTAAGGTTGCCTTTATTCAAAAATAATTTATTATCCTTCTGATTTGCAGTGAAGAATATATCTTTTAGACCATCATTATTTAAATCTGCAATTCCTACTCCAGATCCATTATAAAAATAATCATAATCAAAAAGATTCTCAGATGTTTCTAAGTTTGGAGTAATTTCATTGCGAAAATTTATCCCTGTACTTTCTGAAGAAAGTTTTTCAAATGGAATAGTATTCTTTTCAGTATTATTCTTCTTACAACTAGATATCATCGTTAAGAATAATATAATTATAAATAAATATGATTTATTCATATTACAAATGTAATCAAATGATAAAAAAAAAGAGCCTTACGTAAGTAAAGCTCTTTTTTTTATTGTAAGTACTTTATTATTCAGCACAAACTGCTACAGGTAATAAACCTACAGGAGCAACTCCAAAGCCGTCATCAGCAAGAAGTCCGTCTCCATAAGATCCAGAACCATCAGTAAGAACTGTTCCAGTTGAAAATGCAACTGTACCATCAGGACCTAAAACAATAAATCCTATCTCACCGTACTGGTCACCTGGCCAATTCCAAGTTGCAGATTGAGTTCCAGCAGGAACATCTACAGTTGCAATAGCAAAGTATCCATCTGATGTAGGTACACAGTCAAAGTCGTATGTACCCCATTGAGAACACATAGCAACTTGAACAACTGTTCCATCCATATCAACTGAAAGACCTTGTGAATAATCTCCAGTTTGCCATCCATCACCGTAGTTATCATACATGTGAACTGTATAAGTTCCAGGTGCTGGAGAACAAGTTAATAAAGCATTGTATTGGAACGGAGATGAGAAGAATCCACCAGTAATAATACCAGCAGCGGAATCAGGTCCGTAACTTCTACCATCCGTTAAAACAACTTCTAATTGAACAACAATAACATCACCTGGGTTGTAGTCTGAAGAGGAAAGTCCCATTGCAGAAGCTGCAGCTCCAAATGTCATGTTTACTGTTGCTCTAGGTAATCCTACAGGTCCAACTGTAGTTTCACTAGCTGGAATAGAGTATACAAAGGCAGAAGCTTCTGTAGTTCCATTCTCAGGAGTTAAATCTCTAAACATAGCATTAACTCTAATTTCAGCTAATAATCCTCCGTCTGCCTCGTCTTGTTCCTCAACAGTTGCAACGAATGCACTGTTAGGGTCACTAGAGTTCAAAACTGCATTATCAACAGAAATTGTTCTAAGAATTGCTCCAGTTTCATAGTCTAATACACCGTCAATCACGTTTTCACTATCATGACATGAGAAGTTAACTATAAATAGAGAAGCAAATAATAATTTAAATATATTTTTCATAGTTTCTATTTTTATTAGTTAGCAGGATTTACTACTCCGTTATCCCAGAAGACTTGAGTATTATTATCTTGTCTTTGTAAGATATTAGGGTTAGCACTTATTTCACCTGATGGGTATGTACCAGTTCTTGGGAATAATCCTGATTCAGCATTATCCATAAGACCTCTTGTGATGTGTCTTGGATGTCCAGTTCTTCTCATGAAGTTCCAAGCATCGTTAGCACCACCGTACATTGCAACAAAATATTGCTCACCAAGTACATCTAATTTATCTTTAGTAGTTGAAGGAGCCATTGGATCTGATGTGTTCGATAAAGGAGCAGCATCAAATTCAGCTAACTTCATTGCGATAAAGTCACTAACTTCAGTTGCAGTAGCAAAGTAGTTAGAATCAGCATCTGCATCAACAGATCCCATTGATAAAACTTTATTGAATGAATGTTGCATTCCAATTTCCATCATTGCTCTAGCAGTAGCTACATCTCCCGTCCACATTGCAGCTTCAGCTTTCATGAAGTGCACATATGAAGATAAGTAGATTGGCCAAATACCTTGACCACCACCACCGTTTCCTTGCCATACAGCACCTTTGATTCCAGCGTTAGTACCACTTAATGAACCATAGTTGTCATAGTTAGGAATATCAGGTTGGTTGTCAAAACTACCACCAGCAGGATATACACCTACAGCTGTTCTTGTGAAGTTATCCGGAGGAGTTCCTTCATCATTACCATGGTGTCTACCCCAGTAACCTAAGTTACCAGCACACCATCTTCCTACCATTCCGTAAGCATCTTCACCATCTTCAGTAAAGTCTAAATGGAAAGGTTGAAGTTGTAATGAACACTGTAATGTTTCTCCATTTGCAGTATCTGCAACACCACCACCCCAACTAAGAGGCCATACATATGGTCCTGCATCAAATGCATATAACATACCAGTTTGACCTGGAGTAATCCACTGTTGTCTGTAGAAGTAGTACCTTCTTCTTGGATCATCAGATGTTACCGCTCTTTGAGCAGCTCCGTCTTCTTCATTTCCAAGACCAGGATATCCTACAGGAGCAGCATACCACTCAGCAATATCACCTGTCATAACATCCATTAGCCATGAAGACTGATAAATGTTCGCACCAGAAGTTGTATAATCTGACTGGTACCAAGGGTGACGTGTGTCTGGTTGTAATTCTTGAGTTCCATAACTGAATTGCATGTCTGCATCTGGAGTATCGATAACACCGCCTTGAGCTAGTGCACCAGCATAATCACCAGTTGTTAACATTGCACGCATTCTTAGGGTGTTAACTAACTTCATCCATTTCGATGCATCTCCACCGTAGAATAAGTCGTTACCACCACCTGCAGCATTCAAGTAAGACTCAGCTTCGTCTAACATTGCAACAGCAGCTGCATAAACATCAGCATCGTCATCAACAGATGGAGATGGATATTCAGCAGGATTATTTGCTTCACTCCAAGGAATATCTCCTACAGAGTCAACAATACCCATCATTACATGAGCTGCCATAGCTTTTGAAATACCTAAATGGAAAGCTAATAAATTCTCTTCTCCATTTTGAGCTTCAATTGCAGCGATATCAGGAAGCATTCCAGAGTATAAGCTACCCCAAGCTCCACTTATAGTACCACTACCAAAGTTATTATAATAAACTCTACCACCCATATAACTAATTCTTCCTAATGCAGCACCATTATATTGCATGTCTTGCATTGCTCCAAGATAGTTAACCTGGATTGAGTTTAATAACAGATCAGCATCAGCTAGATCTGGAGACAGTGCGTTCGGGCTAACTAGATCTTCTAACTCAGTGGTTTCACACGAGTAGAACATCGTACCAGCGGCGATGACTGTCATCATTAAATATTTAAAAATTCTTTTCATAATTAATTGATTTAAACGTTATTAAAATGATGCTTTAATACTAATACCATACCTTTTTGAACTAGGTCCATTAAGGAAGTCCCATCCTCTTGCGTTACCAACACCAGTACCGGCAACGTTAGGATCGAAGTTAGTTGCATCAGGAACATTATAGGCATCATACCATAAGTTGAATCCTGTTGCAGTTAAAGATAATGCTCCAAATGGAGTCTTATCTAAAAACTTCTGAGGGAATGCGTATGATAAAGATAATTCTTGTAGTCTTACAACTGAACCATCATAAACTGATAATTCAAGTGGACCAAACAATACATTACTAAAGTAGTAAGTAGAGTTATTGATCTGTAAGTTGTTAGGTGAACCATCATTTTTTACACCAGGAAGAATAAATGTATTCTTTCTGTCTTCAACGATACCACCACGACCAAGTAATGTAGCAACAGTTTTAGCAACGATATCACCACCTGCAGTATGACTTAATTGCCATCCTAAAGTAAAGTTTTTATACTTTAAAGTGTTGATAAAGTTCATTACGTAATCAGGCTCAGGATTACCAATTATCGGAGTAATTGTTCTTGACCCTTCAGTACCTAATTCAACTTCGTTACCGTTTGCGTCGATAGCCATAACATTTTCAATACCATAGTTACCAGATGCATTTACCACATAATTACCATTGTCATCTCTTTCGATTCTAGTACCAACTATTACACCAAGAGGCTCGCCTTGAATTGCAGCGTTACCACCAAGCCATGTAGCTGTAGAACCACCATATATAATTTGATCATCAGCTTGTTCTGTTACTGTAGCTTCACTTTTAGTAAAGTTAACTCTAGCATTCCAGCTAAGCCCTTCTACATTTACAGGAAGAATCTCAAACATTTCTAAATCAACATCCAATTCAATTCCGTTACCTTCAATTTTACCGATATTATCTTGAGTTGAAGTATAACCAGATGAAGTTGGAAGTGGCTTGAATACGATTAAGTCCTTACTTGTTCTTTCAAAGTAAGATGCATTAATACCAATTCTGTTTTTCCATACTCTAGCGTCAACACCAAATTCTAATTCACCTAATAATTCAGGTTTTAAATCTGGGTTAGCTTGGAAGTTACTTACAGAGTTAGTAATAATACCACCGTTAATACCACCATTTACATTTGTACTTTGACCTACAGTGTTAACTGTTGGATATCCACCAGGGAAACCAGCAGAAGTACCATAACCAGCTCTTACCTTTAAGTATGATAAGTTTTCAGATTTGAAGTCCTCATCCATAGATGTTGGTAAGAAAGATACACTCGCACTTGGGTAGAACATACTGTTGTTCTCAGTAGGTAGGTTAGAAACCCAATCGTTTCTTGCCTGAACCTGTACGAATAAGAAATCTTTATAGTCAATATCTGCACTACCAAATACACCTAAAGTGTTTTGAGCACCATGGTAAGAAATTGGAGTTTGGTTTTCATAGTTAAAGTGCTGAATAACTCCCATTACAATCTGTCCGCTACTTGAAGTACCTTCACGATCATAAGTTCTTCTGTTAGATGTTGCACCAACATTGAAAGTTAAACCAACATCGTCACTTAAATCATAACTACCATTTAAACTTACATAGTGATTGTGGATAGAAACATTGTTATCCCACGTATTTAAGTATCCAAATACAGCTTGGTTAAAGTTTACACCATTCTTGTTAGAATATTCTTTATTTCTTTCGTTATACCAGTCAAGACCGTAACGATAAGTTAAAGAAAGGTTATCATTAAATTCATATGTTAAACTCGTAGTAGAATTTATTCTGTTTACTGTTTGTCCACCCTGAGCATTTGCTACAGACCAGTTAGGATTGATAATATCATTACCATTTCTATAGTAAATACTACCACCACTTTCTGGAATAGTGTAAGGTAATCCCATCAAGTCAACGTTTCTTGGTGTAAAGAATACATTACCAAAAGTTGACCATCCTAAAGTACCATTACCTCTAGATGCAGCAACAGGAGGAGAAACAAATGAAGTATTACTGTAGTTCATAGAACCTTGAACAGTAAATTTGTTGGACAGTTGTGCACGTCCACCAACAGATAAGTTGTTTCTTCTTAATCCATTACCAGGTGTAAATCCTTCTTCATCTAAGTTACCATAGTTAACATTGTAAGAGATTTTTCCATCCTCAGATGCACCTCTAATGTTAACAGATGTATTAGATACACTACCAGATCTAAAGAAGTTCTCAACACTTTCATAAGGTTTCCAATCGTATCTTTCACCAGTATATTGCTGATTTAATACGTTGTTACCACCTAAGAATGCATTAAGGAAAGCTGAAGAACCGTAAGGGTGTTCAACTGTTCCGTCAGGCTGAATAATTCCTGCAGGGTCATTTAAATAACCATCAACACCATCTGGTGCGAAAGCAGGTCCCCAGTTACTGAAGAACCATCCGAATGATTGATCGAAACCACCACCATAAGTATTTTGATAATCAGGCATAGAAGCCATTTCATTAACAAAATAAGATTGGTTTACAGTAATTTCAGTTTTCTTAGGTCCTTTTGCTTGAAGAGAACCAGATTTTGTAGTAATTACGATTACACCGTTTTTACCAGCAGTACCATATAATGTAGCTGCGGCTAAACCTTTAAGTACGTTAACACTCTCGATATTGTTAGGGTCTAGATCCAAGAATCTACTTGAACCAAGGTTACCACTAAGGAAATTACCTTGAGAGTTAGTTTCAGTACTGTAAGGAACACCATCAACAACAAAAAGTGCTTGGTTATTACCATTAATAGAAGTATAACCTCTAATAACAACATTTGTTGCAGATCCTGAAGTACCAGACTGGCTAGTAATATTTACACCTGATGCTTTTCCAGATAATACTCTGGCAACATCACCTTCAGTTCTTTGTTCCATTTCTTCACCAGCAACCTCACTTACAGCATATCCTAGAGCTTTTCTTTCTCTAGTAATACCTTGTGCAGTTACTACTACTTCTTCTAATTGTGCAACGTCTTCACTCATTGTAACATTAATTGTGTCGGAGGATCCAACTGATCTTGTCTCAGTTGTATATCCAACATAACTAAATGTCAAAACTGCTCCCTCGTCTACCATGATGCTATAGTTACCATCAAAATCAGACTGAGTTCCAGAAGATGTGCCTTGCACAATAATGTTTACTCCGGCAACAGGCATTCCTGACTCATCAGAAACTGTTCCTGAAACCGCTTTGTCTTGTGCAAATGTTAGCTGCACAACAAACGCTAAAATTAGCGTCAAAATTCCACTAAACTTTGTTTTCATTTTAATTATATTTGAATTAGTCCAAAGACAAAAATCATAAATTAATGTTAATAAAACAACATTTAATTGTAAAAATTTAAGGTTTTTTTAAGATTTACTCTGTTGTCAATCAGAAAAATGTAATAAAATTAACGCTTATTTTCGCGTTTTTAAGATTAAATGGATTCCCCCAGCTATTTCCTTTGGAATAGTTTACAGATATGACACCGTTTTCAGTTCTTGTTGAAAAACCGAATCCACCGGTATATAAATTATCTTCAATATTTGTTACAATATTGCTGTAATTAGCTACGTCAAAAATAGTATATATATATATGGTGTCATTTAAATAGTAATTTAGGCTTGAATTTAAAACTGTATAACTGCTGGCGAAAATACTATTGTCCTCAAAACCCCTAATTGAATTGACCCCTCCAAATCTCATCAATTCATTATTTACCAAGTTTTTCGAATTAATATTTTCACTTGTTAATTTTGATTGGACTTTAATTTTTTTAGATAAATTAAATTTTTTCTGAATTTCAATTTTATATTTTTCTGTCCTG
>Ga0208277_1001575_pt1 | contig 13236 bp, 15 predicted proteins | sample ETNtaG_5_FD_185782 | JGI IMG/M metagenome (GOLD analysis project Ga0208277, IMG submission 185782) | Marine microbial and viral communities from oxygen minimum zone, Eastern Pacific Ocean - ETNP201406SV205 (SPAdes) (version 2) | ecosystem: Environmental > Aquatic > Marine > Oceanic ...
CGCCCCTAAGCCTGGGACCATCGTACGTGCGAGCATCTCCCCTTCGGGCGAATCGTGGCTCGTGATACTCGTCGGACTCTGGGGGATTGTCTGGACCCTATTCTGGGCGGGAACGCTCTCATACGGCCTCTACAACCAATGGGACCAGCAGCAGCTCTCGTTCCACCTCGCCATGACCCTCTTGACTCTGATCATACTCGGTATAGTGTACCTGAGGTTCGTGATGCCTGACGTCGTAGTTGTCAAACACAGGCGCAACAAATACATCACATCAAATGATACCGAGGCCTGGAAGCAATACGAGGTGTGAATATGTCGCGGAGATTCAAACTCAGGGATATTCCTTCGGACTCGGGGGAAGATGCCGCTACAGCCTCCTACGTGATAGATAGGCGTGGATTCCTGAAGAGCTCGTTCAATGCTGCAGCCGGCCTCGTCACCCTCGCCGCCGGAGGAGTTGCCTTCGCCGCCACCCTCATGGGCACCTCGGAGGTTGACGGTGGCGACTCGGCTGTCCGCTTCTGGGTCCCGACTGGGGCTGAAGACACCGTATGGTACGGCACACAGCATCTGGAACCAATGTCCTATTCCTCATTCGTCAACGCAGCGGCTCAGTCCCCCACGGGGATTTCCGGCGCACAGGGCGTCTGGTCGGGCATGCCGGTGAACGTGGTCTACGTACCCCATGAGGAGAACAAGAACTCCGCTCCAGCGGAAGGCAAGCCTCGCTTCCAGTACATGGACGGCTACACGGCAGAGGGGAAGTACATCGGATCGGCCTATGAGATGGAAGAGGATGAGTCATACTCGGCGCTTTCGATCCACGACAACCTGATCGTGATATTCTCCCGGTGCACGCACCTGTGCTGCATACCCGGATGGCAGCTCGTTCAGAACGACTACACCAACGACACGTGGCTGCCAGGGGGTACGGACAGCGGGGGCAACAAGCTGTTCTGCATATGCCACTCGAGCAGATTCGACCCGACGGCTCTCGAGAAGAACACGAACAGGAACAGGTCAAACGGGGCTGAATTCGAATATTTCGGAATAAAGAGGGCTGGCGGACCGGCGCCAATGGGACTTCCCCTGATTCCTTACACTCTGAATGGAGATGTTATTGAAGCACTGCCCGACTACATAGACTGGTACACGTACTGCGACTGAGGTGATTGAAGATGATGCAATTCTGGTTCCTGTGGCTATTCATCGCCATCGTCGTCGTGATCGTCGCGTTCACGCTCAGGAAGGAACGTGATGACGTCCCCAGGAAGGACATACTGCGCGCTGTGGAGACAAGCGCTGGCAGCATGGGCCTGGCAGAGAAAACGTTCCTGTGGGCATTCTCCTGGCTGGATACCAGATTCAGGATACAGGACTACTGGTCGATGAGCCGCAATGCGTACTACAGCATGCACAGGCAGATGCCGCTCACTCACGCCGAGAAGTACAAGCTCAGGATAATCTGGTACTGGTACCCGCTTTACTGCCTCGGAGGGATATCGTTCCTAGCATTCATCATACTAGTCATCACCGGAAGCGTTCTCGGCCTCTACTACGTGCCTGGAGGAGAGGGGGATCCGACTCCGGCCTACGGGTCGATGCAGTTCATCATGACCCAGCTGCCTTTCGGCTACATCATCAGGTCGATACATCACTGGACGACTCACTTCATGGTCGCAGCAGTGTTCCTGCATATGTGCAGGGTCTACTTCACAGGGGCTTACAGGAACCCCCGTGAGCTGAACTGGCTCATCGGCGTCGCACTGATGTTCTTCACCATATTCTTCGGCTATTCCGGCTATCTCCTCCCGTGGGACAGCCTTGCATTCGGCGCGGCTACCATCGGCATCAACATGGCGATGTCGACTCCGCTCATCGGCGGTTGGGTGGCTACTGCGATGTTCGCAGGCACGTCCCTCACGGCCCAGACGGTCACGAGGATGTACTTCCTCCACGTATTCATCCTGCCCGTCGTTGTGACCACCCTCATTCTTGCCCACCTGTTCATAGTGTGGGTCCAGGGGATTGCGGAGCCGCATTGATAGGAGTTGTATGATATGGGAATCATAGAGCGCTTCGGCAGAATTGCGGATACCTACATGGAGGAGAGGAACCAGCTTCTCGAAGCAGATGTGGAGCGTCGTCGTGTCTTCGAGGGTCACGGCTTCTGGCCGACGGAGGTCCTTCGCGACACCCTCATCTTCGCATCGATAATCATGGTGATAGCATTCTACTGCTGGCTCATCCCTCCCCCGCTCCACTCTGCAGCTGACCCATTCGCTCAGGCTGGTTTCGTATTCCCCGACTGGTATGTTCTGTTCTCGTACGGCTACCTCAGGTGGGGAGAGTATCTCCCCCAATTCATAATCCCTGCAGGCCCGATAGGGGAGTTCTTCGGTTCGCCAGTCATCTCCTGGAATGCGGCATGGTGGGGCGCGGCGCTAACAGGCATACCCGTAGGCATACTTGCCCTACCGCCATTCCTTCCCGGGAGGGAGAAGAGGGGCGTGGAGGATCCTCGCTTCGCAACAGCGGGCGCGATATACCTGGCTCACGTGTGGTTCATCTCAGTCTTCTCGATCAATATCTTCCTGGAGCTGTATGCGCAGGATCGGTTGGATTACTGCTGGATAGACCACCACGTGATCAACTGCGGCCGGCAACAGCCGTGGACTGCGGAGGTGTTCAATGCGATTCCTTGGATTCTCACGGGGATTCTGATTTTCGCCATACTGTTCTTCAGCATACGCTGGTTCCTCGTGAATTCTATCGGAGCGCGACTCACCCCTGCTAACGGCCGTCAGCTGGCCCTAGGCACTATCGTGGCTGCGATTATGATCAGCGTCGTCACATGGCCTGTCTATGAGAACGGCTTCTGGGACTATGGAGGACTGGGGGCCATGGATGATGTCGAGGAGCTGGAGAAGCTGCGCGCGCAGCCTGCTGACACCCTGATCGAGTACGATCACGGGGAGAGGGGGGATGCGTGGGACAGATACGGAGAGCATTGCATAGGCTATGCGGACAGCAGCTACCTAAGCGCCTGGGATGACTTGCCGGAAGGGGACCCCACGTCTGAATGGTGCGTGATGCCCGCTGAAGAGTTCATGGCCTGGGGCATATGGCAACCGACTCAACGACATCTCGTTGACTTCGCCAACGTGAATGGGCATATAGATCCGGGCAACGAGCTGAACGGTGCCTTCCACGAGCACACGTACACGGGATTCCAAGATGGCAGGGACACGGGTTACGAGCGCACTGAGAATCTGTTCGTAGAGGACATCGGTGACGACGAGGTCGTAGCTGACGTAGGCTGCTCATTCAGAACGTCCGTTCGAAACGCAGGGTCCCACACACAGAGCCTCGTCCTCATGGATTCGTCCGATAACGTGGTTTGGTCGCTCTCGGGGGATGAATGCGAGACTGCAACCCTCAAGCTGGACAGCGGGGAGTCGTACTCCTTGAGTTTCATGAGCACCTCGGCAGACATTGACGATACGGTCGAGGTCATCATCGGGATGACGCTGAATGCATATCAACCACTCATGCTCGCCGGGGACGGCAGCGCCATACTGCGCTCCGAGGGCAACTGGGCCAGCGGGGACTTGGAGGCCATGATGGTTGAGAATCCCACTTTCGAGAAGAATCCGAAGAGCCTGGATGCGAAGCTGATCTACTCCCTGTTCGTACCCTGTCTTGGATTCGGGGCATTGGTCTACATGGCTCTGAGGAGCATGGCCAGGGGTTACGAGTGGGAGATGAACAAGTGCTACGGATGCGATCTTTGCGATGACGCGTGCCCTGTGAGGCTGTTCAACGCGGGAGACAAGCTGAACATCATCTACAACACATGGAACAACGAGGATGACGGAGTTCCGCTCTACTCGTGCCTCACCTGCACGGCCTGCACCAATGCCTGCCCCCAGCTGGTCGACTATGACTCGTATGTGGACATAAGGAGGAGCATGATAGTGGGTGGGCCCCCTGCGGCAGAGATACCCCACACAGTCCTACAGGCCGTTCTCGCGGCTGAGGCCGAGGAGGACGCGGATGAGTCGTTCATACCCGTGGAAGACTACCCGCTGGATTCCACTATCGGATATTATCCCGGCTGCGTCGACTACATCGACCAAGAGATGGTCTTCAGCCATGTGAACGAGGGGTCGATGAATCTGGGAGACACCACCACAGCGGCGTTCACCATCTTCGACGAGATGGATGTTGGAGTCTCTTACCTAGGGAGGGACTTCCTGAAGTGCTGCGGCCATGATCAGAAATGGCAGGGCATGAGCGAGGTCTTCGAGAAGCTGAAGGCCTACAACCAGAAGAAGCTCAAGGCCAGCGGGATAGAGACGCTGGTGACGTCCTGCGCAGAGTGCTTCAGAACATTCGCAATGGACTACGAGCTGGATGAGATGAAGGTGATGCACACCACGGAATTCATCACCCAGCAAGGATTCGATGTGCAGATGGCTGTTGAAGAGGATGTCACTGTGACATACCACGACCCATGCAGGCTCGGTCGTCAGATGAACATCTACGAGGAGCCTCGGGATCTGGTTCGCAAGGTGGAGGGTGTCAGTCTCGTCGAGATGGAGCATCATGGGGAAGACGGTCTTTGTTGCGGTGTCTCCAGCATGATGTCATGCAACGAGAATTCAAGGTCCCTGCGTCTTCAGAGATTCGACGAGGTCAAGGCGACTGGGGCTGAGATAATGCTCACATCCTGCCCGAAGTGCGTGAGTCACTTCGAGTGCTTGAAATTCGAGGGCGACCCTAGGCATGACTTCGAAATACTCGATGTGGTATCCTTCCTTGCAAGGCAAATCGAGTCAAAGCGTGCCTGAATTGGGTCTGTGTTACCCTCTCAGTGCGACCATCCCAGAGGCTAGTGAGAGTATCGCAGCCATCAGAACGCCGATGACGGTGAGTCTCGCGAATCGCTTCTCCCCATAGGCCAATGCAGTCAGCCAGATGAAAAATCCAATGAGTCCTGAACAGGAGAAGGAAAACCATCCTGCCTCCAATTTTGAGGCCATCACGATTACGCCCCATATGGATACAGGCATCAATATCGCGAGCAGGTCCTTCGAGATGCCTGACCATGATATTTGCTCGTCCATGCCTGTCGCCACAACCATGCGTTCATGAGTGTGCCCTAAATCCGAATATTAGCCATGACGCGAGTTAGCGATCTTGAAGCCCGTCGCGCGGTCGAGCAGCACCGCATTAGAGCGATGATGACGGCTCAGAGGGCCGGAGAACGTGCGAAGCTGAAGATCGGGCCGGAGCACGTTGCATGGGTCAAGGAAGAGATGTGCATAGGATGCGATCAATGCACCATTGTCTGTGATGATGATGCGATTGAGCTCTACGACGTTAAAATGCGTAGCCCGATAATAGACGTCGACATAAACAAGAAGGCGAAGATACTCAGGGAGCCTTGCACAGGATGCGGGCTATGCGTATTGAGTTGCCCTACAGACGCGATTGTCATGATTGATCGATGAGCCTCGCGCCCATAGCATACTGGTAAATTGACTCGAATCTCTGGCAGGACTGCCTGAATGTGAATTTATCAAGCACTTTCTTCCTACCATTGTCTCCCTTCCTAGCCAGGCGTTCTTTATCGGACAGCTCCCCTATCACCACTTCAGCAAGGGAGAGATGGTCGCCCATCTCGAATAGCGCTCCTACTTTCTCGTCGACCATCTCTGGGATTGGGCCCTCGTTGGTCGCGACGATTGGTACGCCGGAGGACATTGATTCGAGCGGGATGAGCCCCTGGCCCTCGTAGTACGAGGGGAAGACTGTCAAGTCGCTCGCACGATAAACCTCGGATAATTCCTCGAACGGAAGACTGCTCTCTATGGTGAGTGCGTCGGAGAATCCCATCCTCGAAGCCTGGGACATGAGTTTCGACTTCATGCCGCCCCTGCCTACGATGAGTAGTCTCGCACGAGGTTCGCTTTCCCGTATTAGAGAAAATGCTCTGAGTAGCGTTGTGTAGCCTTTCCGAGCGGCCAATCTCCCTACGGCCAGGATGAGCGGCGAGCCTTCGGAAACGCCATATCTCGATCTCATCGACTCCCTAGACGCAACATGCTCAGGGATGCTCTCGTCGTATGGACTGAACAGTTCATTGTCGACCCCCCAATGGACAGTCTCGCAGTTCCAGGCTCCTGCAAGTCCGTATCTCTGTTCGAAATCCTGTCGAGTGGCGTCGGAGTTAGATACTGCGATATCGGCCATCGAGGCAGCAACTCTCTCAAATTTGGAGTAGTGCTTTGCAGTTAGGAGGATTGCCAGGTCATTCGGATTACGGAAGACGGCTGGCTCGCCCATCCTTCTAGCCGTAACCAGGCCGTCCCTCTCCCCCATCCATGAACCATGAAGCGAGGCGACGACTGGTGCGATTGACCTGCATCGCTTGATTTGCTCTCTGTTCAGACTCACCATCGGAAGATGAAGGTGAATCACATCGAATGGGTCTGCCTTGTGGACTTTCTCCAACTCCTTCAGAGCATGATACGCATATGATCTTGTGAAATACATGGGTATCCTCGCCCATGGAACTCGGATTACATCGATATTCTCGATTTTTTCATTGTCTTCTTGGACACCATTTCGCGTTATTATAGTGACTCTGTTGCCTGATTCAACGAGATGCCTGGATAGATGGTAGACCGTACTCCCCATCCCCCCCCACCTAGGAGGGTATTCTGCCGAAATCATCGCGACGTGCATATCAGGCCCGTCTAATGGCCCCAGCGCATCCGCTTGAATGAATCGCCATGATATGCGTCTTCATTCAAACCGTTCAAATGGAACGTCGTCTCATGGGGGGCATGGCAAAGGAGTCCGCAGACCCCGTTCGCTTTGGCGCCGAGTTCGGGCCCAAGAGGAGCGCTAATTCGACGGGCGTTAGCCTCTCGACGTTCAAATCGCTCGTGTGGGTCTCTAACCTAGGTGGCCTCTTGCTTTTCGCGATAGGTCTCGAACTCATGATTGTCCAACAGTCATTCTATATCGGACTGGGCTGCATTATAGCAGGCGTGGCGATAGCCCTGTTCCCATCCAACTATGAGATAGTCGGGATGGAAGATCTAGAAGATGCGGGTAGCGAGGCAGATACACGCGTAGAGGATGATTGATGTCTGTCGAGACGATGGTCGCCGAAATGGCACATGGCAGAGTTTCGAAGATCTTCGACGGTGGGAAGCTGATTGGCATATCTATCGACGAGGGCGGAGTGAATCATACCGAAGGCCTGGAAAGCGGTTTTGACTGGCCTGATTTGGTTGAAGATATCGATTGGAGTATGGTCACGCCGTTCAGGAGGCTCGTATTCGAGGCTCTTCTCGACAATGTGCCAAGAGGGAGTCTGATTACGTATGGCGAGTTGGCTTCAGCAGCGGGCTCGCCGGGTTCTGCAAGAGCGGTTGGTTCGGCGTTATCGTCCAATCCGTGGCCCTTGGTCGTACCGTGCCACAGGGTGGTTCGAAGTAATGGCCACATAGGCCCTTACAGCGCAGGTTCAGGAATTTTCACCAAGAGGTGGCTGCTGGTTAGCGAGGGATTGGAGATAGACGCTGAATTTCGTTTCGATCAGAAGAACCTGACGAAAATCGCTAGAGAGGCCAGAGATGCCACCATCCAGACAAAGATGTAGGCGTTCTGAGACAGATTTCTTGGGCCTTCGTCCGAATTGTCCTCGCTCATTGGTGCTTGGCGTGCAATATCGGATGTAAACCTAACCAATACTACAGGAATGGATTGAGCAGTATTGCTCCGGCGAGGGGTATTAGCACCATTGTTGCATTATCATCGATCACATTGGTTCGAGGTAATTCCCCTATCACAGTTAGCGGTGCAAGAAGAATCGAGGCCACGAGGGGGGTGTCCAGATAGATTGTGCAACCCACCCATATTGCGTATGATACTACGCCTCCGACTATAATCGCCGCCCGTAGACCGCTTGTCCTACGCTTGACCTCGCCCATAACTGGGTCAACGATACATAACCCGATTATGATTGGAATTCCGAAGACTCCTGCTTGTATTCCATCCCTCCCCATAGTCGGAGCCATGAGCAATGCGATGGAGACTGCGAATGTGCCCCACGCTAAGGCGGATATCTGACTAGCTTCGTATTCCCTCTGTCCCACGATAACGATGCCCGACTTGAGTCTGATTGCTTCCACGAGCAGTATCGCCACGCATGTGAGGCTTACGAATTCCTGTGGGTCCAGATTGAGTCGCGAGGATATTTCTTGCCCATAGACATAGTACAGAACGGGTATGAGGGCCATGGAGACATGGGTGAATCTTCGAAATATGTGCCCATAGTCGCCACCCACTGAGTGCCTTGCATGATCGATATTTACATCATATTCTTCCATCGTCAAACTCCACCATGTCTGCAGCCTCATCCGGTTTGATCGTCCTAGAGGCCATTGCTTGCATCGCACCTTCGTAGGATGGCCTACGCCTCATCCTATCGGCCAAGATTGAATCGAGCAGTATGGCAGACCTCATCAGAAGACGGTCGGGATTTGGGGTTATTTGATCGAGCCTGTCCACGAGATCATCTAGGCCGCTGCCCTTCAGTGCCGATACGGATATCACTTCAGGGGCGCCTTCGGAGAAGGAGAGGCCTTCTTTGATTGAATTGGCAGACTCCTGCGACCCTGGGAGATCTGATTTATTGCATGCTATGATATCTGCTATCTCGAGAATACCTGCTTTCTCAGCTTGTATTATGTCACCTCTATCCGGGCCCTCGACAAGCATCACGCGATCCGCCACGGAAGCAATGGCGAACTCGCCTTGCCCTGCTCCCACGGTTTCTATCAGAATCCTGTCCCATCCGAGGCCCTGAAGCACTTCGACCATTCTCCGCACTCCATTGGAGATGCCGCCAGAACTGCCTCTCGAGGAAACTGATCTGAAGTATACCTTGGAGGGATCAGAGAATACCATTCTCGCCCTGTCTCCGAGAAGTGCTCCTCCCGAAACGGGCGACGAGGGATCAACGGCCAATATTGCGATGCTCTCCCCTTTCTCCGACCAGTTTGAGGCGAGTCTGTCGATGAGGGTAGATTTTCCTGCGCCGGGCGGCCCGGTAACGCCGAGTATCCATGAGGATTTTTTGTCATACGCACGCATGCTCCCTCCTTCCTCTGCGATAGTGAGGAGCTTCGCAAGTGCCCTCCTATCTCCCCCAATGGCTGAATCGAAGAGAGTCTCGGAGAAATTCATTGCCATCTCCATTCGCCTCCTTCGCCTACCCCTGTGGGCTTGCCTTCTTCTCTTCTTAATTGGGCTTCCTCGAGGAATCTGATTGGTTCGGACATGCTTGTTCCAGGGCCGAATATCGCCCTCACGCCGGCATTGTAGATCTCATCCCTGTCTGGATCGGGGATTATGCCTCCTGCGAAAACCACGATGTCCCCCATGTCAGCTTCTTTCAGTATCTTGCAAATCATAGGTAGGAGACGCGAATGTGCTCCAGATAGAGTCGATATTCCAATTGCAGATGCATCCTCGTCCCTCGTTATGGAAACTATCTGCTCAGGAGTTCTCCTGAGGCCTGTGTAGATGACCTCGTGACCGCCATCCCGCAGGGCCCTCGCGATGATTTTAGCACCACGATCATGACCATCGAGACCGGCTTTTGCGATGATTATTCTCATGCGCTTCGGTTTAACGTGCGAAAGCCGTCGATTTCAACCAACCGCATGGAAGATTGGCTATATCGCTTTCAGCAAGGCTCATTCACTATATCCGTGTGGCTTTGTCGTAGGACATGGATGGCGGCGATTCGCGGATAGCAGATCTGAGGGCTAGGAAGTCTCGCTCACAGGCCGGCGGTGGAGCAGCGAGAACCGATGCACAGCATGCAAAGGGGAAGATGACGGCGCGAGAGCGAATAGAGGATCTTCTGGACCCGGGTTCGTTCGTAGAGATCGATGCTCTCGTCGAACATAGGTGCAGGGACTTTGGAATGGACAAGAATGTGATTCCAGGGGATGGAGTAGTTACAGGTCATGGCACAATAGACGGACGTCTGGTGCATTGTTTCGCACAGGATTTTACTGTCTATGGGGGATCGCTTGGAGAAATGCATGGTCTGAAAATATGTAAAATTCTAGATCTTGCGGTGAAAACAGGAACACCGGTCATAGGTCTGAATGACAGCGGGGGCGCAAGAATACAGGAGGGTGTTGCCAGCCTAGGCTCCTATGCAGAGATATTCTTCAGGAATGTGAGGGCGAGTGGTGTCGTCCCCCAAATATCCGTAATAATGGGGCCCTGTGCTGGGGGTGCTGTGTACTCTCCAGCAATAACTGACTTCGTAGTGATGGTTGATGGCACATCTCACATGTTCATAACGGGCCCAGAGGTAATCAAAACTGTAACAAACGAAGATGTGAGTTTTGACGACCTGGGTGGCGCATCCACTCATGCAAAGAGGTCAGGGGTTACTCACTTCGTGGCATCAGACGATTCAGATGCGCTGGAAATCGTGAGAGATCTTGTGGGCAGACTCCCCTCAAACAATCTCGAACGTGCTCCGAAGCTCATTCCAAACGATCCGGAAGATAGGATTTGCGAATCCCTTGACTCCATAGTTCCAGAAGACCCATCAATCCCGTATGATATGCTTGACGTCATAGAGGAGGTGTTCGATACAGGGAGTTTCCTAGAGGTGCAACCCGAGTTTGCAATGAACATGGTAATTGGATTCGCAAGACTTGGGGGTGAGTCCGTGGGGGTAATCGCTAATCAGCCAAAGGTCCTAGCTGGTTGCTTAGATATTGATGCGTCAGTAAAGGCAGCCAGATTCGTCAGATTCTGTGACGCGTTCGGGATCCCGCTGGTGACGTTCACGGATGTTCCTGGGTTCCTCCCCGGGGCCAATCAAGAGTGGGGCGGAATAATCAGACATGGTGCCAAACTTCTCTATGCCTATGCTGAAGCCACTGTTCCCAAGCTTACCGTGATTACCCGGAAGGCTTACGGTGGCGCCTATGACGTCATGTCGTCGAAGCACATCAGAGGGGATTACAACGTCGCTTGGCCCACTGCACGGCTTGCAGTGATGGGCGCCAGCGGTGCTGTTCAGATCTTGCATAGGAACAGAATAGCAACAGCGGGGAATCCTGAAGAAGAACGTAGTCGTCTTATCGAGGAGTACGAGGAAGCCTTCGCGAATCCGTACCAGGCTGCTGCTCTAGGTTTCATCGATGATATAATCGAGCCGTCAGAAACACGAAAGAGATTGATTTTAGCATTGAAGACCAACATGGATAAGAAAGAGGAGCGGCCACGTCGAAGGCACGGTAATCTCCCTCTTTGAGGTGCATATTATGTCACAAGAATCGAGAAGATTGGTCGCATGTATCGTTGCAGCGCTCCTCGAAGAACAACAATTCGAGGATATGACTGCAGACATCCATCGGGGTAAAGGTAATCGATGGGGCCAAGCACATCGAGAAAGAGCGTCCTCGGGGGTGAATAGATGAAGGAAGAGCGCACATTCATCATCGATGGCGAGAAAATCACTGCAGAAGTCGAAAGGGATGGAGACAACCTGAGAATAACTGTAGACGGCGAGACGCATACGGTCAAGATTGAGGGGGGTGCCGGTCCTTCCAAGATTGTACGCAGCAGGAGGGGGCGTCCCGGATCTCAGAATGAGAGTTCAGGAAGCATCTTCTCTTCGATACCGGGGAAAGTGGTCTCAATCGATGTTAAAGTCGGAGATAGTGTAGAAGAGGGGGAGACGATCCTCATACTCGAAGCGATGAAGATGCAGAATGAGATTTCATCCCCCGTAAGTGGCGTCGTCACGGATATCTTCGTAGAAGAAGGACAATCTGTCGAGTCTAACTTTGAGCTTGCATCGGTCTCGAAAGAAGCACACGATTAAGTGTCATGGTGTATTTTGTACACCATGGTCGAGTGTGACGTTGCGGGGTGTTCGAATGATGCCGACAAGGTCAGCAGGCTTTCTCCGGATGGTTTCCTAGTTGGAACGGGAAACAAGGCTTACTCATTCAGAGAGGCGTATAAGAGATTCTCGTATTGCACCGAGTGTCACGATGGACTCATGAAATCTGTGTGGTCCAGGGTATCTGATAGCGGGGACAAGTCCGACGATCACGTCGCTCCCACAGCCATATGATCAGATAAGGCCGAGTGCGTCTTCAATCCTATTCAACTCGGGGCCGGTTGTACCTGTTCCCGCGAGAACGGAATCATTCGAGGTTATGCATCCTGCACCGACGTATGGCGAGCCGAAGCAGACCGTGCCCACCATCAGGGGGACTCCCAAGGCCTCCGATACCACTGACGCCTCCGTCTCTGTGATATCTGGATGTGCAAGAACGCCCTTGTCGTTGGCGACTAATGCCGACCCCACGGTATCCTGACCGGATATCCGGACTCGTGTGGATGGTACGCCCAGTATCTCGGAGATAAGATCGCAGCCAGGGCCCGGGATAGTCATACCCACCACGGCTCCATGGTTGTTACATGCGATCAAATTGCCAGCGGCATTCACGCCGGACTCCATGATCACCACTTCGCCGAAGGATGTCAGCCTATCCAGATCTTGCTCCGTGGCTATATCTGCCACTGCAATCCCGTTCTTATTGCCGCGAAGCAGACTCCCAAGTAGAGTCGAGCCCCCTATTGAAAAAGGAGTCATCTCGAGATCGAAGGTCGTCTTTAGTAGCTCTTCGCATTCTTCATCGATAGATATCGGATGGAACAGCACGTCACCAATTATGGATATGTGGACTCCGACCTGAGAATGGCCGAGAACATCTCCAGTTACCGTGGCCATACAATGTCGCCTCTGACTCTTGCTATCGTCGGGAATGGAAAAAGGATGCGGGGGTGAAGATGGGTGGCACAGCGACGAACGTTCCCGTGGGCTCTCGCACCACAGTACAGGAATCGACGCAGGAGGGCTTGACTTCCGGGTTCGGGATGGGACCGGGTATTGCCCCTCCGCTGTGGCCGTGCACACCTCATCTTCGAATGTGATGAATCGAGAAGCCTATTGGACAGAGGCCCACCTTAGGCCAGGATGTAATAAAATTGTCATGTAAAAATTGTCAAGAATGCTCGGGGGGTTAGTGCAGCTGGGCTGAACACCTCGGCGAACCTCGGTGCTTACACCCGCTGTCTATCAAACTCGTCTTCTACGAGTCCCCTGAG
>Ga0208277_1001576_pt1 | contig 13222 bp, 12 predicted proteins | sample ETNtaG_5_FD_185782 | JGI IMG/M metagenome (GOLD analysis project Ga0208277, IMG submission 185782) | Marine microbial and viral communities from oxygen minimum zone, Eastern Pacific Ocean - ETNP201406SV205 (SPAdes) (version 2) | ecosystem: Environmental > Aquatic > Marine > Oceanic ...
ATGACTGGTTTCATTTCTTGATGCCCAAATAGTATTGCGCCAATCATCAAGTCTTCACTCAATTCATCAGCATCTGACTCAACCATAAGAACAGCACTATCTGTACCTGCAACGACCATATCAAGGTCTGAATTCTCAAGATCAGCAAATGATGGATTTAATACATATTCGTCTTCGACAAAGCCCACTCTAGCAGCACCCATTGGTCCTTTAAAAGGAACGTCTGCTATGGACATTGCAGCTGATGCAGCCATTAAAGCGACTACATCTGGTGGATTTTCTTTATCCAGTGAGATGAGCATGCAATTGACTTGAACTTCATCCTTATAAAAATCTGGGAATAATGGTCTCAGAGGTCTATCTATTAATCTTGAAGTTAAAGTCTCAACTTCTGTTGGTCTTCCTTCTCTTTTGAAATAACCTCCTGGAATTTTTCCAGCTGAATAGGTTTTTTCCATGTAGTGAACGCTTAATGGAAAGAAATCTCTCCCTGCTTCACTTTCTTTAGTTACTACAGCACACATAACTACTGTTCCGCCCATGGATGCAATAACTGATGCAGTTGCTTGTCTAGCAATCTTTCCAGTCTCTAATACGAGTGTTTTTGATCCCATTGGGATCTCTTTTCTAATAATATTTTTCATAATTTAGTCTCTTAGATTTAATTCTTTAACGAGCTTCTGATAAGCAGCAGAATCAGACTTCTTTAGATAACTTAAAAGTTTCTTTCTATCACTGACTATTTGTAATAAACCAGTCCTAGAATGATTATCTTTTTTGTGTTCTTTAAAGTGACTTTGCAATTCTTCAATTCTTTCGGTTAATAAAGCTATCTGCACAGATGCAGAACCTGTATCTGTTTCTGTTTTTCCAAATTTTTTTATAACTGCTTGAGTTTTTTCTTTACTTAAGCTCATTTTCTTTTTTTTCTCCTTTCGTTAAAACTTTTAGAGGATTTATTTGTAATTCGTTATCCACTAAACCTAATCCCAATAATTCCTTTTTGTAAAAAATAAAATGTTTTCCTGTCTTTTCTATTTCCCTTGCCTCTAATTGGCACCCATTTTGAAATTTCTTTACTTCAGAAGACCTTATTTCTACCTGTGGGATATCTATTAAAATTTCTTCAACCCGCCTAACATACTGCATTTTTTGGTTTTTGTCCAAATTTTTTAATTCAGCTAATGAGATAGAATCATCTAAATTTAAATGACCGAATTTTGTTCTTTGTAATTCACACAATGAAACAGACTGGTTGAGTCTTTTACCTATATCAACACCTAATGTTCTTACGTAAGTTCCCTTGCTGCAGCTTACTTTTATTTTGAATCTTGGAAATTTATACTCAAGCAAATTTATTTCAAAAATATTTATTTTTTGTTCTTTTCTATCAAATTCTTTTCCTCTTCTTGCCAGCTTATACATTGGAGTACCATTAATTTTTTTGGCTGAAAATTTTGGGGGCACTTGTGCTTGCTCACCTAAAAAAGAATCTAGGACTTTACAGATTTGGTCTTCAGTTGGTTCTTCTTCAGTTTCTGAGTAGGTAAGAATTCCTGAAATATCTTCAGTATTTGAACTTATTCCAAAAACATATTCTGCTATGTACTCTTTTGACTCAGTATTAAAATACTGAAGAAATTTTGTTGATTGCTCAAAAAATATCGGCAACAACCCAGTGGCAAGTGGGTCCAATGTTCCACCATGTCCAGCTTTTGAAAATCCAAGATTTTTTTGTGCTTGTTTGAGAGCATAAAACGATGTCATACCCTTATCTTTATTTAAAAGCAGTATGCTCATACTTATAATTTTTCTATCAAGTCGTCTATCTTTCTCACATTATCAATATGTTCATCATAGAAAAATTTTAACTCAGGTACTCTTTTCAAAGGAAGTATGCCTGACAATCCCTTTCTAATCATCCATGCATTGTCATTTAAGTATTTTTGTAAATCTTTATTTGTGAGTTCGGAATTTATAGTAGAGAAAAATACTCTGGCACTAGAAAGGTCTCTTGCTGTGTCAACATGATTAATGCTTATGAACCCACAAGAGTTTTTTAAATCAGAATTTTGAATGAAAGAAGCAATCTCTTTTTTTAGGTTATCGTTGACCCTAACAATTCTATCTTTTTCCATTTGTTATAAAGATCTTTTTTCTTCTTTTTGCTCGAAGTTTTCTATTACATCACCAGGCTTGATGTCTAAATAATTTTTTATACCAATACCACATTCAGTACCGTTTTGTACTTCTTTAACATCGTCTTTGAATCTTCTTAATGAATCCAGTTCACCTTCATGAATCACGACACTATCTCTTAACACTCTTACATGCTTCTCCCTCTTCACAAGACCTTCTGTGACCAAACAACCAGCAACTAGACCGAACTCAGGAGATTTAAATACCTCCTTAACTTCAGCAAGTCCAAGAATTTTCTCTGAGTATATTGGTTTTAGCAGACCTGATAATAATCGTCTTGTATCTTCAATTAGATCGTATATGACACTATAGTAATTTACCTCAATGCCTTGTTCTTCCAATAATTTTTTAGCTTTATTATCTGATCTAACATTAAAACCAAAAATTCTTGCTCCCGTAGTGATAGCAAGATTAACATCGGATTCAGTTATTCCACCAACACCAGAACTTACAATATCTACATCAACTTCATCATTTCCAATTTTAAGCAAAGATGCATTAATTGCTTCATTCGTACCTGCTACGTCAGATTTCACAATAATTCTTAGTTTATTAATTTTTTCTTGGTCTAAAAGGTCAAAGGCAGATTGGGACGTCATAACATTCTTATCAGCTTTTTGTTTTAAGTAAGCATTTCTTTCATCAACTATATTTCTTGCATCTTTTTCTGTATCCATCACATTGAATACTTCACCTGCTGGCACACAATCTTCCAAACCTAAAACTTCAACTGGAGTTGATGGTCCTGCTTCTTTAATGAGCTCACCTGAACTGTTGACTAAAGATTTTATTTTTCCTTTTTTCTCTGCCGCAACAATAATGTCGCCAACTTTTAGAACTCCTTTTTGAACAAGAAATGTACCAAGAGGCCCTTTGAATCGATCTAATTCTGATTCTAAAATAACTCCCATTGCTGGACCATCTTCAGGAGCTGTAAGTTCTAATAGCTCAGATTCTAGCTCTATTGCATTCAATAATGAATCTATACCATCTTTTGTTATAGCTGAAACAGGAATCATTTGATTTTTCCCTCCCCAATCTTCAGGAACTAATTCATACTTAGCTAAGTCTCCTTTAACTTTATCAATATCAGCTGCTTCTAAATCCATTTTGTTTATTGCGACAATAATTGGAACTTCTGCTGCCTTAGCATGTGTGATTGCCTCAATTGTTTGAGGTTTAACACTATCATTTGCAGCTACCACTAGAATTACAATGTCTGTTGTATTAGCTCCTCTAGCTCTCATCGCTGTAAAAGCTTCATGTCCTGGAGTATCAATGAAAGTAATCTTGCCTGATTTTGTTTTCACTTCATACGCTGCAATATGTTGAGTAATTCCACCTGATTCACCATCAACTACATTTGTAGATTTAATTGCATCAAGCAATGAGGTCTTGCCATGATCTACATGTCCCATAACAGTAACAACTGAGTGCCTTGCTTTTTGAGAACCTTCATCTAAATATTTATTTTCAATTTGTGGGTAGTCAGTTGTTTCTTCACTTAGTTGCTGCTCTTCCTCAAATTTAACGGCAAATCCAAATTCTTCAGCAACCAAAACAGCAGTTTCTTGGTCTACCTCATCATTTAATGAAACCATCTCACCAAGCTCCATGAGCTTCTTAACAACTTCGTTACCTCTTCTATTTAATTTTCTAGATAAGTCATTTACACGAATTGAACCGTTTATATTTACTGATTTTTTTGGTTTTTCTTTTGAAGGCTCAGAATTCTTTTTATCTAAAATGGTTTTTTTGACTGATTCTTTCTTTTCTTCAGGTTTTGGCTTTTCAACAGGTTTAGGTTTTTCAACAGGCTTGGGTGTTTCCTTTTGCGGCTCTAGTTCTTTAGGAACTTCTACTTTTTTTTCAGAAACTGGTGAATCTTTTGCACTTCTAATGTGGGCAAGAAGTTTCTGTTTGTCTTCTGTGGAAACAGAATCATCTAAACTTGTTTGAGATAGCCCAGCAGCAATCATTTTTTCAAGAAGCGCATTAGGATCTATCTTTAAAATTTCAGAAAGTTTTTTTACTGATATATCCATATAGCTACCTCTTACTCAAACCATGGCTTTCGAGCCTCCATGATAAGAGCCGATGCTTCTGTTTCAGTTATTTTATCCGAAATATCCATCAACTCTCCAACTGACATCTCAGCTAATTCATCAAGTTTCTTAATATTATTTGCACTTAATGAACTAAGAATATCATTTGTAATCCCATTTAAATTAACTAATGAATCTTCCATGGTAGGATCACTGAAGTCTGCATTAAATGCATCTTGAAGCAATAATTCATTGGCTTTATCTAAAACTTCTGTAGTTCTCTTTTCTTCACCAAATAATGCAGAAATAGCTGCAGCATCAAGATCAACAATTTTTTCTAGACTATCAAGTTCACTAGCGACCACGCCTTCTTTTTCTTTATCAGATAGGCCTAGCCTAGCTGCAAGACCATCATATTTTTCAACTAAAGATGAATCTTGATATTCTTTGAATTGTTCTTTATTTAAGACCTGAAAAGACCAGCCAATCATATGTGTCATCAAACGTAAGTTCTGACCATTTTTTCCAATAATTTGTGCCTGATTTTCCTCTTCAACTTCAAGAACTAATGTTGAAGTTCTCTCATCAACTAAAATGGAATAGATTTTTACAGGGGCTAGACAATTAACAACAAATTCAGCTGGGTTATCGCTATGAATAAAAATATCAATTCTTTCATTTCCAATTTCATTAGAAACTGCTTGGACTCTAGAACCTCTCATACCAACACAAGCTCCAACTGGATCTATTCTGCCATCATAGGTTTTTACAGCAATTTTTGATCTGTAGCCTGGGTCTCTTGCAATTGCTTTAATCTCAATAGTTCCCTCTGAAATTTCTGGAACTTCCTGTGTAAATAATTGAACCACAAGCCTTTCATCTGTTCTGCTCAAAATAATCTGCGGTCCTCTAGGAGTCGTAACAATTTCTTTAATTACTGCTCTAACCCTATCATTTAATTTAAAAATTTCGCCTGGGATGATTTGATCCCTAGGTATTTGAGCATTCAGATCTTCTTCAATTTCTAATAGCAAGAAGTCTCTGTTGATTCTTTTAACTTGGCCAGATATTACTTCTCCAACTAGACTTTCATACTTTTGTGTTATTTTGCTTCTTTCTGCTTCTCTAACTTTTTGTATGATTACTTGTTTAGCTGCTTGAGCTGAAATACGACCAAAGTCTATATTCTCAATTTCTTTTTTAGCTACACTATCTTGAACTTCATGCCCATCAAGATCTGACTCAAGGATTTGGAAAACTTCGCTTTCATCCACTTCATTTACCACATCCCAATGCCTGAAAGTTTTATACTCACCAGTCTCTCTATCTATAACTACTTCTATGTTTGCTTCGTCATCAACTAATTTTTTAGTTGCGCTTGCAATAGCTTCTTCAAGAGCTTGAAAAATTATTGTTTTATCGACTCCTTTCTCCATTGAGACAGAGGCGACAACTTCTAAAATCTGTTTATCCATTCTTTTTTTTCTCTATTTGATCATCAAGATCAAGTTTACAAACTTCTATATTGCTTAATTCAAGCAATAAGATTTCTCCTTCTGTTTTGACAGAAATTTCTGAATCCAAAACTTCAAGGAGAGTCCCTTTTAATTTTCTAAGGTTATTAACCTTAGAGAAGAGTGATAATGATACTACATCTCCAACGAATTTTTTATATTGTTTTTGATTAAATAGTTTTCTATCTAGTCCAGGTGATGAAACTTCAAAGAAAGCAAATTCCGAAAAAATTACTTCATGTTGAAAATGATAATCAATTTCTCTGCTTACTTTAGTGCAATCATCTATATCTACACCCTGTATTGCATCAATATAAATTCTTAAAAGACGCCCTTTTCCTTTAGCAGAACCAAACTCTATACCCCAGAGTTCACATCCAGTCTCCTCAATAATTGGGATTAAAAAGGCTTCTATATCTCTCTTTATCATCGTAATTGGTAGCGGGGGATGGATTTGAACCATCGACCTCCGGGTTATGAGCCCGACGAGCTACCAGACTGCTCTACCCCGCAGTGACGTTAAAGGATAGTTAAAAGACTTAGAATGGTCAATATTTATAGACTATAATTTACTCTTTCTAAACATTAGCCGAAGTGGCGGAATTGGTAGACGCGCTATCTTGAGGGGGTAGTAAGCAATGCTTGTGAGGGTTCAAGTCCCTCCTTCGGCACCATTTATTCAACAGGAGGTTCGTCAAAAACTTCCTCTATCACATCATCACTGACATTAAGAGTAAGTTCTTGTTTTGATATGTATGCCAATAAGAGGCAAAGAACAAAGAATACAGTTATAAGTCCCCAAGTAAGTTTTGAGAAAAAGTTTGAAGGGCCCAGTGGACCAAAAAGTGAATCTGAGCTTCCTCCACCGAATGCAGACCCTAGATCTGATCCTTTTCCTTGTTGCAGCATAATAGAGCCAACTATTAACACTGCTAAAATGACTAATGCTATCTTGATCAACATAATTGCGCTATCTTAGCAAATTCTTGAGGGTTTAGAGAAGCCCCACCAACTAAAAGTCCATTAATATCAGTATTGTCTAATAAATTATGAGCATTTGAGGCTTTTACGCTTCCTCCATACAAAACTTTAATAGGGTTTTTAAAGGCACTTCTTATACAGCTAATTGCTTCATCTATTTCTGTTTCACTCGGGACAAGACCAGTTCCTATTGCCCAAATAGGCTCATATGCAACTATTAAATTTTCGGTTTCAGTATCCAAAACACTTAGCTGACTTAAAAGATGCTCTTTAGTTTTTTCTGTTTCTTTAATTTGCAAAGATTCGCCAACACATACTATTGGACAAATTTTTAACTTGTTCAATTGATCAAATTTTTTCCTTATTGCATCATTTGATTCACTCAGTTGTTCCCGTGCTTCAGAATGACCAATAATACAGTAGTCTGCGCCAGAATCTTTAAGCATTTCTGCAGAAACCTGTGATGTAAATGCTCCTGACTCGTTTTCTGAAACATTTTGACCAGAGAGCATTAACCCATAATCTCTAAAAGCAGATATATAAGGAGCTGGTAGCGCAACTACAATATCTTTTGAGGCAGTGCTATTTTCATTAAAGCTAGTAAACCAATCTTCAATGAAAGCATGAGTGCCGTTCATTTTGAAATTAGCTACGATTAGATTAGACATTAGGCTATAAGACTTTCTATCCTATTTAATATTTCATTTTTGTCGTCTTCACAATCAGCCTCTGCCATAACTCTAATAATTGGCTCTGTTCCTGATTTTCTTACAGAAATACGTGCAGATGGAAAATGATCTTTTAAACCTTTTATAGTTTCGCTGAAGTCTTCTGTCTCAATTATATTTGTATCTTCCACCGAAAAATTTTTCAGGGTTAATGGTTTGTAATTAATTTTTGATTTTATTTCCTGCATAGTTGTATCAAGTTCTTCTAACGCAGATATGGTTTGAATTAAAGCAATATTTGCATCGCCACTTTCAGAGTATTCTCTTTGAATTATGTGGCCAGATGGTTCAGCACCAACATTCAAATTTTTGTTCACTAATTCTCTAGATATAAACTTGTCACCTACATCAGTTCTAATGAAGCCAATACCTATGCTATCTAGAGCTTCTACAAGTCCTTGGTTAGACATAGTAGTTCCGACAACTTTTTCAGATGCACTTTTGCCACACATCTTGTTTCTTGCTGCCAATGTGTAAAGTATGTCATCGCCAGTGAATATAGTGCCTTCACCATCTGATAAAACTATTCTATCCCCATCTCCATCTACTGCGACACAGTAATCAAATTCATATTTTTTGGCATATTCTTTAAATATATCCTGATTCAGGACAGCGCTATCGACATTGATATTAAAACCATCTGGGTTGCAGTTAACCTGCTTTACCTTTGCCCCAAGTTCACGCAATAACATTGGAGTAATTTTATAATTAGCTCCATTAGCTCCGTCTACTAAAATTGTTTTATTTTGAAAAATAGAGTTACCTTTAAGTGTACTTTTACAATATTCAACATATCTTCCAGATGCACTATCAATCCTAAATGCTTTACCTAGCTCCTCGGCTTTTAATGGTTTGCTAGTATCTTGCAATTTATTTTCTATTTCTATTTCTAATTCACGTGAAATTTTTCTTCCATGCCTATTGAAAAATTTAATGCCGTTGTCAGAAAATGGGTTGTGGCTAGCACTAATAACTACACCGAATTGACCAGCATACGTTGCAGTTAAGAAAGAAACTGCTGGTGTTGGAATAGGTCCAGCTAATTTAACGTCAATACCAGCTGAGATAAAACCAGCTTGTAAAGCTGCTTCTAACATATAACCAGATACTCTTGTGTCCTTACCAATAATTACAGAGTCATACCCTTTTTCTTTAATTATTGAGCCTGTGTGAAATCCTAGACTTAAACAAAATTCAGGAGTTATTACGGTGTCTGCAGGCCCTCTGAACCCATCTGTACCAAACTTCATAATTTAAGTTCCTTGAACTGGCTTTGAAGAGCTTGAAACTTTTGATTTTTTAGTTGTATCTTGGTCATTATCATCGCTCTTATCTCGCGGTAGTGCACCTGCCATTATATCTGAAATTTGATCCTGATCTATGGTTTCATATTTCAAAAGTGCATCTGCCATGTTGTGTAGTTTATCAAGATTAGATGCCAAGATTGATCCCGCTTTTTCATAACATGTCTGAATAATTGACCTAACTTCATCGTCTATTTGTCTTGCAGTTTCTTCTGAGAATATGCGTTTTTTAGCTCCTGCTGATCTACCTAAAAATGGGTTTTCATCCTCATCATCGTATTTTAATGTTCCTAATTTATCTGAGAAGCCCCATTTTGTTACCATATTTCTAGCAAGGTCAGTTGCCCTTTCTATATCATTAGAAGCGCCTGTGGTAATTCCATCTTTTCCATTAATGATTTCTTCAGCGACCCTGCCTCCAAATAAGCTAGTAATTTGACTTATTAAAGCTGTTTTAGAATATGTGTACACATCTTCTTCTGGCAAGAACATAGTAACGCCCAGAGCTCGACCTCTTGGAATAATTGTTACTTTATAAACTGGGCTATGTTCTGGCAGGTTTAAACCAACAATAGCATGACCAGCTTCATGGTAAGCTGTGAGTTTCTTTTGTTCCTCATTGAGAATCATTGATTTTCTCTCAGCACCCATCATGATTTTATCTTTAGCAAAATCTAATTCTTCTTGTGATACTTTCTTTAAATTTTTTCTTGCTGCTAACAGGGCAGCTTCATTTACTAAATTAGCTAAATCTGCCCCCGAAAAACCTGGAGTTCCACGAGCTATTACACCTGGCTCAACAGATTTATCTACAGGCACCTTTTTAAGATGGACATTCATTATTTGTTCTCTTCCTTTTATATCTGGAAGTCCAACCATTACTTGTCTATCGAATCTGCCTGGTCTTAATAGCGCGGCATCTAGAACATCTGGCCTGTTAGTTGCAGCAATTACTATGACACCTAAGTTTTCCTCAAAACCGTCCATCTCAACTAAAAGCTGATTTAATGTTTGCTCTCTTTCGTCATGGCCTCCGCCTAAACCTGCTCCTCTCTGTCTTCCAACAGCATCTATCTCGTCGATAAATACTATGCATGGCGAATGTTTTTTAGCTTGTTCAAACATATCACGAACTCTTGATGCACCAACACCAACAAACATTTCAACAAAATCTGAACCTGAGATGGTAAAAAATGGAACTTTAGCTTCTCCTGCAACAGCTCTTGCTAGAAGAGTCTTACCAGTACCAGGAGGTCCTACCATCAATATTCCTCTAGGAATTTTTCCACCTACTTTAATAAATTTGGCTGGATCCTTAAGAAAATCAACAAGCTCTTTAACGTCTTCCTTTGCTTCTTCACATCCTGCTACATCAGTGAAATTTGTTTTTACATGGCCACCGTCTAATAGTTTTGCTTTGCTTCTTCCAAATGTCATTGGCCCACCTTTGCCACCAACGCCTCCCTGCATGTTTCTCATAAAAATGAAAAATATGCCCAGAAGCAATAACAATGGAAAAGCTCCAATAAGCAACTGTGACCAAACGCTTGGTTTTTCTAGAGCCTCAAAGGCTATTTCTACATCTGCTTCTGTAAGACTCTCATTAAGATCAGAGTCACTTATATAAGCAGGTTTTTGTGTTGTGTATTTTGTACCATTGAATCTTTCAACTTCAACTGTCATCTGATCGCCTTTGTATACGATAGATTTAACTTTCTTACCCTTTACTTCTTGCTTGAATTCAGAATAAGTTAATTCTTCTTTTAAAGTGCTATTTGAGTAATTCTCAAGCACCATAAAAAGCACTGATCCAGCAATCAACCAAAAAAGTATATTTCTCCCAAAGTTTTTCATGTTTCCTTTATTTAGGGACTAATCCTAACAAATAAACCTCGGCAGAAGAAGTTTTTGAAGCAGGAGGTTTTTCCAGCACAACCTTTTCGAAATTTTCTTTAAAAAGCTTTTTCAATTTCTTTAAATTCTGGTTACTGAATGTCTTTATCAATAAAGCCCCATTAGTATTTAGTATTTTTTTTGATAGATCTAAACAGAATAAGTTCAATTCTAAATTAGCTTCATCATCTACAAGTTTGATGCCTGAAAGATTGACTGACATGTCACTTAAAATTAAATCAGCCTTTTTTGGTAAATCGTTCAATAATTTTGCAAATTCATCTGAAAAAAGATCAATTTTATAAAAGTTTATAGCATCAACATTTTGCATAGACAGAATGTCAATGGCTAAGCATTTTGCATGTGATTTCTTCTTGCCACTTATAACCTGTGACCAGCCACCTGGGGCTGACCCAAGCTCTATGATCAAATCAGCTTGTTCAATTAATTTATGAGTCTGGTTTATTTGGATTAATTTGTATGAGGCTCTGGAACGGTAGCCTTCATTCTTGGCTTTTTTTGCCCAAGTATCTTGTATATCTTTCAAACTAACTTTATTTCAGTTATTTCGTATTCTTTGATACCACCAGGCGTCTCAACTTCAACAAATTCACCTAATTCCTTTTTAATCAAAGATCTTGCCATTGGAGTAGTGAATGAGATTGTGCTGTTTTCTATATTAGCCTCAGCATCACCAACAATTTGGTACGTCTTGAGCTCTTCTGTATCAAGATCTTTGATAGTAACAGTTGAACCAAAGATTACCCTGTCTTCTACGCCCATAGTTTTGTACTCAACTACTTGGGAAACAGAGAGAACTTCTTCTAGCTCTCTTATTCTTGCTTCATTAAGGCCTTGTTCTTCACGTGCAGCATGATATTCAGCGTTTTCTTTTAAATCACCATGTGCTCTTGCTTCAGAAATAGCATCAATGATTTCTTGTCTTTTTACATTCTTGAGCTGATCCAATTCAGCTCTAAGCTTTTTTTGCCCTTCTGGGGTTATTGGTCTCTTGTCCATATTTAAGATATTTGAAGTGGTTTATATTCCCAATTCTCTACTCCTTTTTCCAAAGATTCAACAATTGCGAAACCACCAGAGACAGTCGTTGTGAAGAAAATGTTATGTTCTAGAGCTGATCTTCTTATGGAGAATGAATCTTTGATTGATTGCCTTCCTTCAGTTGTGTTAATGATCATATCTATTTCTTTATTTAAAATTGCATCAACAATATGTGGTCGGCCTTCTAAAACTTTATTAATTATTTTTACTTTGATGCCTGTGCCTTCAAGTGCTTCAGCGGTACCTTTAGTAGCTACAATCTTAAAGCCTAGTTTTGTTAATTTTGTGCATAAATCTGGTAGATACTTTTTATCGTTATCTTTAACACTAACAAAAACATTTCCTTCATTAGGAATGCTTTCACCTGCGCCCTTTACTGCTTTACCAAAGGCTTCTCCAAAACAATCACCCCTGCCCATTACTTCACCAGTTGACTTCATTTCAGGCCCAAGAATTGGATCAACTTTCCTAAATTTATTGAATGGGAATACAGGAGCTTTTACCGCATAGTTGGTTGGCATTATTTCTGCTCCAAGACCTAAATCCTCCAGTGTTTTTCCCAGTATGACCTTTGATGCTATTTTAGCTAAAGAATTTCCAATACATTTTGAGAGGAAAGGAATTGTTCTTGAAGCTCTAGGGTTAACTTCAATCATATAAAATTTATTGTCCTTAATAGCTACTTGCGCATTCATAAGCCCAACAACATTTAATTTTTTAGCAACTGCCTTTATTTCTTTTTTCAAAGCATGCAATTGTGTATCACCAACACTATAAGGTGGAAATGAACATGAGCTGTCTCCAGAGTGAATGCCAGCTTCTTCAATATGCTGCAAAACACCACCTATGAGTGTTTTTTCGCCGTCGCAAATTACATCTATATCAAGTTCTACCGCATCATCTAAGAATTTTTCAATTAATAAAGGATTGTCAGGAGATATAAGTGCAACTTTGGTTAAATAATTTTTGAGGTCATTATCTGTATATATTAGTTCCATTGCTCTACCACCAAGAACATATGATGGTCTAACAATAACTGGATAGCTTAGCTCATTCACTGACTCATATGCTTCCTCAACACTTTGAGCAATCCTGTTTTCAGGCTGAAGAAAATTAAAGTCTGAAAGAAAGGCTTTAAATTTTTCTCTGTTTTCAGCGGTATCAATGGCGGAAGGTGAAGTGCCTAATATTTTCACACCATTTTTTTCAAATTCATCTGTAAGCTTTAGAGGTGTTTGTCCACCAAATTGCACAACCACACCGTAAGGATTCTCATGCCTTACAATTTCAAGCACATCTTCTGCAACAATTGGTTCAAAATATAATTTATCTGATACATCAAAATCTGTGGACACAGTTTCTGGATTAGAGTTAATCATTATTGTTTCAATATTTTCTTCTCTAAATGCCAGAGCTGCCTGGACACAACAATAGTCAAATTCAATTCCTTGGCCTATTCGGTTTGGTCCGCTTCCAAGGACAATGACCTTTTTCTT
>Ga0208277_1001580_pt1 | contig 13216 bp, 12 predicted proteins | sample ETNtaG_5_FD_185782 | JGI IMG/M metagenome (GOLD analysis project Ga0208277, IMG submission 185782) | Marine microbial and viral communities from oxygen minimum zone, Eastern Pacific Ocean - ETNP201406SV205 (SPAdes) (version 2) | ecosystem: Environmental > Aquatic > Marine > Oceanic ...
CTCTGGTTGAGATTGATGTATGTCCCGCCCTGCGCCACAAAGTTGGTTGAACATATTTCGCTGCAATTATTGATATCCTTGCTCAAATAAAAAAGGCCTTGGGAATTAGAAAATGTACTACTTTCCGAGTCGTCTAATTTAAAATTTGAATTACTGTCAATGAAAACAACAGCACCACTAATTGCTTCATGCCCTACTCTTCCCTCAAAAGCATCTTCTACAGAAATAATCACTTCTACTATTGATGTATTTTCACCGGCAGAAGCGCTAACCGTAATATCGTATTTATTATTCGAACCACCATCACTCGGTGACTCGAAATTAGGCGCAACAATGAACTCCAACTGTCCACTCAGACTCATCGAGAAAAGATCTTTATCTTCGCCGTCTGTTATTGAGTAGCTAATCGTTCTGTTGTTAGTATCTGTGGCAACAATATTAGTTACCAACAAAGATCCTTCCAAAACAGATACACTCGAATAATCATTTGAGAAAGTTGGAGGTGAATAAGTAATATTTTCTCCAGCACCCCCGCCTCCACACGCACTAACAACAAAAATGCACACTGTGATTATTGAGATTGTTTTTAAATCTTTTTTTATCTCTATTTTCAGACGAATTTCCAGTTTTGTTTAAATAAATGACAAAGGAATTGAATATCTTATTTTAATACATATCTCTGCTTAAAATTTAGCTTGTTTCATTAATTTTTAAAAAATTATTGAAAAGCCATTTTTTATCCCAATATCTATAAACGTAGATGCCTTAGGGGTCTACATAAATTATTAAACTTGCTTAACTACAAAGGAGTTAGAAATGGTAAATAGTACATTTGAAACTATATGGAGAGATATATCTCCATTCGCAGTTGGATTCGACAGAACGTTTGGCACACTTGAGGTGCTTGCAAATTCGAGGCAAACCAACTATCCCCCATACAACATTAGGAAAGTGTCAGAAGATCAATACACTATCGAACTTGCCGTGGCAGGATTCGAAGAAAAAGATATTGATGTAGAGCTGGCAGGTGAAAACCTTGTTATCAAAGGAAATAGGCCAAAAGAAGCTGAAAATGGTCTTTTGCACCAAGGATTAGCTGCGAGAGACTTTACTAAGAAATTCGTTCTCTCAGATGACATGGTCATTAAAGGTGCCGCACTTTCAAATGGCATGCTCTATATAGGTATTGAGAGAATAATACCTGAAGACAAAAAACCAAGAAAAATCAAGCTTTCATCAAAAAGCAAATTACTTGGATAATACAAAAATCAGGCAAGGATAAATTTATCCTTGCCTTTTTTTATCTCAGCCGTAGATCTGGTTATACAGTCTAATAAGGTTTGTTCCCATAATCTTCTCAAGAACAGAATCTTTCATTCCTCGGCCTGATAGACCGTCCCAAATTGTTTGCATTCGTATTGGGCTATTTAATTCTTCAAAATAGAGCGGCCACATTGTTGGATCGAAATTTTCTCCTTCTTCTCTTTTGAGTTCATCCATGTATTCCTGGGTCATAATAAGTCTTCTGTGATCACGATCACTGCCAATGCAAACATGATCGGCACCACAAATATTGATTGCATGCTCGATATGTTCATAATAGTGATGAACAGCATTATCAATCTGTTTTGTCATAAATGGTCTCATTTGAGTAATTCCGATCAATCCACCCTTCTGTGCTGTCGCTCGCATGTTTTCATCTGTTGTATTTCTCTTATGATTATATAAATCTTTACAGCAAGTATGTGAAACAATAATTGGATCTGATGAAGCTGCTATCGTATCCGACATTGTTTTCATATTGGCGTGGGAAAGATCAATTAACATACCAATATCATTCATTTTTCCAACTAGTTCATGCCCAAATCTTGTCAATCCGGAACCGTTACCCTCATAACAACCGGCACCTGCCCAGTTTTGCCAGTTATAAGTAATTTGACTTGAACGTACCCCTAAGTCATAGAATTTATCGACATTTGAAAGATCTCTTCCAAATTGCGTAGAGTTTTGAAACAGATAATAAATGGCAATTTTTTTACTTTTAAATGCTTTCTCGATATCTGATGTAACAGTGGCTTTGAAATAAAAATCTGGATTGGTGGCTATAATTCTGTCGTAATCTCTTATTCCGGCCATTGCCATATCAAAAGCCTGACTTTCATAAGATTTAGGATCACATAATGTAACTGTTATGGCATTCAAACCTGATTCAATCATCTCTGCTTTTAAAGAATCAGTGTAAACATCTCGAATTTCACCCATGGCATCAATAACAATGACATCCTTGGGTTCAGTTGCAAATGTTAGTGATGAAGAGAAAGCCATCCCACTAGCTAATGTATTTCGTAAAAAGTTTCTTCTGTCCATAATGACTCCTAAATTTCACTAAGTAGATCATATAAAGCTAGCACAAATGATCTTAAATCAATACAGTATTATAGATACAATAACATTGAAGGATCATCGAGAGAGTATTACAATTTATATATATAAACTTAAATATACGGGATAAAACATGGCAAAGCATAACGCACTACAAATGTTCGGGCGATCAGGCAATCCAGCACTAAGTGACACTACATTCAGAAGTGAAGGCAGAGCAGTCGGTCAATCTATGACGCTACAGGGCACCGTTAACAAAACAGGAATCCTTCTTGGTATCTTAGTCTTAACAGCAGTCTATACTTGGAATTTATTCTTTCAAACCGGTAATCCTGCAGCTGTAATGCCAATAGCGACTGGCGGTGCCATTGGTGGTTTTATTTTAGCGATGATTACAATATTCAAAAAAGCATGGTCACCCTATACTGCGCCAATATATGCGGCTCTTGAAGGATTATTTCTTGGAGGTATTTCTGCAATATTTGAATACCAATACCCAGGTATTGTAATCCAAGCCACTGGTTTAACATTAGGAACATTAGCATCTCTATTGGTTTTGTATAAGCTAGGCATAATCAAGCCTACTGAAAATTTCAGATTAATGATTGTATCAGCCACGATGGGCATTGCTGTTCTCTATCTTATTAGCATGATCATGAATATGTTCGGATCTTCTGGCATTGGATTCATTCATTCCAATGGCTTATTTGGAATTGGCTTTAGTTTATTTGTGGTGGCAATTGCAGCGCTTAATCTTGTATTGGATTTTGATTTTATAGAACAAGGATCAGAGCTTGGAGCACCGAAATACATGGAATGGTTTGGCGCCTTCTCTCTAATGGTAACCCTTATTTGGCTGTACTTGGAGATGCTGAGACTCTTAGCTAAGCTTCGAAGCAGATAATGGATTTAAATTCGTTATTTTTTGGTTTAGTCATCTGTCTATCTTTGGCTACATTTTTCTATATAGGTAAATTCAGAGCTTCAGAGAAGCAAAGAAATCGAGACGATAAAATCGACTGGACAGTCAATCGATTTGGTCATTTCAGAACTATAATATGGATAATGCTGAGTGTATTAGCAATCGCTCTTTTAGCAAAAATGTTCATTTAACTCTTCCACGGGAAAAGAGAGAAATTTCCAGAAAACATCCATTTTATTGCGGCACCAACAATAATCGAAACAATTGAGAAACCGATTGCCATGGATATGAATAAAGTATCAAGGTCTGCATTATAGATAATGACTGCTATGATTACCGCAACACCAATCGCAAAACAAACCCAATGAACCAAAAGTGACAATCTTTTTAAAAAGGCTTCCATATTTGTATTACTCCTGATAACTGTTGTATTTTAGTAATAATAGCATTAATGATATACGAATCTTTTTTAGATAAAAACAACATAGAAGGTATATGAATAAAAATATAACAACCATGATGAGCATGAATCGTTTGAACGATTTTCTTCAGATAATTGGAGTGCTCGGATTAATAGCCTCTCTCATATTTGTTGGGTTGGAGTTGAGGCAGTCTCATAAGATTGCGTTAGCCAAAACTCAACAAGAAAGAAATAATGCAATCAGGCAATTAATTATGAATAGCACGCTATCAGGGATAGATTGGCAATCTACTACAATTGAAAATAAAGTTGATTATGATTTCACCATGAAAGAAATTGCCAGAAGAAATAGCTACCATGATGCATGGTTTCTGTATGAAAATGATTTTTTTCAATACAGTCAGGGATTAATAACTGATGAAGTATGGCAAGCCAAAGTAAGAGCATTTGAATATTGGTATAACTTATGCGATATGAGGGAGCTCTATCATGTCAGATCTCGTTGGATGCCAACTAAGATGATTGAATTAATTAACACCTTCCCAGATAAGTGTAATTAATTACTTACTTTTTTACTCTATCTGTTTGGCCTCCGTCCATAGCAAAAGGTAATTCTGGACAAGCATTCAGGTCCTCACCCTGCGTCCTAAAATCCAAGAAAGATGTTGCAGCTTTTGTGACAATTATCTCTATATTACTATTGATTGCTGTTTCCATATTCGAATGCTCAACTTCTAATTGATAAGGACGACCAGGAGAAAGAACAGTGCTTTTAATAATAAATTCAGTTTTATCAAAAGTAAGTGCCTCTGGATCACTTATAGCATGACCACTATGAGCAATCTCATTCCCCATGCAATCACCTAATATCACATAGATCATGTCATCAATGATTTCATTAGGGTCGTTTGATCCAATAGTAAATTCACTCCATGAAACTTTTAGATCATTGTTGGAATTTACTGCATTAATATTCACCTCTTCGCCATTTTGAGAAAGGTTAATCTTAATTGGATTGGGATTGTTGCTTTTTTTCGATTGGTCAGAAAAAGAGACTGGAAATTTTTCTATCGAGCCAACGGGGGTATTAAAGCTAAAATTATAAGTTCCATCTGGATAACGTTCCGATAGTTTTTCGATGGTCATTTCACGTTGGCCTGCAAGAAACGGTATACGATCCGTCGAGAAATATAATCCCTCTCTAGCATCTCCTGGCCCTGTTAATTTTCCATTAGTTACAGTTACTTTACTTGAGGTAAGGTCAGTTGGAAATATCTCAGCGAAGAACACCGTGTTAAGTAACTCAAGCTTACCACTGAAATCTTGTCGATGATTGACAGATTTTCCCATCACCACATAATCCACATAATCACTTGGGTCTTTGCTCTTTTTTTCATTGCTACAAGCATGAAACAAAAAAACAGTGAGTAAAAATATATAAAACTTCATAGAGTGCATATCATCTTTAAATTATTCTATTGAAAATCCCTTGGAATAGTTTCTTGCCATTTCTTTTCTTTAAATTTCTCGCCGTTAATACTAACCCATCGATGAAATGTTAGATCAAAATTCTCTGGATCACTCTTAAACTCAACGTTTTGCTCAAACACTAATACTCTATCACTTAACTCCTGTGTAATTTTATAACGACCGACAACCATAGAATTTGCAGGATCTTTATCATTAGTTCTTTGTTCGATCTCTTCTTCAAAATATTCTCTACCCCAAGGATACTCTGTGGCGCCTCTGTTCGAGGCGATTCCTTTTGCCTCACCTGTTTCCTCATTTCTGGAGATGGTCTCAATTGCCGCATAACCTGTGATATTCCCAGCATCGAGCACTTTATAACCATCGAGCGATGGGCTAAATTCTGGGTTTTTAAATTCGGGCGATGAAAATTCATCATTTAATAATGGCAATTCAATACTGACCCCATAATCACCACCAATATCTAATGTTGTTTTCACTGGGTAAATTGTCGGCCATAGCATCGGCCACTGTGAGTTGCTTATTGACATCCTAAGTTTATGACCCTTATTAAAGGTCCAGGATGTAAAATGAAGATGGATCTCAAGTGGAAATTTTTCATCTGGAATTATATCTTCTGGTTGACGAGAAGAATTTCGATGAGTGCCATTAAATGCGGCACCACCCACTTGTGTAACTTTTCCATCGGGTGCGATATCAGAAATCCTAACCACCCAATTCGCTCTAATTGCATCAGCGGATACATTCAGTCTAGCAATGGGTCTACCCAGTATTTCAAATGATTCATCAAATGTATCGCTATCATAAAATAAGCTATCTTTATCCATTGGTTTTTGGTCAGGAGGGATGCTACCCCACCACATTGTCGGTCCACCACCCTCCAATCCAATCGAAGGTTTATTTTTTAATTTATGTTCCACAAATTTGGACTTTTCTGGTGATAAATAATGGTTATCATGACCGTAAAAAGTTTGTTTGCTCAAATCAGTTGGTGGCCATTCATTCTCCCATCTCCAATAACCAGGAATATACTCAATTGAATCATCAGGCTCATGGTAATCTCGGATATAAACAGCAAATTTAGGCTCTTCTAGAATTCCTGTGTCGACTTGTTTAAGCCATTGATCAAACCATCTAACCGCTTCATGGCGCCATTCAACCTGTGGTTTTAAAGCTGCATTATGAGGAAAGTCATGGTCCCATGGTCCAATCATTGCCTTTACTGGTGCAGATACATTTTCTATCATTCTGGGAAGACTGTTTCTATAGCCATCATACCAGCCGCCGATGTGATAACCTGGAATTTTAATCAAATCGTATTTATTTTTTGCTGAAGCTCGATCCCAAAATGGGCCGTCTCTTTGTTGTCGCATGTATTTATATACACTGGGCTCTACATCGAAACGATTTTCATACCACTCTTCATCCATAGTAAAATCCGGTGCACCAGGTAACGAATTATAGAGGTCATTACTCATCATCCATGAATCACCAGCAACCATTATTCCATCGATGTAATGAACATCCTCCTCATAAAGATACTCAGTAGCCATAACGGCAACAAAGGCTTTTAAAGCAGGAGGGTTTCTCATGGCCATTTGTATAGAATTAAAGCCGCCCCATGAAATACCAAACATACCAACATTTCCATTTGACCAATTCTGTGCAGACAACCACTCAATAACTTCTTCTCCATCATTTAGCTCGATTTCAGAATACTCATTAGGTATGACTCTTCCTTCACTTCTTCCTGTTCCTCTAATGTCTACTCTCGCGACGATATAACCGTTATCTAAGAAATAGGAATACAAAGGATAATTCCTACCTCGAGACTCATCTTTTCTGTAAGGAATATATTCAAGTAAAACTGGATATACTTCGCCTTCTTTGTAATCAGAAGGCCAATATAAATCTGCGGCTAATTGGACGCCATCATGCATTGGGATCCAATTTTCAGTAATTTCATACTCCTTCCCAACGGCAAAATTGAGTAATGCAGGAAGTGCTATTGAAATTAGTATTAATTGTTTAATTTTATTCATTTTACATTAAGTTTATATATTATATATCTGATATATTTATATTTTATTATAATCCACTGGCGCCTTTTGATGTATCTATCTTAACGCCATTTAATATTGCTCTCGAGGTTACAAAGTTTATTCCATCGATCTGATAGATCAATCTGCCCTCAATTTGATCTACTGGATTAATATCTCCAGATCTTAATTTGAAAAAACTTTGTTCGACTTTTTTCAAAACTCCCGCTTCAACTCTTGCTGATGTATGAGCACCGAAAATATATTCAATATCTTGTTCAAGGAATGCTAATTTTTCAATTGATTCTGCATAATCATCGAGATCTGTTTCGGGAGAAAATAACCATAAATTATCATCATAATAGGTATCTCCTGTAAAAAGTAATGCGTTCTCTCGTTCAATTAACGCCAATGCATCAGGAGTGTGACCAGGAACATGAATAACCTCGATAAGCCTGTTGCCTAAATCAATTATCTGGCCATCAACCACAAAATTTTCTGCGGACCATGCTCGCGTATAGTAACTCTCTGTATCGAGATTCTTTGGTGGGCCATTGCAAAAAGCTTCATCAATGACATCACCTGCTACTTCCTCATGAGAAAATCCTTTCATATTTGCTCTTGTGTAAAGTGAATCAAATGCGAGAATATTATTAAATTCGGCATTACCGCCCACGTGATCAAAATGTGTATGAGAATTCAACACCGTTACAGGAAGATCTGTTAATGACTCAATTACAGGCTTTATGGGTACCATACCCATTCCTGTATCAAACAGTAATGCACGCTCATCGCCTAAGATTAAATGCGATATACTCATTTGAAATTGATAAGGTTCGACTATTGAATACACACCCTTGTGTGATTCATAGACCTGAAACCACTCTGTCGATGCATCATTCAAAGGTAATATCTTATTCGCTGGCACGGGAAGACTCTGACAAACATCAGCAAAAGAACTGTCTTCGACATATGAAGCTTCCTCTCTCACGCAGGACACAAGAAATACAAGGATCGGAATAAACAAATAATTTAAATATCTTTTTTTCATATAACAAGAGATTATGATGTTTGATTTGATTAAAATTAACATAAATTAGAGTTTACGTTTTATTTTTAGTCACAATACGATAAATACTTAATGAAGCGACCAGCCCTAATCCACATATAGCAGCGACAACCAAGAAAAAACTGCGATATCCTTCAACTGTGGGTAATCGATCGAGCAATAGCCCTCCCACCAATGGCATAAATATATCTGGTGTAAAACCAATCATAGATATAAATCCAGTTGCAGTTCCTGTAACTCTCATCGGTATACCGCCCTCCTCAAGCAACGCAAAATAAATACCACGCAAAGCAAATATTGCGAGAGAGGCAATGGCAATATTAGTAATCATAAATGGGAGCAATGACGGCAAACCCGGCATAAAAGCAAAAATTAAGAACGAAAAAATCAGAACCACAAATAAGATACAGACAGATTTTGCTATGCCAATGTTATCCGACACATAACCTGCTATCAGAGCTGATGGTGGGCTCATAGCCATTTTACCAATACTGATTGCACCTGCTATAACAACGCTTAAAGAAAAAATATCCGTTGAGTAAGAAGTGAATCTGTATGCACCCCAATACGCAGAATATGCCGCTAAAACTACTATTGAAATTAACCAAACTACCGGCATCCTCAGAACTGAAATAATTTCTGTCACCCCTGAATTAAAAGAACCTACATCTGAATTTTCTCCACCATCATCTTCATTAAGAATAAACCAAGCCGCCACTCCAGAAAGAATCGTAATTAGTGAGATTAAAACAATGACAACTGATAACGCAAAATAACTACTACCGAGAATCCCAAATACCAAAAGAATTGGAGTAGAGACAGCTATATCACTCACACCTCTCCCCATTTGCAAAAACCCAAAAGCTCTCCCTTGCTTATCTTTTGAAGCCCAATTTCGGGTAACTCTGACTATCGCACTCCAAAATAGAAGTGTTGTAGTAATACCCCAAAACGCATGAATTATAAGGCTTGTCTTGTAACTTGGCAGTGTTGCAAAAAACAACCCAAGCAAACCTGTGAATAACAAGGATAAAGTAATCAAAATCCTAGGTTTTATTTTGTCTGCTATCCATCCACCTGGGAAATAGGAAATCATTGCAAAAGTACCATAGATACTCATCAATGAACCCACATCAGTATTATTTAAGCTTAAGGCCTCAGCAAGTGGCTTATAGTAAACCTCCTGCAAGAAAGGTAATAAATAAATGGAGCTCGCCGAGACAGAGAGTATTGCCATAACAAGCCATTTTCGAACATTATTTTTTTTTGAATAATCTGTCAATTGTTCTGTGATATTTAATCAACTACCTTTTTTTATATGCTCAATACCGGATTGCGAATCGGGATCTTGGTGGTATATTTCCAATTGCTTATCATAGAGTTTTCTAGTGAAAGCTCTTGATTCCTTTAAAGACATTTCTGAACATTGATTAATGCATTCCATCTCAGTTTGAATTCCAATTAATGGGTGACTTGCAATCATTTTTGCAACCTCTATCGCCCTTGAGAAAACCAAATCATCATCAACGACTTCGTTAATTAAATGAAATTCTAAGGCTTTTTCTGAGGTAATTTTTTCTCCTGTAAGAGCTAACCAATTAGCCAAAACTCTTGGAATATTTCTGGAAAGTCTCATATTTCCTGTCGCACCAGCCATCGCATAAGCAATTTCAGGTAATCCGAACCTTGCAGTTCTTCCTGCAATACATATATCTGTTAATAATGTCAGATATATTAAACCTGTTCCTATGCACCAACTATGCACTGCACCTATAATGGGTTTATTTCTTGGCAAGAGAGCTATTTTATCGCTAATATCCTCACCTTCATCGTGATAACCATCGCCTTCATTGAGATCATCACCAGCGCTAAAACACTTTCCCTTACTTCCTGACAATATTGCAACTTTAACACTATCATCACTCAAGAAATCTTTTAGATGCAGATAGAGCTCTTCATGCATTTCATGAGTGATCGCATTCACTTTTCCGTTATCGATAGTAAATATTCCTATCTCATTTTTAACTTCATAATTAATTGGCATTTATATTCTCCAGAACAATTACCAAATTAATTAATAAGACTACGCATTTCATTAGCTAAGTCAAAGCCACTCAAAAAAGCCGACTCTATCCGCCCTTTAATACACCAATCCCCACAGGCAGCTAATTGATTATTTTCATCAATAAATGGAGATTCAACGTCTTGTTTTTTTATATTGGCATACTTCCATCGATGAAGATCAATATGATTTGCATCATAAACTTTCTTACCAATGATTTTCGATGTCTCATTCATTAGGTGCTCAATGACTACGTCTTTTTCTTGATTGATATTTTCTTCTGCCCATGAATTTGTCGAATGCACTAGGAGTGTAAAACTTCCATTACGACCGGGCTTAGAGCTATTTATAGAAATCCAACTTATATCCGCTTCTGAAACTAGAGCAGCTTCCCAAGCTAAATTCAAACTGTCATCGAAACCGATCATTAAAGAAAAACATCCCATCATTTTTCTACTAAGTAAAGTCTCATGAAATTTAAAATCAACCGGTAATAGTATTGCAGACTGCGAAACGGGCGCTGTAGATATTACCCAATCAAAAACACCTTGATCGCTCCCTTCTTTATCGACAATTTGCCACTGATCCTTGCTTCTATTTATGCTAATTTCTGAATTTAGCTGTACATTGAGATTTTGCGACAAATATTTACCAATCGAACTCATTGTTGGTGATCCAACATAATGAGGATTATCATTATCCCACTGCCTTCTGCTTATTATTTTGTCTTTTTTAATTTCTACAAATTTGGCATTCCATGACTGAATCACACCAGCCTCAATCATTGGCTCTAAAAAATTTTTGAAATTATTTGTTCTCGCAATAAAAAATTGAGCGCCATGATCAAAAACATAAGGCTCTGCATATCTTGTGCAAATTCTACCGCCAGCACCTCGAGATTTATCAAAAATAACAATATCAGCAAAATCCTTTAGCTGATTTGCAACTGTGAGGCCCGCTATACCAGCACCAATAATAGCGATCTTCATAATAAAAAAAAGAAACTAAACATCAGTATAAAAACTCCAACTATATTCACTCTAATTTGAAATTGACTTTGTAAGGTGGTTATGACAATTTCTTATTACATCTCTTATTAATTATATAAAAAACTTATGCTAATAATTAGGTTTATTGTCCTTTTGGCGCTTAATTCTTATTTTGGTGCCTCTATTATCTATGCTGATAATTGTTCGACTATATCTGGCTCTACTGAAACAATTTCAACAAATTGTGGACCACTAGAAATTTCTGGTGATGGCTCCAACGTGACTATTAATTCAGGAATCACTATTGAAAACAAAAATACTACAATAAAAACTCCAAACGCAACGAATGCAGTCATTACTAATAATGGCACCATTAAAACAACAGATGGAAGTTCCGCTTTTCGAAATACTCTCCCAGGGGATATTTCTGATTTGACTAATAATGGCTTAATTACTGCAACGGATAATTACGGTATTCGAAATGGTGGAAGCATTGACAATTTGACTAATTCAGGAAAAATCTCAGCTAATAGATATGGAATTAGAAATTTTGTTGGAACTGGAAGATTAATCGGAACTTTAACGAACTCGGGAGAGATATCAGCTATAGATCACTCTGGAATAAGAAATGATGGAATTATAGAAACTTTAAACAACTCGGGAGAGATTAAAGCTAAAAACCAAGGCATTTGGACTAATGGATCGATTACCACTCTAACAAATAGTGGCACTATCTCTGCCGATAATGACCACGCCATTAAAGCTGTCGCTGGATCGACCATTGGGACTTTAATAAATTCTGGGACAATATCAGCTGGCGATGACTTTGCAATTAGAAATGACGAAAGTAATTCCAAGTCTAACATTATTTCTATGATATCCAATTCTGGAATCATTTCAGCATCTCGAAATGGGATATGGAATGATGCAACAATTACATCGCTCACGAATAGCGGTACCATAAGAGCCATTAATCATGACTTTGCTATAAAAAATGTTGGGGGAGTTATTGGCTCATTAACCAATTCGGGCTCGATAACAGCCGGACGTGATTGGGCAATTTATAATTATGACTCAGCTACAATCTCAACATTAACAAACACAGGTACAATTTCCGCCTCTAATAATAATATCGGTATTTATAATGACGGTGGAACCATCACGACATTAAATAACACTCAAAGCGATCTAACTTATAGAGGAGCACTGCCAACAAATTATAATGCCATAATCAATAGCCCTTCTAATTATGGAAAAATAACATTTAGCGATTTTTCTGGGACAATCAATTTTGGTGTGCATCCTAGTTCAATACTAACTGAGGGAGCATATGGCTCAGTTATCTCAGGTTTAACCCCAGGCGATATCACATCTGGAACATCTGGAAAACATTCAAATTCTTATGCCTGCACTGACGTTGATGGCACCACCGATACTTTTACTGCCAATTGTGCTGATCTAGATATCAGTGGTGACAATGCAAGTGTCACAATTAATTCAGGTGTAACCATCAGTGGTGAGGGAGACCTGGATTGGGAGTTAGATAATAGTTCAGGAACATTGTGGGATTTGGTTGTGACTGATGAACTCCATGAGGTGGTTAACACCGGAACTAATACTTCATTGACCAACTTAGGAATAATTGCTGCTTTGGAAAATGGGTCAAACGGAATACACAATCAAGGGTCTTTCAAAGCATTAATAAACGACGGAACAATTTCTACTGATAACTACGTTGGTATTTTTAATAATACCTCAGCCACAATTACCAACCTCACAAATACAGGAGTCATATCTTCTGTAAAATCCAGTTCGTTATATAACATTGGAGCAATCAGTTCGCT
>Ga0208277_1001581_pt1 | contig 13214 bp, 14 predicted proteins | sample ETNtaG_5_FD_185782 | JGI IMG/M metagenome (GOLD analysis project Ga0208277, IMG submission 185782) | Marine microbial and viral communities from oxygen minimum zone, Eastern Pacific Ocean - ETNP201406SV205 (SPAdes) (version 2) | ecosystem: Environmental > Aquatic > Marine > Oceanic ...
AGATTCAACTAATCCAAGACCTATAGCGTTAATTCTAATATTATTTTTAGCATACGTTGCAGCAGCGCTTTTGACTAGACCTTCAAGACCACTTTTTGCGGCGGCAATTGCTTCATGATTGGCTAAACCTATTTTGGCAGCTGCCGATGAGAAAAATAAAATATTACCACCATTTTTCCTCATTAATGGTATGGTCTCTTTTAGAATGAAAAAACTTGATTTTAAGTTAATATCTAAGGTTTTGTCTAAATCATCTTCACTTGTTAAGTGTGCAGGTTTAATAAAAATTGAACCAAGACAATTGGCTACAGCATCTATTTCAGAATATTTGTCCTTAAGTTTTTCAAAAAGATTGACTACTGATTCACTGCCAGAGTAACTCCAATTAATACAATTGTGATTGTTGCCTTCTTCCGCACGATTTGATGTGTAAAAAATGTTGTAACCTAAGCTGCTACCAATTTTTACTAATTCAGAACCAATTGAACCAGAACCATTTATTATTAAAACATTCATTTTTCTAAAAACTATCTACAATCAGGACACATTTCATTTACTTTCCCGTATCTAGGAACTTCTTCATAATATTTGATTGTAATTTTGCCATTAAAGACGTGTCTCTGCCATACAATTCTACAATCAGTACAAACCTTAAGATCACGATCAGCAACTTTACCATCCATAAAATATCTGGCTGATCTTTTTTTTGGTTCTTTACGTTTTTCTGAATTTTCTAATCCAGCTGCAACAGCTTGCAATATGGTCATTTTATACTCCTTAGTTCACTCTTTGAAGATTTTTTTAATGCCTGAAAAACCAAACCATCATCAGATGTTAAACCAGGCAGAATTTCCCATCCTTTTAATATCATATCGTCTGTAGTATCAATTAAATCAGGCAGCCTATGTTTTGAACAAGAAATGATGCAATAATTCTGTCCTTTAGTGATACTTACATGTTGGCTGTAATTATCTTCAGAGTTTGATTTATCTTGGTTTTTACTATGATTACTCATGCCATATATTAAAAAGCATGAATGTATAATGTCAAGTATTTTTGAGCGTTTTAAGCGTTTTTTATTCTAAATATCTTTATCTTGCTCAATAATTTTGAAAATATATATCCGGGGTCAATTTCAAACCAGCGCCGAGAAAAATTGATATCATTAGGCTTACTATGATGATTATTTTGAAATAATTCGCCCATCATTAAAAAATCAAATGGAAGAGTGTTTTTTGAATCATCTCTAGTATTCTTATCATTTACATAACCATATCTATGACCGCACCAATTAACAATAGAACCATGCAATGGGCCCATTATAAAATGAATAGGTAATAATGCATACTGCCAAGATGAAGTAGTAAGCTGGGAATAAATAAAACAATAAAATATAATAAAAGAGATTCTTGTAATCACATGATCTGCAAACTTCTCTAAAGACGGCCACCTTGGAACATTGTAGTCATATTTTGAATAGTCATTTTTACCTCTAAGAATTGATTCGTAATTCTTTACAGTTTCCAAATTCATCCTGATAATATTTTTTGAGAATCTAGGAGAGTGAGGGTCTTTTTCAGTGTCGCTATATTTATGATGCAGCCTATGCAAAATCGCATATGCTCTTGGATTAAGAAAAGATGACCCCTGAAAAATAAATGTTAAAAAGAAAAATACTTTTTCCCAAAATTTTGACATAGTGAACATTTGATGTGCAGAATATCTATGTAAAAATATAGTCTGAAAAAATAAAGACAAATACCAATGCGATATAAAAATAATTAATATAGTCATATATAATTTTACAAATTAATTAGATGATTTTTCAAATCTATAATGAGATACACCCCATTCTGTACCATTGCTATATCCAAATAAAACTTCACAAGCCATAAAAAATATTCTCCAACGCTGAAACCAAATAGATGCATTCTCTTTTCCATAAGAATTAGAAAAAACCCTCATAATCTCATCCTTGTTTGAATCCATTTTCTTTAACCAAGCTAATGAAGTCCTCTCATAATGAGTTCCACTAAGCCTCCAACTAGATTCGATTTTTAAATCTTTTTGAAAATAAAGAAGCAACCTCTGAGAGGGCATTATACCTCCACTAAAAAAATATTTCCCCATCCAATCATCTTCTCCATCCTCTGTAAAAGGATATACTAAATCTTTATGGGAAAATATGTGAATGAATAATTTTGCCTTGGGTTTCATCCATGTAGATATACGCTCTAATAATAATTCATAATTCCGCATATGCTCAAACATTTCTATAGACACTACTCTGTCAAATGATTCTTCAATTGAAAAATCATTCATATCAGCAGTAATGACATTAACATTATTTAATCCTTTTGTCTCGCATTTATTTTCAATGAATTTTCTTTGATCTTTAGAATTGCTTACAGCAGTTATTTTACTATTGGGGAATTTTTCAGCCATGAATAAAGTAAAAGATCCCCAACCACAACCAAGCTCAAGAATGCTCTGCCCATCATTTAACTCTGCTCTTTCAGCAGATAATTTTAACATTGCAAGTTCAGAATCATCAAGGTTTACAATGCCTTTCGGCCAATATCCTGAACTATATTTTAAATTCGTACCCAAAGCATACTCAAAAAATTCTGGAGGGACTTCATAGTGTTGCTCATTAGCTTTATCAGGGACATAAGCTATTGAACTATTTCTCATTTTATCAACCCAAGATTGGTGATGCTCTTCATTCGCTGAAACACTTTGCTCTGCAGACCACACAATTCTCTTTTTTTGTAATTGACTTATTCCAAATCGAATTAAAAAATCAGGTAAATACCCTTTTTCTGCCCATGATATATAATTTCTCATCATAATTTCTATTAGTATTTAATTTCAATATTTTTATTACCAGGCTTGGCCATCACAATTTGGACATCACCAATGTAACGCTCCCTAAAACCAGCTTCACAATAGATAAAGTAATAATTCCAGATACGTAAAAACTCATCACTGTATCCCATTTCTTTAATTGAAGGCAATATACTTTTATATTTAATTCTCCATTGTTTTAAAGTTTCTGCATAATGCTTTGTAATATCTTCAAAATGGACCATGGACAGATCAGTAAAGTCTTTAATTGTAGATAAGACATGATTTACTGAAATTAAGTTTGAACCAGGGAAAATATATTTTTTAATAAAATCAACAGACTTAAGATGATGTTCAAACCCTTGCTCATGATATGTAATACCCTGAAATGCCATTAAGCCATCTGGTTTTAAAAGGTTTGAGCATATCTCAAAATAATTTCGTATATAATTATAACCCACAGCCTCTATCATTTCAATAGAAACAAGCTTATCAAAGCCTCCGCGCAAATCACGATAATCTTTTTTTAATAATGTTATCTTGTCTTTTAAATTTTCTTCATCAATTAATTTTGAAACATAAGCATGCTGCTGCTCAGATATTGTTGTTGTTGTTACCTTGCACCCATATTTTTTAACAGCATGCAAGGCAAAACTACCCCAACCTGTGCCAATCTCAATCACATGGTCAGTAGATTTAAGCTCTATCTTTCTACAAATACGATCTAATTTTTCAATAGATGCATCATAAAGCGATATTTCTTTGGGTTCAAAAACTGCGCAAGAATAAGTCATACTCTTATCTAACCATTTTTGAAAAAAATCATTACTTAAATCATAGTGGGCCATAATATTATTTTTACTACCAGAGATAGTATTTTTTCTAAATTTATGAATGATTTTATTAATAGGGCTCAGCATTTTAGCAACTCCACTATCAAGCGCCCTTTGAATATCTTTATTTTTTATTACTATTTGAATCAATTTTACCATATCCTCAGAATCCCAATAACCAGCTGCGTAGGCCTCTGCAACTCCAACTTCTCCACCACTTCCAGCTAATATATAAAACTCACTTGAAAATATAGTAACCTCGGTCTTAAGGCGGTCACCTTCATCACCAAAAATTATTTTACTATTATTTTCATTTAATATAATGCATCCATGCTTTATGTTTTGAAACTGGGCATGAAGCCTATTTTTAAAAAGTCGCGCTAAAAATCCTGAGCTCTTATTAACAGTAGTACCTTTAGCTGCTTTTTCTATTGAAAACGAATCTGACATAATTTAGCTATTTAATTTTTTATTTTACTAGGATGAGTATAGAATGTCGCACCTCTAAGCCAAAGAAAGAAAGCCTGAAAATGTATCCAAAAAACAACCTTAATAGTTATAAAAGGATATCGAAAAACAGACTTAAATAAATTAGATTTATTTAAATCTATCCGCTTCATACTAAGACTCGCATCAAAAACATGATCACCATTTTTATAATTTTTCATCAAAACACTTAGCTTTTCTTTTGGACTACTAAACACCCATTCATAATTATGATCCATATCCCAGAATGGAGAAACATGTAATTTTTTTTTCATATTTGATTTTATGTTATGACTATTAGCAGAGGCAGTTAGAACATAAGCATACCTCTCTTTCCAAGGAGTATTTGTAACCTCAGCTAATATGTAATTTATTCTTTTATCATCATGACTAAAACAATAATAAAAAGTTACTGGGTTAAAACAATATCCAAAATAGCGAAGATGCGCAAGCATCCTAATTTTTCCTTTAGGCCTAGAGCCAGTCCTTTTTTCTACAGTATCCCTTACAGCATCATCTAAAGATATATCAGTGTCTCCATGAAAATCAGCCCTATTGAAAGATACTATAGCAGGCTTGTTTATATTCCAGAATAATGATTTTTTTAAAATGCTATCTAAATCACCAATATCCAAATAAATCATAAACATTGAATATGAGAACTCACTTCTAAATGGATTATGCCGACGATGCCTTACAACCCCATTATAAATAAAATTTTCTGTAGATAACATCAAAGACTCTCTCCAAAATGTTTGCAAACTTCTAACGCAGAAACGACACCATCCTCATGAAAACCATTATGCCAGTACGCACCACAATAAAATGTATTATTTACACCATTAATTTCTGATTTTCTCTTTTGGGCCTGGATTCCCTCCACATTGAAGAGAGGGTGATGATAAATAATTTTTTTTAATACTTTATCCTTATCCACAAACCGCTGATTGTTGAGAGTTACACAGAACGTCTCATCACATTCGATACTTTGTAATATATTCATATTATATGTCAAGACAACTGGCTCTCCCGGGTCACTGTCTAGCTGATAGTTCCAACTAGCCCATGCAAGTTTTCGCCTTGGTAATACAGAGCTATCAGTATGTAAAAGAACTTCATTTTTTTGATAAGGAATTGAACCTAGGATATCTTTTTCTTGAGGAGAAGAGTCATGAAGCATGTCTAGTGCTTGGTCACTATGAGTAGCAAAAATTACTGAATCAAACTCTTCTTCATGATGCGTATCGTTTTTTTTGCTATAAGAATTAATTATTATTTTATTATTTTTCCTTAAAACTTTTTTTACTGGGGTAGATAGTAAAATTTTATTTTTAAATCCTATTGTGATTTTTTCAATATATGATTTTGAGCCATTTTTAATAACCCACCATTTTGGTCTATTCACGACCTCTAACATGCCATGATTATAAAAAAACTTTATAAAAAAATAGGCAGGCATGTCTAATACCTTATTTGCTGGAGTTGACCATATAGCAGCGCCCATAGGGATGATAAAATAATTAATAAATTCGTCAGAGTATTTTTCTTTTTTAAGATAATTACCAAGAGTAATTGAGGTATCTAAGCCTAATCCAAATGCGTCAGCTTTTTTCCCAAAGTAGTACATCTCATATAACATCCTTAAAAATCCTAAGCGTAAAATGTTTGAACGCTTCGCGAAAAGGCTATTTAGTGATTCACCAGCATATTCATAATCTTTTGATATTGATTTAACACTAAAACCCATAGTAGAAAGCTGACGCTCAACACCAAGAATATCTAATAATTTAATAAAATTAGGATAAGTCCTTTCGTTATATACAATAAATCCTGTATCAACCTTAAACTCCTTACCCCTAATATTTATATCATGCGTATGAGTATGACCACCGATGTAATTATTTGCTTCAAAAATACGGATATCATGATTTTTATTAAGAATGTATGCAGCTGTCAACCCTGATATCCCTGATCCTATAATTGCTATCTTCATAACTCCATCACTTAAATAAATAGACTATAACTAATCCCACTTTTGTTCAATAGACTGAATCAAAGAAATATCGTAACCAATATCCTTTAAATTAGATAATATTTTTTTATATAATTCCCCAGACATTGAAGGCTCTCTAGCCATTATCCATACATATTTTCTACTCGGGATACCAATAACAGTATAACTGTATTTTTCATCTAGATCTATTATCAAAAATGGAGATTTAAAAGGCCAGAGAAATTGCATACGCCATTCAGCATTTGTCACTTTATTATGAATAAATCCAATCGGGTTATATGTTTTCTTAGGTCCATCAATACTATTTTTCCTAAATGTAAAAGTTGTTTTTACTCTCCCTTTTGAATCTAGCTGATAAGATTCAATAGCGTTAACAGCACCTTTTTCAATAAAAGTAGGTATATTTGCAATAACATACCAATCTCCCATAAATTTTTCTAGATCAACATAGTCTACTGTTTTCATTGTTTTCTCATTCCTTTCTTTAGACATGATACCTTCACAATTAAAAAACATGGTTAAAACAATAAAAGATGTAAAAGGAACCCTTTTAAAAAAATTAATCATCAAGCCCTAAATAATTATTAATTATAAAAAGAAGTGGCATTGCAATACCCCAAACTATTGCTAAAATAATAACAGACTCAAATATTGAAAGTTGAAAGTTGATTGCTTCAAATTTTTGGCCAGTATAATAAGCAGCTGGACCAAACACAACACCAGATAAAACCATTAATACCCATCTGCCTTTAAATAATGACATTGAATGATTTACTGTGGCAGCAAAAACTACCCACATTGATGTAATCCATAGCGGAGCAATAGTTAATCCATCAATATAAGATCCAGCATAAACAAAAGAACCTGATAAAAATAATAAACTATCTACTACGGTACCTATTACGCCAATAATTAATATCAAATAAAATTCTTTTATATCTGAGACGAACAAATAAAAATGAACAAATAGAAAAATCAATGTAACTATCGGCCCTAAGTAACTCATCTCTTTTGAAGGGCCTAGAATGCAACTCCACCAACAGATATAGAAACCAATAACATTTATAATATTTTTAATTTTATTACTCATTCTTTATTTAAATCAATTATTTATACAATTGAACATTTGCATTCAAAATTATATTGTCATCAATAATATTATCCCCTAAATCACTGAAAAAACTTTCGGACTTATACTTTACATTAAATTTTGCTCTATCAAAGACTAGCTTTATTGATGCTCTATATCCGTTTTCTACTTTAAATATTTGACCCTTCATTGCAACCGGATTTTTTATGTCTTTTATTATTAAATACCCATGAAGAAGAAACTCATTTTCTTTGATATGCTCTAATGAGTCTATTTCTAAAATAGCCTCATTATAATTATCTACTGAAAAAAAATCATTACTTTTTAAGTGACTTATTAACTTAGACTTTGCTCCACCACTTAAATCAAAACAATCTATTTTATTCATATCAACTATAAATTTCCCAACAATAGAATTTTTATTTTTTATCTCGATTTTCCCATTTTTAAATTTTATATCACCATCATGGCTTCTGCCACCTAGCCAACCACATTCCCAATTCAAACGACTAGAATCTAATTTTAAATCGTAATTCCCCGGCTCTAAGACAAAAGCTTTAGAAGCATTAGAAGAGCTTTCAAATCTATTATTTAATTTATCAGAACTATCTTTTTTTGCACAACTTGAAATGTAAAAACAAGATAAAGTTAATAGAAATATTTGTAAATATCTTTTCATCTTACTTAGTAAGTACTCCTTCCTCATAATCTTGAAATGCTTGTAAAATTTCAGCTCTGGTATTCATCACAAATGGACCCCCTCTTGCAACAGATTCATTAATTGGCTCACCACTAATAATTACACATTTAAGATAAGAATTTAAAGATCGAATACTTAAATCGCCTTTATTACTTAAAACTGCCATTTGTCCATTATTAATTTGTCTTCCACCGATTTCTGCAGTGCCTTCATAAACATAAAGAAAGGTATTCCAATTATCTTCTAATTTTATATTATTATTAGAATTTGGGTTAAGATTAAGATCGAAATATAACATACCAGTATGAGGATTACCCGGGCCTTTTATGTTTTGAAAAGAGCCAGAAATTACTCGTAGTGTACCGTTACTTAAATTGACAATAGGTATCTCACTGCTGGAAATATCATTGTAAGATGGTTCGATCATCTTTAAAGATTTCGGCAAGTTTAACCAAAGCTGGAACCCTTTAACTTTACCATTTGTTTTCTCAGGCATTTCACTATGTATAACGCCCTTCCCTGCTGTCATCCACTGTACCGAACCATCTGATAAAAATCCCTCATTCCCAGCAGAATCTTTATGCCTAAACTTTCCACTTATCATATATGTTATTGTTTCAAATCCTCTGTGAGGGTGACTAGGAAATCCAGCAATATAATCATCAGCATTGTCACTGCCAAAATCATCAAACAATAAAAAAGGATCTAACATACTTAGCTCTGAGCCACCAATAATTCTTCTAAGTTTTACTCCTGCCCCATCTGATGTCTGGGTACCATTAATAATATTGTCTACTTTTCTATTTTTCATTTTTTATTCGAACTAATATTTCATTATGTCTAAATGGAGGTAGCGCCCATGGTGAGTTATATTGAGCAACGAAAAATTTTCCTACAGTTTGTATTCCCTCTGACTTTATCCAATCGTCTAGCCTTTGATGATATTTTTCTACTTTAGCTTTTGTAGCCCAGCCACCAAAACTAACACAAGCAATTAGGCCGAGACTCCTATCTATGACTTCAACATTGGAACTATTTGGATTAGGAAGAGTCTCCTTATTATATGCACTAGGCATCATAAAAGATATTTCATATTCATCCTCGGCATCAACGGGACTATTTAACAAAACCGGAGCAGTCATTGCTATTTTCATATCTTTATCATTATCGCCAAAAATATAGTTGGCAACTCTTCGAAATCCCATCGAAGCAGCCTCCCTATAACCTGATGACACAAGTGTTCTAGCTATAATCATGGTCTCGTATTCTCTGATTTCAAAAGATTTGAGTTTTTTGATTAACTTATATTTCGGAGTTTCTAACAATGTATTTGATCGTCCCCAAATAAAATTAACACTTAATAACAAAATAATGATTATAGTTATAAAAATTAAAATTTTATTCATATTCATCAATAAACATTAATGTTTTTTCGCCAATTGCAACAAATGGTCTAAGTCACCAATAATCTCATTACCAGCCAAGTCTGACTCATCTTCAAAAATAATATTTTTTTTATTTTGAAGCCTCACAACTACTTTAGAATCTAAATATTCAGAAACCTTTTTTACCATGTCATTTTTATCAGGAGCATATAAAACCCCAGATTTATTACCTATAAGAATATTAATCGAAAGAGTAAAATTTTTCTGCTTTATAACCCACTCAACTTTACTCCCATCATAATCAAGAAGAACTGTTTTTGCAGATCTATAAGTAGTAAAACGATATAATTTATCTTTGACTAATAACCCAATAATAAACCCTGCAAACTCCATACCTAAAAATGGTATCCTAGCAATCGAAGCTGATATACTTGATTTACTTTTTTTAAAATGATTTGCCTGAACCCATATCCAAGAATTAGGAAAATTTGATCCCCAGTCTTTTTCGATATAACCTCTGCCCTTATTAAAATTAATAACAGAATCATTATAAGCTAATTCTCCTTCAATAAGGTGATCCATACTTAAAATCCCATGATAGCATTCCATAAAAGGCATATAACCATACCAGCCCATACACCCAGGCTCACTAAACTTAATTGGCCAAGAATGATTACCTGAAAACCTTAAAGAACCAGCCATCTTTATACTGTTTGAATTTATTTTTAAATCTATTCCTTCTTTAAAAAATCTATTTTCCCCAATAACCACATCATATTTATTTGATGATGCTGAAAAATCTAATATATCAAATCTTTCAAAGTAAACATCTCCTGATTTACCATCAAAAATCATAATAAATGGGAAATTATTTTCTATTTTACCACTTCGATATATTCCTGGTATTATCGCGAATGGATGTTTGTCTGCTGTTACAACTTTATTATACCACCCTTCAAAAAAAGGAGATTTATTATTTAAACCATGATAGGCTTCCGGATGATGTATACCTTTAAACCAATTAATCATTTATCTTTTTCTTTTCTATTGGGAATAAAATTAATAATGCCGGTAACAATGTTATATCTATCAAAAGTGCAACTGTTAATGTAATAGCAGAAATTATACCAAACTGCGCAGTAGGGATAAATGTAGATACAGTTATAACAAGAAAACCTGAGACTAAGACTATGGTTGATGTTAACATTGCTAGGCCTGTTGTTTCTATTGTATTTGAAATAACCTCTTTAATATTTGAAGATTTTTTTCTCTCTTGCCAGAACCTAAATAAAAAATGCAATGAATCATCTACAGCGATCCCTAAACATATTGAGAAAGTAATTGCTATTGGTGGTCTAACTGGTATTCCCGCAAAACCTAAATAGCCCGCAGCAAAAATAATTGGTATTAAATTAGGCAATATGCTTATCAAACCAATACGAAAAGACCAAAATAATAACCCCATCACCAGACTTATAAAAATAAAAGCCAATCCAAATCCGCTGAATAAATCAGCTATCAAGTGATTGTTAGTTTTTAAGGCAACTGGCATAGTTCCTGTCATATGAATCGATAACCATGATGGAAAATTATTAGCTGCAAAAACATTCAACGAGTCTTCTAAATTATCAAGAACTTCAGAGCTTAAGTCAGGTAATAAGCCTGATATTCTAATTTTATTCTCTTCAAAGTTAATTAACTCTCTAGTTTTATCTTGAGTCAATATATAAACCTGATCTAATATTTCTTGATCTGGTGGAAAATCTATATTTGGATCTAATTCATAAATAAATTTTTCCAAAACCCTTTGAAGAGATATCCAATTCGAGTATGGGAAAATTTCATAAATATATTTTTGTAATTTTTCTGTATATCTCATTATTTCTTTATCATAAATTGGTCGTTCAACTGTGTCTTCTTTAGTGATGATTATTTCAACAGGCAAAATACCACCAAACCACTTTTCAACATTTTTTAGATCAATATACAGGCCACTTTCTGGATGTAGATCTGATAATAATGAACTTCCTGTCGAAATACTAAAAGCGCCAAACAAAGAAACTATAATAAAAAATATTGAGCTTAAGATAATCTGCTTTGGTCTTAACATAACAATGTTAGATATAGACTTTAAAAAAGAACTACGTTTATCGCTGCTACTTAAAACGATAACACTAATTTTATCTTTTAATAAAATTAAACAGCTAGGTATAAATGTTAAGGTTAGCAAGTAAGCAATAAAAACACCGCAGGCAATAAAAAAACCAAACTCTTGGACTATAGAAATTGATGAATATAGTAAAGCTAAAAATCCAATTGCTGTAGTCAGGCTCGTTAAAAATAATGCAACTCCCATATCCTTGATTGTAATCTCTAGTGACCTCTTTACATCTTCTCCTTTTTTAATATGAAGATTAAACCTTGATAAAAAATGTATCGAATCACTTACACCAATAATAAATAAAAGTGTTGGAACCATATAGGTCATGACATTAAGCCCTCGACCTGTTAAAGACATAATACCAAGTATCCAACAAGCTGTAATAATAACCGTAACTAACGGAAGGACTACATAAAGCCAATGCCTAAATAATAAGCCCAGAGAAATAATTAAAATAAGTGCAACTGGAGGTATGAATTTTATATTATCCTCGATCATATACTCTACATATGTATTACGCACGACAGGTATTCCAGAATAAGTCCACTCCCAATTAAAATCAGCTGTGTTTGATTTTATATACTCTATTACCTTAGAACGTTTTTTATATGAATTATGATTATCTTTAAGTTTTAACCAAATAGAACCATATTTTAAATCTTTTGAAACTATATTTATTAAAGAGGAAGAAGAAAATTGAATTTTCCCTTCCAAATTATTATCATAAATATCAATTAGAGATAGAACCTCATTAAAGTAATTACTGTTCTTAAATATATTAATGACCTGACTTAAAGAATCAATGAAACTATCTTCTATTTGCTTAGGAATTTGATGAGCAATCATCAAAATATTATCTTCTCTTGAAAACTCATCCTGAAAATCAAAATAATTTTTTGTTTCTACTTTATTTTCAGCAAATAACTGTTCAATTGTGAAATCATATTTTAATTGAAAAATCGAAAAAGAAAAAAATGCAGTAAGTATTCCAATTGTAAGCAACGTTTTTTTTGGATGCTTAAGAAAAAAGCAGAAGAGATTCGTCATTATTTTAAAAAATCTACCCGGGAAGGCGTGTTACTTTAGAAATAAACTAAAATTATAAATAAGAATTAAATATTAATTAGCAAATAACATATCAATGATTAACGTAAGATCAATTACATCAACTTTTCCATCCATATTTATATCGGCAGAGAGTATTTGTTCACCATTTAAAGACGCATAGCCTAAAACAGAGGAAACAGTTAAAACAACATCAAGAACATTTACAGTACCATCAGAGTTCAAATCTCCAAAATCAATATTTAATGGCGGAATAGATCCAGGAGGGAAAACAATTCCATCTAACCATGCACAATCATCGCCTGAACTAGACCCTTGGTCTTTTGAATACACCCATCTGAAATTATGAATACCAGAGGGGACATTAAATGAATACTCTTCCCAATCAGATTCTCCACCAATTAAGGCTTGTTGCTCATCATTAATATAAAAAATAAGTCCATCATAAATAGTCCCACTACTACCTTGCTCGCTAGAAACTTTTGCAAAGAAATTAATAGACCCCTGATGCAGCACATTATATTCAACAGATATCTCAGAGCTTTGATTATTACCTACATCTCCACTTTTAGCAGCATAGCTACCATCATAAACTTCATCATCCTGAATAAACCAATCACTATCACCATCCAT
>Ga0208277_1001582_pt1 | contig 13206 bp, 10 predicted proteins | sample ETNtaG_5_FD_185782 | JGI IMG/M metagenome (GOLD analysis project Ga0208277, IMG submission 185782) | Marine microbial and viral communities from oxygen minimum zone, Eastern Pacific Ocean - ETNP201406SV205 (SPAdes) (version 2) | ecosystem: Environmental > Aquatic > Marine > Oceanic ...
ATCGATGTAAATCATTCTGTATTGATTCAATATCCTTCACTGGAATCTTCGTCGAATTAAATTTAGGGCAATAGTCAAGTTCATTCTTACATACGCACCTCTATGGATCTTAGTACTGATGAGGCCTTGAAGAGAGCAAAGTTGAATCTTTCAGACAGAGATCAAAAAGGAATTTCACGAAAAGAATTGAAAAAAACGTCTGATCAAGAATCATTAGAATGGGCATACTACCTCCCAAATAAAACACGATTAAAGGATGAAAAAAGAATCACTCAATGTAATGCATTAGCGATCCCTCCTGCTTGGAAAGAGGTGTGGATTTCTCCTGATGAGAGGGGGCATATTCAAGCAACAGGAGTAGATGACAAGGGTCGTTTACAATACCGATATCACCCTGATTGGATTGAAATAAAGGCAATAATGAAATTCGATGGAATTTCTAGTTTTGCAGAAATTCTTCCAGGTTTAAGAACACGAATAAATAAGGATTTGAAATCAAAAGAAATGACATTAGAAAAGGTAAGTGCACTAGTTGTTCACCTAATGGACCTTTACAATATTCGAGTTGGTAGTGATGAATATGCTAAGTCAAATGAATCATATGGACTGACTACTTTGAAAGAAGGTCATTTTAAACGGATTACTGGTAAGAAAGCAGAAGGGAAACATGACGCAGTATTTTCTTTTACAGGTAAATCTGGAAAAGATTGGAACATCACCATAGAAGATGATGATTTAGTTCAGATGATTCTTGAAACTAAGAAACTCGGCGATGAACACAAAGATCAAGATTTATTTTATTATCATAATTTAGAAACGGACAATCACAATGATTTGAAAGCAGATCATATCAATTCCTATATTCGAGACGTAACTGGGGAATCTTTCACAGCTAAAGATTTCAGAACATGGGCAGCTACGTGGAAATGCGGCTCTCGATTAGCAAGAGTTGCTTCAGGAATTTCTGGGAAAGAATTGGCTTCATGGCTACAAAAATTAAAGAAAGTTGAAGCCATTGAAAAATTAATTACTGAAGATCAAAAAATACCTATTGAAGATGAAACAAATCGAAATAAAGCAATGTTAGCAGTAATTGATACTGTTGCTGCAGATTTAGGTAATACGAGAGCCGTTTGCCGCTCATCATACATTCATCCATTGTTCATGGACTCTTTTCTCGATGGTTCACTTTTATCAAAATGGGAAGCCGCAAAAAAGAAGGGCAGCATCAAGGGTCTGGAGACGGACGAAGCAACCGCTCTACATGCTTTACAAGGTTGAATAACGAAAGGGGTATAATCCTCGGTTGGTAACAATAAACCATGGGAGAGCGAATTGAGCGAGACACAATGGGAGAATTAAGAGTTCCAGATGATCGCTATTGGGGGGCTCAAACAGCTCGTTCGTTGATAAATTTCGATATTGGCAGTGATTTAATGCCTCGCGGTGTAATTCGTGCGTTTGGAATTTTGAAGAAAGCAGCCGCCATGACAAACAAAGACTTGGGGACACTTGAACCAGCACTTGCAGACTTGATTATTTCAGCAGCATCCGAAGTCCTTTCAGGAGATTTAGATGATCATTTCCCATTGAGCGTTTGGCAGACTGGTTCTGGAACTCAATCTAATATGAATGCGAATGAGGTAATTGCGAATCGAGCGATTGAAATGGCTGGAGGTGAACTTGGTAGCAAGGACCCAATCCATCCAAATGATCACGTTAACAAGGCCCAATCAAGTAACGACACCTTCCCTACAGCAATGCATATTTCAGCCGCTGAAGCGGTGTATCACGAAGTTCTTCCATCTGTTCGTGCATTGAGAGATGCACTTGCAAGTAAAGCAGAAGAGTGGCAAGATATTGTGAAAATAGGTCGCACTCATTTGATGGATGCTGTACCCCTCACATTGGGTCAAGAAGTAAGTGGGTGGGTCGCTCAATTAGATGCATCAATCAATCGAATTGAAACCTCCTTGAACGAACTTTACGAAATAGCTCTAGGCGGTACAGCGGTGGGAACTGGACTGAATACTCACCCTGAATTTGCATCAGGCGTTGCTGCTTCGATATCTTCTCAAACTGGACTACCATTCACTTCAGCAGAAAACAAGTTTGCACAACTCGCTGCACATGATTCAATTGTAGCAATGAGTGGTTCACTAAGTGTTCTTGCAGTTTCATTAATGAAAATTGCAAATGATGTAAGATGGCTTGGTTCAGGCCCTCGTAGTGGATTAGGTGAATTGGAATTACCTGCTAATGAACCCGGATCTTCTATCATGCCAGGAAAAGTCAATCCAACCCAATGTGAAGCTTTGACAATGGTCTGTGCTCAAGTGATGGGGAATCATACCGCAGTTACTGTTGGTGGCTCTCAAGGTAATTTTGAACTCAATGTATTCAAGCCAATGATGATTTTTAATCTCCTCCATTCTGCTACATTACTTACTGATTCTTGCCGTTCTTTTAGGGAGAAATGCATCGAAGGCCTTCAACCTAATCGCAATAATATTCGCGAACATCTTGACAACTCATTGATGCTTGTAACTGCATTAAACAACCATATTGGTTATGATGCCGCAGCTAAGATTGCAAAGAATGCCCATGAAAATGGATTGACGTTGAAAGAAAGCGCACTTGAACTTGAATTACTTACTAGCGATCAGTTTGATGAGTGGGTCCGGCCAGAAGATATGACTGGACCCAAGTGAACTTCTGATTAGAAGAGAAAATATAGGCGCTTCACTTTGAACAATTTAGAAAAGCGCATTTGGTCAAGAAAATGACCGTAATGATTGATTAGCAGAAGGTATGGGATTCGAATCGTCCAATGAGGACAGGTGGGAGCGAGCAGAGGGGGTTCTGCTTGGGGGCTTCGCCCCCTCTGCTCAACTCCGCGGTGACGATCTTTCTTCTCAGGTTGGTTGCCCTTCCTTTGATTCCAGTTCGTCTTTCCAGTTGACTCAAAATCCACGCAAGCGCTTTTTTTTTGTCTCCCACATTTGTTCCCTTTGAGTCGCCTCTCTGTTCACTCCTGCATACCGGATTTGGACCGAGCCGTCTTCGCACTAGGCGTTTTTTGCGTTCTCCTCGTTCAGCCTAAGCTTCCCGATTTGTTCCAGCATTGATTGCTCTTTGCTGTCGTGTCCAGGTCTCTCATGGAGATCGACCTTATTTCCAGTTGACTCAAAATCCACGCAAGCGCTTTTTTTTTGTCTCCCACATTTGTTCCCTTTGAGTCGCCTCTCTGTTCACTCCTGCATACTGGATTTGGTACGAGCCGTTTTCGCACTAGGCGTTTTTTGCGTTCTCCTCGTTCAGCCTAAGCTTCCCGATTTGTTCCAGCATTGATTGCTCTTTGCTGTCGTATCCAGGTCTCTCATGTTGATCGACCTTTCCGTCCACTTGTTTGACCAAGTGTCGGAACCACTCAGGTTTGTAGTTCCGGACCGGAGTCCCCGCAATGAGTTGCCCCATCACGCCACTCCCCCGGAGCGGTAAGTTACGATAAACGAAGGTAGTCTAAAAACATTTGCACAAAAAAGGCCATTTCCAGCAGAAAATAACCTCAATGGACCCTGTTTTCCACTGGAAATAATGTTATTTTTCACTCTCGGAGTTTCCGTAGTCGTTCTAGCATCTCAAAACGCTGCACATCTCCCTCTTCATCCGATTTTTCATTTTCTCGAATTCTTCTCGTTAGCATCTTTTCTTCAATGGCAATTATTCTTCCATCATCCAATCCAACCACTGTCATCCCCTTTGCGTTTGCAATATCTCGAATTCTGGAATTGGCTTTAATTTTCAATTTTATATTCGAAGATTCATTTTTCCGGTTTGCATTAATGAGAAGACTACCATTATTTGTAGATGTTACAATCCAGAAGTTTACCAATCCATCCGATGTGCTTCCATCAATAATATCCAAAAATTCAGGATGTCCTTCTGAGTCCAAAACCTCTAGGCTATTCTCTTCTTCTCCATCTTTGTTCAAACAAATTATCTGTTTATTTTCTAAACAAATCAAAATTTGTTCGTTATTGCTTGATATGTCAATAATTGCAGAGCCATGTTTTTTGTTTAGTTCTAGATTCGTGATGTTCCCTTTTTCATCTATTTTTGTTATCATTCCATTTGAATGTCCTAAGTAAAACGGAGGTAAATGTGATCCACATAATACTGGTGAATCATGAATTGAATTATGTTTATGCATCAACTTACCTTTTTTTTCAGTTAATTCTAGGACACCAGTCTTTGGTCTACCAAGCCCAAAGAATGCCTTACCTTCTTCAAACGGATGAATCGACCATGGTCTTTCGTCTAAGATATATTTTTCAACGATATCTCCTGAATCAATTAGGCTGATAGCCGACTCCATGAAATCATTCAGTTCTATATCATATACAGATGATACAATCCATGCACGATTCTCTCCATCAAGCTCAATCAAATCAGTTGACCCATCAAATTCAATATTCCATTTGATTGTCCCATTTTCGTAATCTATCCCTATTGCTTCTCTTCCTGCAATACACCAAAGCATCGCACCATCTGTGGAAAGACGAATTCCTGCGACTCGATCTCCCAAATTAGTCTCCCACAGAATATCTCCTTCTCGAGACCAACAAATCATCATTCCATTCCAATCTCCACCGATGATTTTCATATCATCGATATACACTGTAGAAACACTATTCTCAAGGGACCTTTCCATCCAAGCAACGGCTTCAATTGGCCGTTCGACAGTATTCCCCATGCTCTCTCTTATCGGGGATATCGCATAAGGTCGCGCTATACTTGCATATCAAAATTGATAATTATGCAAGTCCGTAGATTATTCCAATTTTATTTTTCAAGTAATCCACGAATGGTTCTGGAATGGGTGCATCTCCAGTAGCTTCTTCAATTAAATCAGCAGGAGTGAGTATGGATCCACGATGATGCACATTTGTTCTCATCCATTCTAGTAATGGTGAGAATGACCCCTCTTTCCAATCATCTTCAAGAGTATGTCCTTCGGATTCTAGATCATTTCTAGCTGCTTGAAGTAATTGGGCAGAATACAAATTTCCTAGAGTGTATGTTGGGAAATAACCGAACGCCCCCATAGACCAATGAATATCTTGCAAGACTCCCTGCTTTCTATCTGGGGATCGAATTCCTAAATATCGTTCATACATGTCATCCCATGCATCAGGCAACGCATCAATTTCAAGTTCACCCGAAATCAATAACTTCTCCACTTCGTACCTAATCATGATGTGAAGATTGTAGGTGGCTTCGTCAGATTCAACACGAATTAGTGACGGTTCTACTTGATTTATTGCTCTCCATAACATTTCGGCAGTAACTCCTTCCATATTTTTTGGAAAATGTTCTTTCCACATAGGTAGTGACCATTCACAGAATGCTAAACTTCGTCCAACTTGATTTTCCCACAATCGACTTTGACTTTCATGAACTCCCAATCCATTGGCATGTCCTGATGGTTCAAAATCAAGATTCCTCGGACGTCCTTGTTCATACAAAGCATGTCCTGTTTCATGTAATGCCCCAAAAATAGCCCCCCAAGGTTCCTTCAAATCATAACGTGTAGTCCATCTTACATCATCTGGGTTAGCCCCTCCACAGAATGGATGAGTTGATTCATCTCTTCTCCCTGCTTGAAAATCAAAACCAACCGCTTCTGAAAGTGCATGACTGAGTTTCTGTTGACCTTCAATAGACCACTCATGTCGATATACCCAATCGTTTGAATTATCTTCTGATTGATTTACAGATTGAATCAATGGAACTGAAGAATCTCTCAATCCTGCAAATAGAGGATCAAGACGAGCAACAGTAAGTCCTGACTCGTATAAATCAAGCAGAGCATCATATTTTTCGTTTTCATAACCTAGTAGATCAGCTAACTCTCTAACCAAATCAATCATTGTGGATAAATCATCACGAAAGATGGAGAAATCATTTTTTTCACGTGCTTCAGTCCAGGATACAATTGATTTTGATTTATGTCTAGCCATTCTTTCAACAAATTCTGATGGTTGTTTCGTCGCTTTATCATACGCGTCTCTAACCAATCGTAGGTTTCCTGAACGAACAGGGTCTTTTCCATCGTTTTCATTTTCAGCCTGTGACAATAAATCCCCCATTTCTGGATCAATCATCAATCGATGTCTTGTTTTTGATAGCCATGCCATTTGTTCTGCTCTAAGTGGAGCTGCCTTAGGTGGCATCATTACTTCTTGATCCCATCCCAATAATCCTGAAATCTGTCCAATTGTTTCGATATCTTTCTGCTTGGCCATGAGACTCTCGTATGCACCCATGCCATTCGTTTGAGTCCACTGCCTTTCTTCCTTCCGGAAGAAGGTTGACAATCACATTAACATCATTCGAAGTTCTTCTACTGATCTTAATTCATCAAAATATACTACTTCTAAAGCATCGTATAGTTCTCTGTCATCGATTTCTTCGATAAGAGGTAGAATTTCTCTATATGTTTCACTAGCAGTCATTTCAGTTTTATACGCCTCTTTGAGCATGATGTTGAAATCTGAAGTATGTACAATTTCAGTACTATCTCGATCAGTTGTTGCTTGTCCTCCAAGTTTAACAATTGCAGATCTTACAGTTGCGGCATGAGTGATTGATTCAGTTACTTCATTGTTGAAATGAGTTGCTAAATTGATTCGATGAATTCCAGAAACATAAGCAGCATAGTGAGCATACATTGCAATCGCCCGTAATTCCCAAGCTAATGCTTTGTTTAATGAGTTCAAGATTTCAGAATTCGTCATGGTCTATCCTCATTCTTCGATTGTACCGGGGTTATTCAATCCATTGAATGAAGATTGGTTTAGTAATGGAATCATTGAAGCCGATGACATCGACCCAAGGTTATGCGTCAGGCCCCTCAGTCAATCCTCTTGGGGCTGCTCATTATTTTGGGTTCAGTCTCTGGCTGTTTTGGTTCTGATGAAGAATTAGAAGATGAAGATTTCAATCATTGGCTTCCTCAAGTTGAAGATAGATCTGATATGATATACGAGAATACTGATGTCTTCTCTCGTGTTTCAATCAATGGCTCTTTTGGCATAGATGAGGTTATGTCCGTTTTTGTCCCAGTTCCTGAAATAGACGCATCAGATGGTGGAGCAGGTATTACGGGTGGTGCAGAAGTGCATCTAGGATTGTGGTTACCTGTAATCGAAGGATGCGACTGGTCTTCTTCTGATATCTCAGAAGATTGTCAAGTTCCCGTTATTGCGGAGATAGGCCCATATTACAATGATGGTGATGTTGATGCACTAACACCTGCTGACAGACTCGGTCGATTTTTGATAGAAAATTTTGTACCTCATGGTTTTGGTGTTGCCCAAGTATCTGTATTTGGAACTGGAGACTCAAATCATTGTATGGATCTAATGGGGCATGATGAGCAAGCTGGAATTAAGGCGGCAGTTGATTGGTTAGGGTCTCAACCTTGGTCAAATGGAAAGGTAGGAGCAATTGGCAAATCATATGATGGGAGCACACCGTGGAATGCGGCCGCTTCAGGTTCAGAATATCTTGCAACGATAGTTCCAATGTCTGGATTAATTGGAGTTCATGATTTGATGTGGAGAAATGGTAGTATGGAAGCTAGAGGAGCAATCATGCACAATGGTGTTTACGGTTCCTTTGGTTTGGATGGTGATGGCGGAGATATAGAGAATGCATGCGAAGGATACGTGGAAGGTTACTATGCTGGGCCAGCAGCATACATGACTGGAGACAATCTTGCATGGACAGGTTCTGATTATTGGGAAGAACGACATTTTCTAACAAATGCATTAGAGGTTTACAATGGGTCAATTTACATTATTCATGGAATGCAAGATTGGAACGTAGATCCGCACATGGCATTCCCTGCACATCAAATGTCGATAGATGCAGGATTTGATGTTAAGGGGCTATATGGACAATGGGCTCACGATTATCCCGATAGAGAAAGTGGACATTCTTCACTTTCTTCCGGTAGAGGTGGAGAAGCCTATCCTTACACATTGCGATGGGATTGGGCCGATGATTTGTTAGAATGGTTTGATTATTATCTAAGGGATGTTGGACCACAACCTCGCCTCATAGCAGAAATCCAAGATAACATGGGGGCCTGGAGAGTAGAATCAACATATCCTCCTGCAGATATAGATTGGATGATGATTGGAATGGATCAATGTGAAGTCCTTTCAGGTGGTGCTACCATTACATCTTCTAGTCAAACCACAATCGAATGTCCAATGTTTGAGAATGAAACTCGAATTGTTGGGACTCCAACTTTTCATGTATCTGCTCAAATTTCATTGTTGGCAACATCTGGCCATTTGTTTGTTGAGATGGTACGCGCATCAGATGGAATCCATCTAGGTCATGCAGTTATGGATCTCAGGTTTCATGCCGGAGGAAAAGATGGAGAAACTCTTTCTCCAGGAAGTACAGTTTTAGCAAAAATGGAATTTTTCGGAATGGATGTTGTAGTTCCAGCAGGAGATGGAATACATCTAATTGTCAGTCAAACTGGTGAGGATTATATCCCAAGTCCAGTATCAACTCAAGCAGTTACAATCTCACTCGGTGGCGATAGTCTTCTAGGTCTGTCAACTGTTGATCGAACGTGTGAAGATCTATTTTTGCCACCAATGCATGAAATGTATCCTTCATGTAATTCGACTGAATAATTTCTATGGTTATTCACAAACATACAATAGTGGAATAATAAGGCCTCCCAATATGGACACACCTAGTGTTCATGAAGTGGATTTGAATCGTTCAAAAGCATCTCAAATTTTTTGGTTTATTTGTGGATTTCTTTCAATGGTAATTGGATTTATTGGGATTCCCGTTCCTGGTTTACCCACAACCCCTTTGATGATTTTAGCTGCTGCTTGTTTTGCTAAATCTAATCAACGATTTTATGATTGGATAATTAATAACAGATTATTCGGGCACCATGTGAAAAATTATCGTGAAGGTAATGGAATACCTAAGAAAAGTAAACCGATCATCCTGCTGACACTTTGGAGTTTTGTTTTGTTTGCAGTAATCATTGCTATTCCAGATACTGCCCCTCCAATCTCCAAATATTCTACATTATTTCTAGCAATTATTGGAACTATATTTATTCTTAGGATTCCAACATTGGAAGAGTAGAAAACGTTTTTTTGACAAGATTAGATAGCCCTTTAATCCAGTCTAAATTATCATTTAGACAACTCAAAATTTCTAATTCTCCCCCTCCGTGTTTTGTATAATGTTCTCTAATTTCAATGTCTAACTCTTCTAAAGTTTCTAATCCATCTGCAAGAAATGCAGGTGAAATAATAATCAGTTTTTTGATTCCCCTCTTTGCTAATTTTTCTACTGTCTCTGTTGTCGAAGGCCTTAACCATTTTACAGGACCGAGTCTACTTTGGTAACTTAAAGACCAATTTTCTTGTCCTAATCCTAGTTTTTTGGTTACAGCTAATGTTGTCATCATACAATGATGCGCATAACATGATGAATTTGCATCATCGATTAAACTGCAACAATCATCAATCTTTTGACAATGTTTTCCAGTAGCATCTGAACGACGAACGTGCGATAGTGGTAATCCATGATATGAGAACAATACATGGCTCCCATTTTCTAAATGAGATTCAATAGAAGAAACAAGAGGATTGATGTATGAATCATCAGATTCAAAATGACCTAATTCTAAAATTTCCGGCTGCCAATTCATTTTTTCGAGTTCGTTATACGCACACTTGAGAGATGATACAGTTGTGGCTTGAGCATATTGAGGGAAAAGTGGTGCCAATAGTAATCGTTCCACACCTCGTTCTTTTAATTTTTCAAGTGCTGATCTAATGCTTGGATTTCCATATCTCATCCCAAATTCACAATCTGTATCAATTAGAATTTCCCCTAAGGCCTCAGTCATTCTTTGTGTATATACTCTCAATGGGGAACCATCTTCCATCCAAATGCTTTGGTATCTGGGTGCAATCTTCCTAGGTCTTGAACGAAGAATAATACCTCGAACAAGTAGATGTCTCAAAGGAGCCGGTATGTCAATAACATCAGGATCTAAAAGGAATTCTCTCAGATAGTCCCTCACTGATCCAACTGTAGGATGGTCAGGAGTTCCAATGTTCATTAGTAGAACTCCTTCTCTCCCCATATCCATGGCGGGTTTGGTTACATACAAATCATTTTGTTATCTCCTTTAATTTTCCAATCATGGGTTACAACTTATTCATAATGAAGAAAATTAGGGTGCATGTTGGCCGGAGCCATCCTTCCCCCAGCAGGGGATGCCACCCCAGAAGAAGAGCTGATTCGCTGGATTCTTTTAATCGCTGCAAGTTTAATTGCATTCGGTGTAGGCTATTACACTACAGCTCCAATAGGTAGTAGATTTTCGAAATATCGAGTCGCTCCTGAAACGATTCTTTTAGCACCCAGAATGGGGATGATTATTGGTGTTAGCACCATATTGATTTCAGTATTACTAGCTCCATTTTCTACTGATGTTTTTGAAGGAATTATTTGCCCTTGTAATTGGACTGAAGATTTTCATAATCAGTACACTACAATGAGCATCTTAGTAGCTTATTCCCCGATGAAATACATAATTTGGGTCGGTTTCAATACTGTTGCATTTTTGGCAATGATTACTGGTTTTCTAGGTTTTCATAGGTGGTGGAATAATCCTGTTTTCGCCTCACCTGGAAAGCGAATAGTGCTGATAATTTGGTTACTTCTTACATTCACTCTAGCATTTTCTATCTCTGCAGATTTGATGTTTTCCAGACATTTTGATCGGTCACTACACATACTTCTTGGTTATTTCTTCTTTGTTTCAACTGCATTAGGGGCTTTATTCGGCCATCCATTGATTCATTGGGAATCTAGTTCCAGAAGAGAAAATGGACTTCCAGTTTCAGAAAATGGAGTAAAATGGTCATTCGTTGCAATGCTAACATGTTTTCTTCTTTCTTTGTGGTATCTTGACATGTATGAACTTCAGATAGTTTCACCTATGATACTTGAGAGTAGGACAGAAGGGACCCTTGCAATTAGTGAGCATCTACTAATCATTGCCCAGTTAACATGGCTTGGCTCCCTATCTACGGTTTTTTTGGCTACACTTCAATCTGATGAAGAGGAATAAACCAGTTCCTTAGTTAGAAATTGCACAATTGATTCGGATAATTCGTTTAGCCCATCGATTTCGTTCATGCTTCTTATCGAAATGCTAGTTTTCTCTTGAGTTCCTGAGTTTCGAATTCCAATTGATATTGGGATATTTTTCACATTTCCTCTTAGGAGAAGTAGCGATGTTTCACCCTCGATTTCTGTCCTAGAAAATGAGCAATTTCCTTCTCCAAAATAGTTGCTAATCATTGATCCAACATCATTTGCTAATTTTCCTTCCCCTGTCCATTTTGACCGGTCAGTACCGATAATTGAAGTCCGTTTTTTCCATCCTGATTGGAATGCAGGTGCCATTTTTTCATTATTGAATTGTAATGCTCTTACGAGTAGTTGTAAGATTAGAGTCGCCGCTCCATCTCCGACCAAACTCCATTTATTATCAATTTCAGGATGAGGAGATGCGAGAACTAAATGACCCGAATCTTCCGCTCCAATTATGCTTGGCCATGTTTCCGAATCGATAAAATCCTTAGAAAGCTGATTGGATAACCAACGGTCACCGACTGCACATTCGTAGAAATTTACATCCATGTTAAATCTGTTATCTGAAGAAGTAAGTGCTAAATCAGTTTCAATCGAGAAGGCCATGGTTGCTTTTGAAACTCCAATTAAATCCCATGCTCTAGCGACATTGTCTGCCATCTCATCTCCATCAATTACTCTTGCACCACTTTTTGTAGATTCAATGAGTAAACATCGATCACCATCTCCATCCAATGCCGCTCCGATTAGTATACCACTAGGTAGGTCTAAATCATGTATTTCAGCTAGTGATTTTAGTAGAAGATGTTTACTTTTTTTCATTTCAGCCCAAGTCCATTCGTCAGTAGGAGAAATTTCTCCTGCACCACATTCTTCATTCAATTCATTTTCAAGGCTAGAAATCTCTTTTGCTGGAATACCCCTTCTATCAAGGCCATTGGCCAACCAGTTAGTTGCAGCACCTCCTGATGAATCTAAAAGGAACTGATTGACTCCCAAGATTTTCTTCCAATCACAATCGGCAACATTCACTCCTAAAAAATCAGCCATTTTTTCCAGTCTTTTTGCAAGAGTAGAACGATGCCCTCTCTCTGCATGGATCATTCTGTCTGGTAGACAAGATTCAGGATCCGGTTCTGGATTGTTTCCTTTTTTTGCAATCTCCCAAGCCAAATCTGAGATTCTTTTTTCTAATTCTGGCATTGATTTTTTACCATTGGCATCAAAGAATTTGACTCCTGAATCGGTATGAGGATTATGGCTTGCAGTTACCATCAATCCTGCGTCTGCCTTTGTCCCGAGGACTGCATCGTGCAACCCAGGTGTAGCAACAATCCCGCCATGGATTACTCGAACTGATGAGGAGTGTAATCCATCTGTTAATCCTGAAACTAACATTGCATTTCCCGGCCTTCGATCCCAACCGATTACTACTTTCGGATAATCTTCTAATTCTTCAGATAGAATTTCTCCAATGGCTTCTCCTAGAACCATGAAGGCACGACCATTCACTTCCCGTTTGTCAATAATTGCTTCTAGAGCCTCTAAATCTGTTTCAGGAGATCCACTAACCTTCCCCCTAATTCCATCCGTTCCATGGAGAATGGGGTAATCCACCATCATTCTCAATCCTTTATGACACTGTTTTCAGAGTGGACGCCACTTACTGTTACATTTGGCCAAACATTTGAATTACATCCTAGAATAACTCCAGGATTGGTAACTGCATTACATCCGATTTGTACATTTTCTCCCAGAATAGCACCAAATTTTCTTAGTCCACTATCTTCTAATTTATCTCCACTTTCACCATCACGGAGTAGAATAGTTCTTCCATCATTTCTTAGATTTGATAATTTACATCCTGCTCCTAAATTGACTCCAGAACCAAGAATAGAATCTCCCACATAATTGAAGTGAGGTGCTTTGGAATTAGGAAGTAAGATTGAATGTTTCACTTCCGAACAATGTCCTACCACAGAC
>Ga0208277_1001589_pt1 | contig 13169 bp, 11 predicted proteins | sample ETNtaG_5_FD_185782 | JGI IMG/M metagenome (GOLD analysis project Ga0208277, IMG submission 185782) | Marine microbial and viral communities from oxygen minimum zone, Eastern Pacific Ocean - ETNP201406SV205 (SPAdes) (version 2) | ecosystem: Environmental > Aquatic > Marine > Oceanic ...
ATTCATCGCTCTGCACCAAGGCATGAGGATTTAACTACTTCTACAGAAATTTTAGTTACAGGTATTAAAGTTGTCGATTTAATGGAGCCTTATACAAAAGGTGGGAAAACTGGTTTATTTGGTGGTGCCGGTGTGGGTAAAACAGTATTGATCCAAGAGCTTATTAGAAATATCGCTACTGAACATGGTGGGTATTCAGTTTTTGCTGGAGTTGGTGAAAGAACCAGAGAAGGGAATGACCTTTATAATGAAATGACAGAATCTGGCGTTATTGAAAAAACGACAATGGTTTTTGGTCAGATGAACGAACCACCTGGAGCAAGATTACGTGTAGCATTAAGTGGCTTAGCGATGGCTGAATATTTTAGAGATGATGAAGGTCGTGATGTTTTATTATTTATAGATAACATTTTTCGCTTTACACAAGCGGGTTCCGAGGTGTCTGCATTATTAGGTCGAATGCCTTCTGCAGTAGGGTACCAGCCTACACTTAGTACAGAAATGGGAGACCTTCAGGAACGTATTACTTCTACAAAAAAAGGTTCAATTACTTCAGTGCAGGCTGTTTATGTCCCGGCAGATGATTTAACTGATCCTGCGCCTGCGACGGCGTTTGCGCATTTAGATGCTACTTCTGTCCTTGAGAGAAAAATTGCAGAATTAGGTATTTATCCTGCTGTTGATCCATTGGCATCGACATCTAGAATTTTAGATCCAAGGATAATTGGAGATAGGCATTATAATACTGCTCAAAAAGTACAAGAAGTCCTTCAGCAGTATAAAGACCTTCAAGATATTATTGCAATTTTAGGTATGGATGAACTTTCAGATGATGACAAATTAACAGTTTCAAGAGCTAGGAAAATGCAAAAATTCATGTCTCAACCATTCTTTGTTGCAGAGCAGTTTACTGGTTTTGAAGGTAGATATGTTAGCCTTGAGGATACTGTTTCTGGGTTTGAAGCTATTTTAAATGGCGATGTTGATGAATTAGCAGAAAATTCTTTTGCTTATGTAGGGACGATTGATGAGGCTATAGATAAAGATAAAAAGGCAGCCGCATAGTGAAAACATTTTCAGTAGAAATTGTAACACCTATTAATGTTATAAGTGAAGAAAATGTGCGTTATATTAGATGTCCTGGCCTTGATGGGTCTTTTGGAGTATTAAAAAATCACAGAGAAGGCATAATTGCTTTAGGTGTTGGTGAAGTTAAGATTGAGAATGAAAACAGCACAGAATGGTATGCTACTAGTGGTGGTTTTGCTGAAATCACATCAGATAAGGTTGAGCTATTATTAGAGTCTATTGAAAAATCAAATGACATAGATGTAAAGCGCGCTACTAAGGCAATTGAGCGAGCTAGAGAACGTAAGGTAGAACCTCAAGATAATAAAATTGATAGTTCAAGGCTAGAAGCTTCTTTAGCTCGAGCTATCAACCGTTTAAAAGTATCAAAAAAATAAATTTATTTTTAATACATGCAATACAAAAATCATCTTTTTAATATTAGGTGATTTTTTATTAATTGAATCAATGATATAATGTATAAACGTACACATACTTGTGGAGATCTTAACAGTAACTATATTGGTACCACTGTCCAATTAAATGGCTGGATTAATAAAGTAAGGCTTCACGGGAAAATTGTTTTTATTGACCTTCGTGATAGATATGGTAAAACACAGCTTGTGTTTGATGAGAATATATATAAAACTGATTTTGATAAAATAAAAAAATTCTCTATTGAAGATGTCTTATCAGTAAAAGGGATTGTAAAAAAGAGATCAGAAAACTCAAAAAATCCTAATATGAAAACAGGTGATATTGAAGTATCAATATCTGATTATTTTATTTTAAATGAATCAAGTCCATTACCTTTTGTATTATCTGATAGAAATAATGCAGAGGAACAGTTTCGATTAAAATATAGGTATCTTGAATTAAGAATTGATGAACTTCAGAATAATATGTTCATAAGGCATAAGACTTATCAGGCGACAAGAGAATATTTATCAAATAATGATTTTCTTGAAATAGAGACTCCTGTTTTGATGAAGTCAACTCCTGAAGGTGCTAGAGATTTTTTAGTTCCTAGTCGTTTACATAATGGAAAATTTTATGCTCTTCCTCAATCGCCACAAATTTATAAACAAATTTTAATGGTATCTGGATACGATCGATATTTTCAAATTGTTAAATGTTTTAGAGATGAGGATTTACGTGCTGATCGTCAACCTGAATTTACACAGATAGATATTGAGATGTCTTTTATTGATGAGGAAGATATTTATTCGATGATGGAAGATTTAACGAAAAATATTTTTTATTCTGTAAAGAAAATAAAATTACCTAGTGTTTTTCCAAGGATGAATTATGAAGATGCAATGGAAACTTATGGGTCTGATAAGCCAGATTTAAGATATGGTATGAAGTTAAAGAATCTTAAATCTTTAACTGATCAGTCTGAATTTAATGCCTTTAAAGATGTCGAATATGTTGCTGGTATTATAGTAAAAACTGGAGCTAAATATTCAAGAAAAATTATTGATGAATTAACTGAAGTTGTTAAAAATAATTTAGCCAAAGGTTTAGCATGGATAAAGATTGAAAATAATAAATTCAATGGCGGAATTTCTAAATTTTTCCCTGAGGATTTAGAGGAAAAAATAAAGAATCATCTAAAAATAGAAGATGGTGATATTTTATTAATGGTTGGTGATAAGAAAGATATAGTTTTGAATTCATTAGGCAGTTTGAGAGTCTATATTGCCGATAAAGAACAATTAGCAGATAAAAATGATTTTAAACCTTTATGGGTTACTGACTTCCCGATGTTTGAATATGATAAGGAATCAGGTCGTTATACTGCAATGCATCATCCTTTTACGGCTCCGAAAGAAATTGATATTTCAAAGTTAGAAACTGATCCCTCTAGCGCTTTAAGTAGAGGTTATGATCTAACACTAAATGGACATGAGATTGCTGGAGGCTCAATTAGAATTCATAAACCTGATATTCAAAAAAAGATTTTTTCTTTATTAGGATTAGATTATGAACAGGCTATTGAGAAGTTTGGCTTTTTGGTTGAAGCTCTTCAATATGGTGCTCCGCCTCATGGAGGGATTGCGTTTGGTTTTGATAGGTTGGTTATGTTACTCGCTGGTACAGATAATATTCGAGATGTCATAGCATTCCCGAAAACCACTTCAGCAACCTCTCTTATGGATGATAGCCCAAATTATGTTGACCCAGGCCAATTAAGTGAACTTGGTATTAATTTAGAAAAGTAGCTATAAATATTAATCTATTAGTTTACTAATTAATTGAACTGAGTTTTTTGCACATATTTGGGATGTTCTAGTAAGTTCAATTCCATTATACCAATATGAGTGTGACCAAACCAATAGTCCAGAAATATCATCAATGATTTTAATAATTATTCCGACTCTAGCTTGTGTGTATTCTACTTTCCCACTTTCATGAATAGATCCTCCATCATTAGTAGTTGTAGTAGAAGTTGTTGCAATAGTGTTATCCTTGTTTTTATTTGACCCAGCTGATTGAGTAATTATTGTTTCAATACTGCCTCTGTCTTCTATCCTAAATGGAATTACTATAATTTCTCTATCGGTGTATTCAGTTATTGTACAGTGTAAGGTAACGCTTTTTTGATTTTTATTATTAATATTAATATAAGTTTTTCCTTCTTTCGGGCTAGAGACATCATATCCTTTTTTCATAAACATTAAGGCAATATTATCTTCTATTATTTGACCGGATCCGGAATGACCATTAAAATCGATTATTTTATTTAATTTAATTTGAGAGATTTCTTTAAAATTATAATTTGTATTAACTGCTGGTGAATTCCAACAACTCAAAAATATAAATATGATTGGAAATAATAATTTAGAATTCATAAAATTAATATTCTTCAAGGTTTTTTATGTGTATGTCAGCTTCATTGATTAAGTTAGAATTATTAGTATTTTGTTTACAGTTTTTCCATTCTGATATAGCTTTGTTATAATCACCAATTGCTTCATGCAGAAGAGCTTTTAATCTATATACTTGTTCATTTGTCGGATTTTTAATTTTTGCGATTTCAATTTGTTTTAGAGCTTCATTAAAAAGCCCTAGTTCCATTGCCGCGACAGCTTTTTGTAAATGGTTTTTAGGCAATGCGCTTATATAATTATTAGTAAGAATTAGAAATAATATTATAGAAATAATTTTTTTTATATTCATTGATTCACTCTTTAATTATTTATTCAAATAAGGTTTGTTCTTGATCTAAAAGGTAAGATGCTCTGTATTGGTAAAATATATTTTCCGGTATTACTTTTGGATTTATAGTTGGGTCAATATTTAAGGCAGATTTTAATTGTTTTTGAAATAAGTCTCTATTTTCTTTTTTTTGATGATAAAACTCTGCCATTTGAATCATATTGCCTAAATAGGTAGGGTAAGATTTTATTGCTTTTTCAAAATAATTTTTTGATTGTTCCACATCAATCCCTGGGATTCTAGTATAAAAAACACCAAAGAATCTAAAGGGCCCTCCAAATAAATATTCTGGTTCTAATGCAATAACTCTATGCATGATTACTTCTAATAATTCTCTTTGATTAACTCGTTCAATCGCTGGTTTATTATTTAAGTACCATAGTTTATTTGTTGCCCACCAATACATCCTAGGAATGAAATTTCTATCTGCGGTTGATAATGCAGAAATTATTTTAAAACTAGAATCGCCCTCTGTTTTATTTAAAATAGTAATAAAATTATTATCATTTAAGATAGAATTTTTAGCAATTTCACTTCCTTTAAATAATAAACTGTCTTTTTTATTTTGATCAGGTTCTAGAAAAAGTGCTTCAAAAAATAATGACTGACTATATAAAGTTGAAAATTCAATATTATTTTTTTCTACTTTAATTGCTTGTCCAAAAAAGTAATTTGCTTTTTTTACAGCATTTGAGTCACTTCTTTGTTCCCAAAATGATTTTCCTTTATTGATAAGGAATTCTATGTTTTTTGATTGAGCATTTTCTAGTTCAATCGATTGATTAAAACATGCCAAATTAGTTATTATAAAATAAGTAAAAATGATAAATAAAAAATTGTTATAGTTTGTTCGCATTTTGAAGTTTTAGTTATTAGCTATATGTAAATTACAGATGTGAAAATTACACTTTTTAATTAGGTTATGAAAAAAGTTATAGAATTAAATTCAATAGAATTATCAGATATTTTAGGTATTGGTGATGGGCATTTAAAATTAATTGAGTCCAGCATACCCGTATCTATCGCTGCCAGAGGGGATCAGTTTTCTATTAAAGGAAATAAAAATGATGTTGAGGCGGCTACATCAGTCCTGAATGAGATGCGAGCAACACTATCAAGTAAAGGCGCACTACTGAGTGACGATGTAAATGCTTTATTAAGTTTATATAAGGCTGGAAAAAAGAATTTCCAGAATGACACTTTAAATTTAAAAAAAGTAATATTTTATGGAAGAAAAGGTGCTATTGGTGCTAGAACGAAAGGGCAATTAAAATACTTTGATGACATTATTAATAATGATATTGTTTTTGGTATCGGACCAGCTGGTACAGGTAAAACATTTTTATCGATGGCGATTGCTTTATCAGCAATAGATAAAAATGAGGTAGAACGAATTATTTTATGTCGGCCAGCTGTAGAAGCTGGAGAAAATTTGGGATTTTTACCTGGAGACTTAAAAGATAAAGTTGACCCGTATTTATCTCCGCTTTATGATGCGCTTGACGCTATGTTACCAAAAAATAAATTGCAAAATTTTATAGATAATAAAAAGATAGAAATTGTTCCATTGGCATATATGCGTGGTAGAACATTAGACAATGCTTTTCTTATTTTAGATGAAGCGCAGAATACAACTGTTATGCAAATGAAAATGTTTCTTACTCGTCTAGGAATAGGTTCTAAGGCAATGATTAATGGTGATGTTACTCAAATTGACTTAGATGGGAAGAAGTCATCTGGTTTAGTACAGGCTTCAAAAATTTTACAAACTGTAAAGGGGATTGGATTTACATTTTTTGATAAGTCTGATATTGTTCGTCATCCGCTAGTAATGAAAATTATTAGTGCATATGACAAGGGGAACAGTAAATAAGAGTTTAATAGATAAATAACTTTTAGGGAAGAATATGGAAAATAACACTTTTATAGTTAAAGCAAGTCGAACTCCTGTTGGCTCATTCGGAGGATCTCTAGCAGAATTCACCAGTCCGCAATTGGGATCAGAAGTAATTAAAAATATAATCAATGATAATCAAATTGATTCAAATAAAATAGATGAAGTGATAATGGGGAATGTCCTTAGCGCTGGTATAGGTCAGGCTCCAGCAAGGCAGGCCTCTATTTTTTCAGGGCTTAAAGATAATGTTGAAGCTCTAACCATTAATAAAATGTGTGGTTCAGGTTTAAAAGCAATAATGCTTGGAGATCAAGCAATTCAGTCAGATGGTGCTAATTTTATTATTGCTGGTGGAATGGAGAGCATGACAAATGCGCCATATTTAATTAAAAAGAATTTATCAAAATTAGGTAATGCGAAAATGATTGATAGTTTGATTCATGATGGTCTTTGGGATGCCTATAATGATTTACATATGGGCAGCTGCGCTGAGATGCTTGTAAAAGATAGAAAATATACTAGAGAAGAACAGGACCAGTTTGCTATTGATTCATATAAAAAAGCACACGATGCTCAAAAAAATGGTTATTTTAATAATGAGATTACTGTTTTAAAAAATTCTAAAGGAATAAGTATTGCTTTAGATGAAGAACCTGGAAGAGCAAAATTCGATAAAGTACCTAAGATTAGTCCTGCATTTGAAAAAAATGGAACAATAACTGCAGCTAATGCTTCAAAATTAAATGATGGAGCAGCGGCTGTTCTACTTTGCTCTTCTGAAGCAGTTAAGTCATCAAACATAAAGCCAATTGCTAAAATTATTGCACATTGTTCTTATGCTAACGATCCAAAATGGTTTACCACTGCTCCTTCAGGGGCAATTAAAAATGTTCTAGGCAAGGCTGGTTTATCTAAAAATGATATAGATATATGGGAAATTAATGAAGCTTTTTCTGTCGTTGCGATGGCTGCAATTGATGATTTTAATTTAGATAAGACTACAGTTAATATACATGGTGGTGCTGTTGCCCTTGGACATCCAATTGGTGCTTCTGGAGCAAGAATCTTAGTAACATTAATTAATGCTTTAGATAGATTAGAAAAGAGAATTGGACTTGCAACGCTTTGTATTGGTGGAGGTGAAGCTTCAGCAATGATTATTGAAAAATTATGATTAAAAACAAAAAAATAGATTGGGACAACCTGGGTTTTAATGTTATTGAAACTCGCAGTATGTATGAGGCCACTTTTAATTCTAGTGGTAAGTGGGAGTCTCGAGGTTTAAAACCATATGGGAATATTAGTCTTTCACCCGCCTCAGCTGTACTTAATTATGGTCAAGGTGTTTTTGAGGGAACTAAATCTTTTATGTCTTCAAAAGGACAGGCGGTATTTTTTAGGCTGAAGGATAATGCACGTAGGTTTGCTGCTTCATCAAAACGGCTCTGTATTCCTGAGATTAGCACAGATTTTTTTATTGATGCTGTTAATGAAGTAGTAAAAGATAACCTAGATTATATTCCTGATAATGATAAAGGTAGTCTTTACATTCGGCCTTTAGTCTTGGGTACTGGGCCAATGCTAGGGGTAAAGCCTGCTAAGACGTATACATTTTTAATTTTTGTTACTCCAGTTGGTTCTTATTTTAAGTCTGGGTTAAAATATTTAGATGCTGTAATCACAAAAAAATATCATCGCGCTGCTATAAAAAGTATAGGCTCTGCAAAAGCTATTGGTAACTACTCAGGGACTTTACTACCTTATAAAGAGATTGTTGAAAAAGGGTTTGATGAAATTATTTTTTTAAATTCTTCTAATGAAGATATATTAGATGAAGCACGTTCAGCAAATATATTTATAATTAAAGATAATATATTAAAAACTCCTGCTCTTCAAGGATCAATCCTTCCTGGAATTACCAGAGATTCAGTATTGAAAATTGCTGATGGTATGTTAGATCTTGATATCGAAGAGGGAGATGTTACCATTGATGAATTATTAAATGCGGATGAGGTTTTTTTTACTGGTACAGCCGTAGTTGTAGCGCCAGTAGGAAGTGTAAGTTTAGATTCCAGAAAATATAAATATAGAAGAGATTTTGAGAATTCTTTAACTAAGCAAATAAGGGATTCTTTACTTGATATTCAAAATGAAAAAACAAAAGACCCTTTTGACTGGATAACAAAGGTAAAGTAATGGCTGATTTAGTTGAAAAACATCCTAGAAGAAGTGCGAGAGAATCTGCAATGCAGGCCTTATATGCTTTAGAGATTAGTAATGGTTACCCTAAAGATGTGTTTGATTTGTATTGCCAATCATTTCATAATTCTGAAGATAAGAGTTATATGGAAAACTTATTTTACTGTGTAATAGAAAATAAGAATACTGCTGATCAATTAATCAGTGATTGCCTTGTGAATTGGGAATATGGAAGAGTGGCATTGATTGATAAAATTTTACTGAGGATGGGTGTGAGTGAGATTTATTATATAGATGATGTTCCACCAAAAGTTTCTATAAGTGAAATGGTAGAGATTGCAAAGATATTTAGTACTGAAGATAGTTCGAGTTTTGTTAATGGCATTCTCGATACTGTTTATAAAAATTATGAAAGTAAAAATTAGATGTTTTTAAAAAAATTATTTGGCACTAGCTCGCAAAGAGAGATAAAAAAAATATCATCTATTGTTAATGATGTAAATCAAATTTTTGAGAGTTTATCTTCCAAGTCAGATGAAGAGCTTATACAAAAAACTGAAGAATTAAAAAAGTTTGTTATAGAGTCTAGAAATAAAGTTGAAAATAGTTTCGATGATACGATTGATAAAGAAATTAGGTCAAAACAGATACTAGAAGCTGAACAGAATGCGATTAGTCAGATAATGGCTGAGGCATTTGCGATGGTAAAAGAAACTTGTAGAAGGATGATAGGTCATTCTTGGCGAGTGTCTGGACAAAATACTGAGTGGAATATGGTACCTTATGATGTCCAGATTTTAGGTGCAATTGTTCTTCACAATGGTAAGGTAGCAGAGATGAAAACTGGAGAGGGAAAAACATTGGTCGCTACGATGCCTATTTACTTGAATGCTTTAACTGGCAGAGGCGTTCATGTTATAACAGTAAATGATTATTTAGCTCAAAGAGACGCTGAGTGGATGGGAGAGGTATATCGTCGATTAGGGTTATCAGTTGGCTACATTTTAAATTCTATGGATAACAGGCAACGCAGGGATATGTATGCCTGTGACATTACCTATGGAACAAATAATGAATTTGGTTTTGACTATTTAAGAGACAATATGTCTCTTCATCCAGATGAGCTTTGTCAAAGAGATCATGCGTTTGCTATCGTTGATGAGGTTGATAGTGTACTAATTGATGAGGCCAGAACCCCGTTGATTATCTCTGGAGCTGTTGATGCTCCAATTGATGATACATTTGTCAAACTTAGGCCGGACGTACAACGATTAGTAAAAAAGCAAAATTTATTAGTATCTGAATTAGTAACTGAGGCAAAAACATTATTATCGCAAGAAGATGATAAGGCTGGGCTTAAGCTGTTACAAGCGAGAAGAGGACTGCCTAAACATCCAAAACTGATGAAGATTTTTCAAGAGCCTGGTACTCTTAAGCTCTCTCAAAGTGTAGAGTCAGAATATATTAGAGATAAAAAGTTACATGAAGTAGATGATGATTTATATTTTTCTATTGATGAAAAATCTCATGTGATTGACATTACAGAAAAAGGTAGAAATGTTTTGGCTCCTGATAAGCCTGATACATTTATCATCCCAGATTTAGGAGAGTTAATTCTTGAGATAGATGATAATACTGATTTGGATGATAGCCAGCGAGAACTTGAAAAAGATAAGGCTCATCAATTTCATGCTGAAAGAAGTGGTACAATTCATAATTTTAATCAACTGTTAAGAGCTTATACTATGTATGAAAAAGATGTAGAGTATGTAGTCCAAGATGGAAAAGTATTAATTGTTGATGAGTTCACGGGACGTATTTTAGCAGGGCGAAGATATTCCGATGGGTTGCACCAAGCATTAGAGGCCAAAGAAAGTGTAAAGATTGAAAGAGAGACCCAAACCCTAGCGACAATAACAATTCAAAATTACTTTAGGCAATATGATAAACTTGCAGGTATGACTGGTACAGCTGAGACTGAGGCAGAAGAGCTAGGCTCAATTTATGGTCTAGATGTCGTTGTAATTCCAACACATCGGGATATACTTAGAGATGATAGAGAGGATTTAGTTTACAAGACTAAAAGAGAAAAATATAATGCAGTTATAGATGAGATTGTAGACTGCCACCATCGTGGACAGCCTGTGTTAGTCGGTACAATCTCAGTTGACTCATCTGAGTTATTATCCAGAATGCTTAAAAGAAAAAACATCCCTCACAATGTATTGAATGCAAAACAGCATCAAAAAGAAGCCGAAGTAGTTGCTCGTGCTGGTCAGAATGGTGCGGTTACAATTGCCACAAATATGGCTGGTAGAGGTACAGATATAAAACTAGGAGAAGGAGTAATAGACTCTGGTGGCCTTCATATTCTTGGTACAGAGAGACATGACTCTAGAAGGATTGATCTCCAGTTAAGAGGTAGGGCTGGAAGGCAAGGAGATCCCGGGTCTTCTGTTTTTTATTTATCTTTAGAAGATGACCTAATGAGGTTATTCGGCTCTGATAGGGTGGCTGGATTTATGGATCGATTAGGCATTGAAGAGGGAGAGGTTATTACAGCGAGGATGATTACAAGAGCGATTAGCTCAGCTCAACAAAAAGTAGAAATAAGAAATTTTGGAGTTAGAAAGCATCTTCTCGAATATGATGATGTAATGAATCAACAAAGACAGGTGGTCTATGACATACGAAATCAAGCATTGTCTGGAGATGATATGCGTGATACAGTCTCTCAAATCATTGATGATTATATTGTTGATGAAATTGAAGAATATTCTAATATGACGACTATTGATGACTGGGATTGGGATAGGCTAAGACAAAACCTTACAACGCACTTGTTGGTTGATATCACTCATCAAAAATTAGTTGATGAATTGAAGGATGTTGAACTTAATGCTGATACCATTATAGATTGGATTAATAATGAGGCAGAGTCAGTATATAAAGCTAGGGAGTCTCTTGTCCCGGAAGATGTGATTAGAGGTTTTGAAAGATTTGTAATTCTTAGGACGATAGATGAAAAATGGAAAGATCATTTATACGCTATGGACCAATTAAGAGAGGGAATTAATCTTAGAGCTTATGGTCAAAAAAACCCTTTGCTTGAGTATAAGTCAGAAGGTTTTGGTATGTTTAAGGATATGATGAGAGAGATGAATGCATTAACGGCTCAAAGAATATTCCGAACTCAATTACAAGGTATGGAGCAAGCACCTCAGATGACTACCAGTAGTGTCAGAAATGTAAAAGTGGAGCATAAAGATACAACCGGAATGGGATTTGTTGGCGGGCAACAGGCTCAAGGTCAGGGTAGTCAAGGGCAAAACACAGTAAGTAAGCCTGTCGTCGCAGATAAAAAAATTGGAAGAAATGAAAAAATATTAGTTCAGGCTCCTAATGGTGAAAAAATAGAAATTAAATTTAAAAAACTTCAACAATATCTTAATCAGGGTTACACACAGGTATAGTAAATATGAAAAATAAAAAAAAATTTGAAACAAAAGCGATTCATGTAGGTAATGAGGCTGATCAATTAACAGGATCAGTTTCGGTGCCCATACATTTAACTTCTACTTTTAAGCAAGATGGTATAGGAAAAAATAAGGGATATGACTATGCAAGAGGGGGGAATCCAACTAGGTCAAGGCTTGAAGAAAACATAGCTTCTTTAGAGGGGGGTGTCGACGCGATATCTTTTTCAAGTGGGATGGCCGCCACTACTGCTTTATTTCAAAATTTAAAAAAAAATGACCACGTAATTGTTTCTAGGAATGTATACGGTGGAACATACCGTATGACTACTCAAGTCTTAGCGCATCATGGCATTGATTTTGATTTTGTTGATACTAGGGATGAAAGTAACATTGAAGAAAAAATAAGACAGGAGACTAAATGGGTATTTATAGAGACTCCAACGAACCCACTCCTTGAAATTTCCAATATAAAAGAAGTAGCAAATATCTGTAAGAAATCAGGTGTTAAGTTAGCAGTGGATAATACATTCATGAGCCCTTATGGACAGCGTCCACTCGAATATGGAGCAGACTGCGTTATGCATAGTTCTACAAAATTTATTGGTGGGCATAGTGATGTCTTAGGTGGCATTTTAGTCGTCAAAGACAAAGAGCTAGGTGAGAGGCTGCATTTCATTCAAAAATCAGGGGGCGCGATTCCTAGCCCTTTTGATTGTTGGTTGTTGTTGCGCAGCGTAAAAACAATGTCAATGAGGGTCCAAAAAGCATCAGATAATGCTTCTAAGATTGCTGATTTTTTAGATAATCATAGTATGATATCAAGAGTAATATATCCAGGTCTTGCTTCTCATCCTCAACATGAGTTAGCAAAAAAACAGCAATTGAATCCTAATGGAGAATATTTATTTGGGAGCATGTTGTCAGCTGTATTTAAATCAAAAGAGGCGTTAGAGCTTTTCTTATCTAAAATACAGATTTTTACTCTTGCTGAAAGTTTAGGTGGCGTTGAGAGCCTTCTATCTGTTCCCTATTTTATGACACACGCAGATGTCCCTAAGGATGTTAAATCAGAAATGGGTTTAGTTCCTGAGCTACTTCGCTTAGCTGTAGGGATCGAGCATATTGATGATTTATTATCAGATATAGATGCAAGTTTGAAATCATAAAATATAAGTGACTTAATCTATAATATTTGTTATCTTTACAGGTGGTGATTGAAGCTGATCTGCCTAATAGGGATTGCTGTCTCTTTCACTTGAAAATTTTTTTACTTATTGATTGAAGAACGTTGGAGGAAATGTGTC
>Ga0208277_1001590_pt1 | contig 13169 bp, 10 predicted proteins | sample ETNtaG_5_FD_185782 | JGI IMG/M metagenome (GOLD analysis project Ga0208277, IMG submission 185782) | Marine microbial and viral communities from oxygen minimum zone, Eastern Pacific Ocean - ETNP201406SV205 (SPAdes) (version 2) | ecosystem: Environmental > Aquatic > Marine > Oceanic ...
AACAGGGGAATATGATGATTGGTTTGAGATTTATAATCCTGGAGATGAGTCAGTCAGATTGGAAGGTTATTACATCTCAGACAAAAAAGATAATCTAACCAAGTGGCAGTTTCCTGCTTCAGATATCGAAGTTTTAGCAGGAGAATATATGCTTATTTGGTGCGATGAAGATCAGGAACAGGGACCTACCCATACAAATTTTAAACTATCAGGGAATGGTGAATTTTTGGCACTCGTTTCTCCAGATGGTTTAACAGTTGTAGACTCAATTAGTTTTCCGCAGCAGCAGTCGAATGTCTCATACGGTCGTGTTCAAAATAGTGGAGATGAGTGGGCTTTTTTTGATGTCCCTTCACCCGGAGGTTATAATCAATTATTAAATATTGATAAAGGGACGCACTTTCCTGAGAGTATTAGTATTGTCTCTGCATATCCCAACCCGTTTAATCCTAGTTGTACGATAAAATTTTATGCTAATCAGGATAATTATGTTGCAATAAGGATATATAATATTATTGGTCAATTAGTATTAGATCTAAATCAAAAAATAAGTACATCTGGATTAAATAAATGGACTTGGAATGGAATATCATCCTCTGGAAATCAGGTTGGAAGCGGTGTTTATTTGTTACAGATTTCTGATGGAATCTCTAGTTCGTTCACTAAGATTATTCTGGCTAAATAATTCTACAATTTTTTTGATTAAATCTATATATTTGATTAAAATTATTTCTTGTGAAATTATATAAAAATATTCGATTGTTTTTTTTATTAATACTAAGAAAATACATATTTTATTTTTCAGTTTTAATTTCTTTTGCTAATGCAAATGACTCTTATAAAATCGATCATTTGGAGCCACCATTTTGGTGGGCTGGCATGGCAGATGATCATCTTCAGATTTTGGTTCACGGAAAACATATTTCAGAATTGAATCCTGAAATCTCTTATCCAGGGATTTCTGTATTTGAGGTAAATAAAATTAAAAACCCAAACTATCTTTTTGTCAATCTTAAGTTATCTAGCAATCTTAAACCTGGAGAGTTTGATATTGTATTTAAAAAAAATACAACGATTCAAATACGGTATAAGTATAAAATATTGGAACGGGAGATTAACTCAGCTAACCGAAAAGGCTTTTCTGCTAAGGATGTAATCTACTTGATTACTCCTGATAGATATGCAAATGGAAATTTAAATAACGATTCAGTTTACAACTTAAAAGAGAAATCAAATAGAAAAAATAAAGATGGTAGGCATGGTGGTGATTTGCAAGGAATCATTAAAAACCTTGATTACATAGAGGAAATGGGATTCACTCAAATATGGTTAAATCCAGTACTTGAAAATAATCAGCCTGAATTATCCTATCATGGTTATTCCACAACTGATTACTATAATATTGACCCAAGGTATGGTAGCAATGATATTTACAAAGAGCTATCAAGAAAAGCCAAAGACAAAAATATTGGCCTGATTAAAGATATTATACTAAATCATATTGGTTCTGAACACTGGTGGATGAAAGACTTACCCTCTGAAGATTGGATAAATAATAAAGGAAAATTTTTGCGTTCAAGTCATGTGCATGAGGTCGTCAATGATCCGTATGTTACTAAATCTCAAAAAGATGCATTTACAGATGGTTGGTTTGTTCGGACTATGCCAGACCTCAACCAGAGGAATCCATTTTTGGCGACGTATTTAATCCAGTGTTCTATCTGGTGGATTGAGTTTGCGGATCTCTCTGGATATCGTGTAGATACTTATCCTTATATGGATAAAGAATTTTTATCAATTTGGAGTGGCAGGATTCATTCTGAATATCCAAATTTCAATTTTGTTGGTGAAGAGTGGCCTGGGGTAACAAATATACCCGCAACAGCATATTGGCAGGCAGGAAGCAAGACATATGATGATTACGAATCAAGCACGCCAAGCATGATGGACTTCCCATTTCAAACAGCTCTGGTCAATGCCCTAAAGGGAAAAGAATCATGGAACTCTGGCATCGGAGATATATACAGAGTAATTGCAACTGACTTTGTATATGGTGATCCCTATAACCTCGTAATCTTTGGAGGGAATCATGATATGAAGAGAATATACTCTCAGCTTGGTCATGATATTAATTTATACAAAATGGCGATGAGTATTATTCTTACAATGAGAGGTATACCACAGATCTATTATGGTACAGAAATTATTTTATCTAGTACGGGTGACCATGGTCAACTTCGGGAGGATTTTCCTGGAGGTTGGAAGAGTGATAGGGTTAACGCATTCACAAGAAAGTCGCTAAGTAAAAAGCAGTCTGATGCACAAACATTCTTAAAAACTCTATTAAATTGGAGAAAAAATAGTCTTCCTATAGCAAAAGGAAAATTAGTACACTACCCACCAAAAGATGGTATGTATGTGTATTTTCGTTCATATGGTGATGAGCTTATTATGGTTTTGGTTAATAATAATTTTAAGACTGTTAGTGTTGACCTAAAACGGTTCTATGAAGTTCTTGGCAATAAAAAACAAGCTAGAAGTGTAATTACTAATTTGGACTATAATCTAAATGAAACAATAAGTGTTAAACAGAAAACTGTCCTAATTCTTGATGTTATTTTCTAGGTCTATGAGTTTTTTGACATTTAGTACAAATATGAGTTCCTCTCCCAGCAACTTTCATTTTTTTTATTATTGAACCGCAGTTTATGCATGCTTGTCCTTGTTTGCCAAATATTTTTAATTCGTTTGAGTAGTTTCCTGACTGGCCATTAAGGAAACTAAAATTAATGAATGTTGTACCTAACTGTTTGATTGCTTCACGTAAAATATTTTGTATTGAATTATGGAGCTTTAAAATTTTAGCTTTTGGTATTGAGCATGAAATTGAGTTTGGGTGTATACCACTTTCCCATAGGCTTTCATCAACATAAATATTGCCAAGGCCTGATATAAATGATTGATCTAAAAGAAGCGCTTTAATATTTCTCTTTTTTTTCTTCAGGTTTGTCAATAACCAATTTATTGTAAAATTATCTTCTAGGGGCTCAGGGCCATGAGTTTTATTAATTTCTGTTAGATCTTTATACATATATATACGACCAAATTTCCTAGTGTCTTCAAATATTAAATTGTTTGAGTTTTCAAGATAGATTATTGCACTGGCATGTTTAGGTAGCTTTTTATCTTTAATTAGATAGAGTTTTCCAGTCATTCTTAAATGTATGGCCAAAATTATATTATCTAACTCAATAATTATAAATTTTGCTCGTCGAGTTACATTTTTTATTTTATGCTTACCCTTAATATCTCCAGGCTTAAAATTGTGTAGAACCTTTTTCCATAAAGGTTCAATATTTAAGATATTTTTACCAATTAAATCTGGTTTGATATAATCAGCGACAGTTTGTACTTCAGGAAGTTCTGGCATTAATTATTTCTTTTAAATATTTCATCTTTAAATCTATTTACTTTAATAATAATTATAATTCCAATCAATGCAATAGCATAATGAGCGCTGGCAAAATTCATCCCAATAACGGGATTATATTCTTCTGTAATCCATCCGGCTAATAGAGCGCTTCCTAACACCATTACTCTAGTATATATTCCAAATATTGTTTGGACGCGTCCCATAATATTATTAGGAATAATTTCCATAAATAATGTTCGAACGATTATTCTAGCTGCATTGTTATGAAGACCCATAAAGAAATAGGCAGCCCCAGCTAAGTATATTGAAAATACCAGTGGAGATATAAAGCAGCTGAATCCTGCTATAGCATAGCATATTAAAAGGGAATTTCTTCTACCAATTTTCTTAATTGCTTTTGATATTGTAATGGTGGATAATAATGCTCCAAGACCATACATTCCATCCATTAGACCGTATCCCCAGCTTCCTTTTAGAAAAATTTCTTTTGATATTGTTATAGTTAATACGCTTAGTGCTCCCCATATAGCTATATCAGATAGAATTGTTGTTATCCCTAAAAAGAGAACACCAACTTTACTTTTTAAAAATAAGTACCCCTTAGACATTGATTGAATTATGTTTTCAGATTTATTATTTATAACTCTATTTTTAAAAGGAGCAAGGCCTATTAATACTGCTGAAAAAACGTAAGCCATTCCGTTGAAATAAAGTGCTGTTATTGGGCCATAATAATGGACAATAAATCCTCCTATACTCGCACCTAATAAAGAGCCTACTTGATAGCTAGCTGATAAGAGTGCATTTGCAGGAAAATATTCTTCTTTTTTAACTAATTCTTGTACAAATGCTTGTGCAGTTGGCCAGAATAAAGAGTTTCCAAAACCCATAAGCATAGCAAAAGGATATAGGATGTATAGATTAAATCCATCAGTATTAAGATAGTATATAAATACCGATATAATTATTAATCTAAAAATATCTAACTGAACTAGTAGCCATTTACGATTTACTCTATCAATTATTATGCCGGTGAAAAGTGCAAGCAGTAGACCTGGCATTGTTGCAATGGCCATTATCTTACCTAGTGCAAACTCTGAGTTAGTTTCTTCAAGAACCAACCAACTTACTGCAATTAAATTAAAGCCAAATCCAATCAGAGATAGTATGTTGCCTAAAAAGAAAAACAAGAATGTCTTGTTTTTTAAAATCTTTAGCATGTCATTTCAATATTTTTAATAAATACTTCAGAATTAACTTTAAATGAAAGTATAGAAAATGAAATGTAAATTTAAAAGCATAATTCTATAAAAATGGTATCAATAAAATCAATATCAATTATTTTTTTAGCTTTTCTTATGAGTGCTTGTGATTCTGATAATAATATTAGTGCGGGGAAAGCATATATGCGACTAAATGATGCTAATGTAATATTTTTAGATGTTAGAACACGAGAGGAATTTTTGCAAGATGGGAGAATTCAAAATTCTGTTTTAATTCCTCTTGATAAATTAAAAGACAGTCATAATAAAATAGAGAAATATATAGATAAAGAAATTTTTGTTTATTGTAGAAGCGGTAGGAGGTCCGAAATCGCAACTCGTTATTTAAATGAGCAGGGATTCAGGGCTTTTAATTTGACAGGTGGTTTTTTAGCCTGGGAAAAAACGTTATCTCAGATTAATTAAAGTTCATTATTGGATACTAAAAAACTCATTCAAACTATTGCGAGAATATCGCCTATTACGCCAGGCGCCACTTTTATGATATTAAGTGCTTTCTCATTTTGTTTAATGACAGTATTTGTAAAATTCTCAGGCGATACTTTACCAACAATACAGATTGTTCTTATCCGAGGTATATTTAGTTTAATTGTTACTAGGATTTTTATTTTTAGAGAGAATATATATCCTCTAGGGGAAAATAAACTTTTATTAATTACAAGAGGCTTAACAGGGACAGTAGCATTATTTTTTGTTTATGAATCTATAAAAAGATATCCATTAGCTGAGGCGACGGCTATTCAATATTTATTTCCAATTTTTACAGCATTGGTTGCATCATTACTTATCTTTGAGCCCATAAGTAAGAAGGTCTTTTTAGCGGTAATAATTGGATTTTTAGGTGTTTTCACCATGCTCGATTTTCCTTTTCTTTCAAATAATGCAGATGTTAATCTAATTAGCATATTTATAGCGATATCTGGAAGTCTTTTAACGGGTATCTCGTATGTATTAGTAAGAAAGGCAACTTTGCTAAATGAACACCCTCTAGTTGTAATGTATTATTTTCCATTATTTACAGTTCCACTTTCTGCTCCATTAGCATATTATTATTGGGTAAATCCCTCAATAGAGGCCTGGGTCTTTTTACTATTGGTAGGTATATTTACCCAGTCAGGACAGTTTTTTCTCACTCATGGTTATAAGGAACTTCCTGCTGCTCAAGCAGCCCCTCTAAGCTATATACAAGTACCTATTGCTACAGTTATAGGGCTATTATTATTTGATGAAAAAATAACCATGACTTTTATTCTTGGTTCTTTAATGATATTATTATCAATTTTTATTGTTATAACAAAAAGGCAGGCAAAAGGCTAAATTTGATATATGAGGATAATAGTGGATAAGAAAATAATAATTTTGTATAGTTAAATATAACTTATAGCAAATAACTGGAGTAAATAATGAGTGAACGCAAAACAACTGACCACCTTGATATATATGAAGGCGAAAATTACGTTCTAATAACAACCACATTAAGTGCAGGATTAGAACTAGTAGATGCAGTGGATAATTATATTGAGCAAGGTTTTACCGTTGCTTCAAGTAGTAGCGGTGGTAGTAATCTTCAAGTGCATATGGTAAAGCATAATTAAAAAACGATTCATTATTCTATAATGAAAACAATAAAACTAATATATTTAATTATTAGCTTGTTCATAGTCGAGCTACTAATCTCCCAATCTGATGTTATTATCGAAGATCTTTATCAAAGAGAAGGTCTGTATTATGCCCCGGGTCAAGATAGTGTTTTTTCTGGTAATATTATTTCAAATTGGGAGAATGGTATAAAAAAATTGGAATACAATTACAAGGATGGTTATCCTGATGGTAAATGGAGTTCTTGGTATAATAACGGGCAATCAAAAGAAGAGATAGAATATCAGCTAGGTGTCCAAAATAGTGTCCATAAAAAGTGGTATTACAATGGACAACAGCAATATGAGAGAACTTATAAAGAGGGTATTCATGATGGCAAATGGTCGGAGTGGTATGAGAATGGTCAGACGATGGTGGAGGGATCTTTTATAGATGGTAAACCTGATGGGACATGGACTTATTGGTTTCCAAATGGGCAGAAAAGAGAGGAAGGAAATCCAATTAGTAGTGATAGCACTGGCATGTCAATTATGGAAAATGGAGAGTGGACTTATTGGCATGAAAATGGACAAATGAAAGAAGCAGGTAAATATATCAATGGCATAAAAGATGGTCAATGGATTGAGTGGTATGACAATGGGCAGATTAAAATGAAAGAGTCATATAAAAATAGTCAAAAAAATGGAAAATGGTTAGTCTGGTATGAGAATGGTCAAATGAAGATCGAAGGTGACTATAAAAAAAATAAAAAAAGTGGCAAGTGGATTAATTGGTATCCTTGGGGTTGGAATTCTAAAGAGGTTAGTAACGGAAATGATAATTCATATTTTATTTTATGGTTTGATGATCAGCAGAAAAGTTCACAAGGTTATTATAGCAGTGGGTTTAAAGATAAAATCTGGATGTGGTGGAGTAGTGAAGGTTTTTTAGATAGCTCAGGCGTATTTGATAATGGCGATAGAATTGGGAAGTGGACTTTTAGAGATAAAGAAACAAATAAGCAGCTTGAGGGAAGATATGAAAATGGGTTTTTATCAAGTTTGATTGAGGTTTTTAAAACTGATCAGGTTGCGGAACCTCCAATAAATTATGATACTATGGATAAAGAGTGGACCGAATGGTATTCTAATGGTGAAAAAAGGGTTGAGGTTAAATATGAGTCTGGAGGAGATAATAATATCGGTAAGGGAAATGGTAGCTGGAGTGTTTGGTTTGATAATGGAAATAACAAACTAGTGCAATCATATAGCAATGGTAAACCAGAAGGTCAATGGAGTGAATGGTTTGAAAGTGGTGTAAGTAAAAAAGAATATAATTGGGTAGATGGAAAATTAGATGGAAAATATGTTGAATGGTTTGAAAATGAGCAAGAAAAAATTGAGGGTGAATACAAAGAAGGATTGAAGGAAGGTAAATGGACTGAGTATTACTCAGATGGCCAAGAAAAAGCAGTTGAATCCTATTCTGAGGGCCTTCCAAGTGGGGAGTGGATAAAGTGGTATGCGAATGGAAGCTCAAAGGAAGAGTCAGAGTGGGAAGATGGGAAACTTATTGGTAAATGGGTTGAATATTATGCAGATGGCCAAAAAAGTATTGAAGGTGAGATTGATAATGGGCAAGCAGTTGGAACCTGGACTGAGTATTATGCGGATGGCCAAAAAAGTTTTGAAGGTACAAGAAAAAGAACTATCAAAAAAGAAAAATGGACCAAGTGGCATGAACTTGTTCAAAAATCAGTAGCTAATTAATAAATTATTGTTTAGTGGTTTGATTATTTAGAGATACCAATTAGATATCTCTATTTTTAAATTGATTTTAATTATATCAATCAAGCATGATAATATAATTTGATATAAATTCTTCGCCCTAATATGAAAGATATAAAATTGAAGATAGACGTAAAAAACATAAATAATTATACTAGAGAATTCAAAATTGATGTTGCTTGGGAAAATATAGAAGGTGACTTCAATGATACTTTAAAGAAATTCAGTAAAAAAGTAAAGCTCCCAGGATTTAGGCCTGGGAAAATTCCTCGTGATCGTCTCTTGCAACAGTTCCAGCCAAATATAGAAGCTCAATTCATGGATGATAATATAAATAAATTTTATTTAATGGCGTTGCAGCAAGAAGAGTTAGTTCCTATTAATCGGGCTGACATAAGCGATGTTCAATTCCGTTTTGAAGGAAACTTTTCTTTTGTTGCAAAGTTTGAAGTCGAACCAGAATTTGACCTACCTAAGCTGAAGAACGGAGTTTTTAAAGTTCAGCGTAATAATTTTATTTCTGATGATAGTGATATTGATGATGCAATTGATCAGTTGCGCAGGTCTCACGCTAGGATTGAAAGCGTTGAAGATGGAGCTATAGAAAAAGATTTCATACTTTGCGATTTGCAAAAATTAGATGATTCAGGTGTAGCAATTATAGGTAAAAAGTTTGAAAAACAAATGTTAAAGGTTGGTGATGGTTCATTCACTGAAGATCAAAAAGAAAAATTAATTGGACTTAAGCCCGGAGATAAATCTAAAATAAACTTACCGGATAATGAAGATAAGGATATCAAGAGTCCTTATGAATTATCTGTAAATAAAGTTGAGAGAGAGATCCTGCCTGATGTAAACGACGATTTTCTTAAATTAGTTAACCCAGATTTAAAATCTATAGATGATCTGAGATCAGATGTATCTGCAAAAATAAAGGAAAATTTTTTAGAGCGATCTAAGCAGGCTTTTGAGCGTGAATTGTCAGATTCATTAATAGCCAAGGTTAGCGTGGATGCTCCTCCTAGCATGATAGATAATTATTTGAATAATTTAATTGAAGATGCAAAAAAGCAAAATAATGGTCAGGAAGTTGATGAATCAAAGTTGAAAGAGAATTACCGACCAGCAGCAGAAAGAAACTTAAAATGGTATCTGATTAGAAAAAAATTAATTGAAGAAAAAGAAATTAAAGTTGAAAGAGAAGATGTGGATGAAGAAGTCGAGTTTTTAGTAAAACGTAGCCCTGCATCTGAAAAAGAAATCAGACGTTTTTATAAAAAACCAAGTAATCGTCAGCGGATTGAAGATGATTTAATTGAGAGAAAGGTGTTAAAATATCTTGAGCAATATGCTAAGGTAAAAGAAGTCGATGTTAATACCAAAGATTTACGTGGAGAAAATAAATGAGTATAGATCAAAAAATAATTGATCAATTGGTCCCGATTGTTGTTGAGCAAACGGGAAGATCAGAGCGCGCATTTGATATTTATTCAAGGTTATTAAAAGAAAGAATTATATTCTTAGGCACACCTATTGAAGATACTATTTCTTCCTTAATTATAGCGCAGTTATTATTCTTAGAGTCTGAAGATTCTGAAAAAGATATATACTTATACATAAATTCTCCTGGTGGAATTATTACTTCTGGATTTGGAATATATGACACTATGCAATATATCAAGCCAGATGTGGCAACTATTTGTATGGGTCAGGCAGCCAGTATGGGAGCATTTTTACTTGCTGGAGGAGCAAAAGGAAAACGTTCGGCTCTTCCAAATAGTCGGATCATGATCCACCAGCCCTTAGGTGGAGCTGAAGGTCAGGCAGCAGATATACAAATTCAAGCTCATGAAATCCTTAGAATGAAATCTCAGTTAAATAAAATCTTATCAAAGAATACTGGCCAGACAATAAAAAAAATTGAAGTTGATACAGATAGAGACAACTTTATGACTGCTGACCAAGCAAAAAAATATGGTATTATAGATTCAATTTTTACTAATAGGAAGTAGATGACTAAAAAAAAGCTTAGGAATAGCAAGCTTGAATTAAATCTTGAAAAAGATAGCGATAAGCCTAATAAAAATTTTAAGGTTACATTACAAAAACCTTCAAAAATAAAAAAATATTTAGACTCATATATAATTGGGCAAGAGCGTGCAAAAAAAGCTATATCTGTTGCTGTATACAATCATTATAAAAGAATCATACATCAATCTTATTATTCAGATGTAGAAATAGATAAAAGTAATATTTTGTTGATTGGGCCAACTGGTACTGGAAAAACACTTATTGCTCAAACCCTCGCCAGATTTTTATCTGTTCCTTTTGCAATAGCAGATGCCACAACCTTTACAGAAGCAGGCTATGTTGGTGAGGATGTTGAGAATATACTTGTGAGGTTGCTACAGGTTGCGAATTATAATGTTGGCGCAGCTGAGAAAGGAATTATTTATATTGATGAGATTGATAAGGTTGGTCGAAAATCTGCTAGTACATCCATAACGAGAGACGTTAGTGGAGAAGGTGTTCAGCAGGCTTTATTAAAAATTATTGAGGGAACTATTAGTAATATCCCGCCAAAAGGAGGAAGGAAGCACCCTGAGCAGAGCCTTATCTCTATAGACACGTCTAATATACTATTTATATGTGGAGGATCTTTCTCAGGTTTAGAGGAAATTATCTCAAGACGTATTGGGCAAAATGAGCTTGGTTTTGGCTCTAGCGATGTAGAAAAAACTAAGCTAAAAAGTCAGTTAGACGTTTTTGTTGACGTTATGCAAGAAGATTTAATTGCATATGGAATGATACCGGAAATCATTGGGAGGTTGCCTGTGGTGAGTACGCTCCAAAACTTATCGGCTGATGAAATGCTTAATATCTTAATAAAACCAAAGAATGCTTTAATTAAGCAATATAAGAAATTATTTGATATTGAAAGTGTGGAGCTTGATTTTAGCGAAGATGCTTTACTATATTTAGTTGAAAAGGCTATGTCTTTTAATTCTGGGGCTAGAGCATTACGTTCAGTCATGGAACACTCTCTAATGGACTTGATGTTTAAAGTTCCAGATTTATCGTCAGTTCAAAAAATTACAATTACAAAAAATTATTTATTAGGAGCATCTGAGCCGATATTTGAAAAGGTTTTTAAGAAGAAATCTGCTTAGGTTTTAAATTAAATATGAAATTCAATGTTTTAAATGGTGATTTTTTCTCTTTAATTAAGATATATTCAGTCGTTATTTTTTAATGTTTTATTAAAAAGTTTTATTATAAAGTAGGTGCATAAATTATTTTAGATATGTTTGGACTAGTGAAAAAAACCTTTAAAAAAATATTAATTCTTTTTTCTTTTAGTTTGATTTTTCAGCATTGTGAAGAGCCCGAAGATGCAGTAAATACAAATGAAGAAGTCTATAACACCACTTTAAATCTGGCTTCAGTTGGTAATGGCAGTACGGGTCAAGTTCAAAATTACTTCTATGATTTTGATGATGCGATTGATGCCTCATTCTTTATGTACGGCAGAACCAGGTTTGATTATTCTTACGATCAGTATTTGTCTATATATACATATGAGCCACCTCAAATGAGTATGAAAAATTTTCCAGATTATTTACTTAATGTATCTTCTGATAGTGTTCAATTTACTGTGAGGCATAAAATTGATACTCTTATTATTGGCCAAGACACAATCTCTTCGAGCATTGGCACAGTTGTTCAAGACTCCTTCATGATGACATCTACCCAATTTAAAAACCTGCTTTCTATAGACTGGGATCTTGAATCAGGCCCGTCATTACAGCGTTATAAGATGCAGACTTCATCTTGGGTTCAAAAAGATTCGATGATACACTATGCCGATACTTCTGATTTTATTGTTTATCAAGCTGTGTTAGATACGCCCTTAATCAATAGTGGGATTATGTTTGTTGACACTTCGGAATGGAAAGATACTAGCTACACATTCATTAATGATTCATTGCCGTATCTATTTACGACCCAATTTGAATTTGAAAGAACTCAGCTAAGTGCAGACTCTCTTGTTTATCGAATCAATACAGACTGTAATGATAATAACCAGTGGGACCTAGCAGAGACTAAGGTTGCAGATTATAATAATGATGGTGACTCAACTGACTGGCTATCAGAAGTAAATGATGGTGTCGATTATAATAATGATGGTAGTCTTGATAATATAATTTATGAATTTATTGATAGGGGAAATAATGTTCTTGACCCGCAAGAAACGTACTATGATATGAATGATAATGGTGTCCGTGATTTAAATGAGCTTTATCAAGATAGAAACTGTAATGACAAATGGGATGAAGAAGAAGTAGTTGACTCTGGGAATGGTCGATATGACGAGATTGAACAATATACCTCTAAGGATATAGATGGCGATGGTGAAAATGAGAAGCTCCTTTATTTAATTGGCTCAATTCCAAATAATGTGTTGGTAGACTGGACTGATAGCTCTAATCCTGAAATAATGATCAATATTGATATTGGAGATAGCTTGACTAATAGGTGGGGTGTAGTATTCAATAATATAATTGAAACTGTATCATATGTTAATACGAAGCAGCAGGCAGTTAGTAATGTTGACTCTATTATTACACTATACACGAATGATATTGTAGGACATATTACAGATGGCAGTCAAAATCCTGGGGATTATTATATTACAAAAACAGATTGGATTGAATCAAATTCCGGTCAAGAATCAAGGCAGTATGATTATCAGATTTTTTCCGAAAACAAACATATAAACCAATTGGTATATAAAAATTATTTCCTTCCGCCTGGGTTCTATGTAAATCAAAATCAATTTAATAATGGATTCTGGCATAAAAACTATCTTGAGAATGAGATTTATTTATATACGTATAATGGATTAATTAGAGATGGTGAGCATATTGATACAGCTTATTATGACACAACAAATATCGCTATATATTTAGTGGAAAAATCATTTGATGTTGAAAGGTCAGAGGTGACAGTGCCAGCAGCAAAGAAAACTTTTTTAGATAATGGAGATGGCTCCTTTACATGTCTGAGAGGCAACTCTATTGTTTTTAA
>Ga0208277_1001591_pt1 | contig 13164 bp, 8 predicted proteins | sample ETNtaG_5_FD_185782 | JGI IMG/M metagenome (GOLD analysis project Ga0208277, IMG submission 185782) | Marine microbial and viral communities from oxygen minimum zone, Eastern Pacific Ocean - ETNP201406SV205 (SPAdes) (version 2) | ecosystem: Environmental > Aquatic > Marine > Oceanic ...
TGCATCATTTATATGATTAATAGGAGTCCTTATGGTACATCCTTCTATTTGTTCACATCCTGAATCAAAATAACAATTCATTATCCCGACAGGGCCTTCTATAATTTCAAAAAAATCAGTCATATTGATTTTTTTAGGATCAGTTGCTAATTGATATCCACCCGTAGGCCCTTTGACAGCCTTAAGGATATTATTTTTTGCTAGATTTTGCAAAATTTTTGCTAGAAGCTCTTTTGGTATGGCATACTTGGCTGCTAATTCTTTAGCAGAAGTACACTTCTGCGGATTTTCTTTCTGGAAGTAACTTAATGCGATCAACGCATATTCAACTTTACGACTAATTTTTAACATATATCTATAATCCCACCGGGAAGTTATATATTAGTGATATGGTTTTACAAATAGATAATTACGACTAAAATTGTCGTATATAGATTACTTTATAATTATTTTATCAGCTTTTTGTTCTATTATTTCACCAATAATTTTCGGTTTATTATCCATATTATTGAGGAAAATCTGTGCCTGATCTAGTGGTAGTGATACTAGTAATCCACCAGATGTCTGCGCATCAGAAAGAAGATATTGCATTGTTTGATCAATTCGAGAGTCGAATGAAATGAAATTTTTTAGATAATTTAAGTTTCTCTTTGTCCCTCCAGGAATGATACCGGATCTAGCAATTGACTCAGCATCCGGTAGTAATGTTATATCAGAAAAATTGACTATCGATGATACATTACTACTTTCACATAGTTCATTTAGGTGCCCAAGCAGACCAAATCCAGTAACATCAGTTACTGCATTTACTTTTAGATTTGATAAAATGTCCGCCGCATCTTTGTTTAAGGATGCCATAGATTTTGTAGCTTCATCAATACATTTTTGAGATGCAATACCCTTTTTTATTGCCGTTGCTATGATTCCAGTACCTAAAGGTTTAGTTAGGACTAAAGCATCACCAACTTTTGCCCCTGAATTTTTCCATAAATTTTTCTCATTGACTTCACCAGTGACAACCAGTCCGTATTTGGGTTCTTTATCATCAACTGAGTGTCCTCCCACAATTGGGATATTTGCTTCTTCTGCCTTATCTATGCCACCTTGCAATATTTCAGTTAATATCGACTTTGGTAGTTCATTAATTGGAAATCCCACGATGTTAAGGGCAAATAATGGTTTCCCGCCCATGGCGTAAATATCTGATAAAGAATTTGCAGCAGCGATTTGGCCAAAATGATAAGGGTCGTCAACAACGGGAGTAAAAAAATCAACCGTTTGTAATAACAACTTTTCATTATCTAGACGTACTACAGCTGCATCATCTAGTTTTTCGTGATCTATGATGACAGAGGGATGTGAATTGAATTTTAGATCACCCAGAACCTGGGCTAGGTCTTCTGGACCAATTTTACAAGCTCATCCTGAGCCATGACTCAATGTAGTGAGTCGAGTTTTTTCTTTTGTTTTCATAAGGATATAATTGATTTTTTATCATATTAAGTTTCATCTTCAGCTAAGGCTATTAGACCATCTTTTGCAGTTAATGTGAATTCATCATTCTTATCAGGTATTAGAGCAATGCCAAACATTTTTTCCCTATCTTTGCGATCAGCATGAATCTGAACACCTAATATTACTTCATTACGTAATTGGGCAGCCTGAACACATTCTCCATAGGGGACAGTTATAGAATCTTCTGTATCAAAGTTAAAGTAGAAAGAGGCCGGCTTGATATACAGTTCGCTGCCATCTGCTTGGAAAAGATCATCATAAACATCTAAGGCCATTGGCTCTTCAGATACTTGTGCCATAATTTGAGAAACAAATTGGTTAGATACCATAAAGTCTTCAACACCACTATTCAAAATAATATCAATATTGTCACTGTCCATCACTTCAGTTATAAGCTTTGGCCAAGCTTTTAGTTTGTTATTATTATGATGAGCATAAGCTGACATTTTCAAAAGCAATATTTGTCTGATGCGAATCAATAGAGATATTACATAAGCATCCATCTCCTCAATAGTGTTTCCACCTGGTGATAGTATAAGAATACTATCAAAATTTTGAGGTTCTATTGATTTCAATTTTTCAAGATCATTGAGATCTAATTCTTCAATAGTAAGTTTTATATCTGGATAGGATTTATTGAGTGAGTCAACACAATTATCCATTTCAATATCTTTTTTAGAGACATAGGTACATAATTCAGATTCTTTTGTTAAATAGGTACAAAGTTTTTCTAAAATTATAGGGGTTTTAGTGGTCCAATTTAGAAGGGCAAGTCGATGCGAACGTGCTTTAACTGAATATGTTGGGATTGTCTCAATTGTAGGGGTAAATATTGGATTTTTAAAGTATAATATTGTGGAATCATCTTCAGCAAAAACAATTAATTCATCATCATCAGTAACTGGGGTATTGTGTGGTGGATTGAGTGTTATTTCTCCTTTTGAAGTACTGATTCCCATTGGGGTACTACTTTTAAACCTATTTTGACTTTCTCCAAAGGTAAGTGGTCCACCCCACCCATCATCAGGTTTGTAAAAGTAGAATTCATTACCGTCAAATCCAACCATGTCGCTATAAACAACAGATAGTCCATTACGACTCAATGATAATTGAGCAATCATTCTAGAAAGAACACTCACTTCATTGAGTGCTTTTACAGAGCCACTAGAAATATTTTCTGCCAGATCACGATCACGATCAGAATGAATCTCACAAACAATAGAAGGATGTTCCTTTCCTCTGCAAACTGCTATAATAGACATTATTGATTTTAGAACCAGAGCATCAGCTAGGTTTTTTTCATTTTCTGTTTTCCAGCTAGCTGCACTATTCATTATGATTATAGACTTAGCATTTTTAGCCATAACCTTTTTTAAATTATTAATGTTTGTTACAACTCCGGATCGGGTAATAATTCTTGTTGTAACAAAATCTGTGATATTATCACGAATTATATTATCCATTTCTTCTTTGTCATCCTCAGCAAGAATAACAATCGCTGCATCTTTTTCAGATTCGTTTGCCTCAATTAGTTCACGAATGACTTCTAAAATTCTATCACCAAATCCTAGTATCAAGGTATGGTCATTTTCGAGAACAACGCTGCGACCTCTACGTAATTCATCAAGTTTTGACTCAAACACACTTGTTATAAATGCAACCATACTTGAGAAAAGAACGAGACCCACCAGAACTCCCATAATTGATGTTAGCTTAGCTGCCCAATTACTATCGCCATCTGTTTCAGCTGCTGATCCTTCCATTACAGCGACATAGACACGCCAGGGTATTTCAAGCCAACTACTCAATGTTTCATCAGGCATTAGGGCATTTGCTATCCCACGGACAAAGACCATAATTAAAAAACCAAATAAAAATAAGGATAATAATGCAAGGAAAATTGAGGAACTACCTCTTGACATAAAATTATCAACAGCGTATCTAAGTCTTATACCAAAAGGATGATTTGTATTTTTATTCATTATAAATAATTGATTTATTAGCTAGTTATTACAATCAATGTTAAAAAAAATTAGATAATAAAGGGTAAATTAATTTGTTTCATGAATATAAACTAACTTCATAAATTGTTGAGTTGTATAGACCAACAAAAAGAGATTAGAGATTGTTTATTGTAAAAATGAACTTCTAGAACTATTATTAGAAAGCTAGTTAACATTAATTTTGTGAGCATTTATGGGAAAGACTTTTAAAACAATTGATGAGGCAGTGATACGGTTCGCTGGCGACTCTGGTGATGGTATGCAATTGACCGGAGGAAGATTTACAGAAACAACTGCCATTGTTGGCAATGATTTGAGTACCTTGCCGGACTTTCCAGCTGAAATACGTGCCCCGGCTGGTTCTCTAGCAGGTGTTAGTGCTTTTCAATTGAAATTTTCATCAAAAGATATTCATACTCCTGGAGACAAACCCGATGTATTGGTAGCAATGAATCCAGCAGCGTTAAAAGTACACCAAAAAGACGTAATCCCTGGTGGAACAATTATCATGAACACAGATGCTTTTTCAAAAAAGAATCTCAACTTTGCTGGCTATGAGACTAACCCCGTTGAGGATGGATCTCTTGATGACTATTTTACTGTTATACCAATAGAAATGAATAAAATGGTCACCGCTGCTTGCGATGGAATGGATTTACCCACCAAGTTAGTTTTAAGAACAAAAAACTTCTTTGCACTCGGAGTTCTATTTTATATGTATGATAGACCTTTAGATGCCACTGAGTCATGGCTAAAAAAGAAATTTGCAGGCAAAGATGGAATCATTAAAGCAAATACCTCATCTTTAAATGCTGGGTATAATTATGCAGATACAACAGAATTATTTACAACAAGATTTAAGGTTGAAAAAGCATCACTGCCTCCAGGTAAATACCGAAATATCAATGGTAATCATGCTACTTCCCTTGGTCTTCTTGCGGCATCTGAAAAAGCAGGATTAGACTTGTTCCTGGGTAGTTACCCTATCACACCTGCAAGTGACATACTTCATACTCTATCATCATGGAAGCATTTTGGCGTTAAGACATTCCAAGCGGAAGATGAGATAGCAGGCATAACTTCTGCTATTGGTGCGTCGTACTCAGGTAATCTAGCGATCACTACTACCTCTGGACCAGGTATTGCATTAAAAGGTGAGGCTTTAGGCTTAGCTGTAATGACAGAATTACCTCTTGTTGTTATTAATGTTCAACGAGGAGGGCCAAGCACTGGTCTACCTACAAAGACAGAACAATCGGATTTGAACCAGGCACTTTATGGTCGTAATGGTGAAGCACCCGTACCGGTAATTGCTGCTGCTACACCTGGAGATTGTTTTTATGCTGCGTACGAAGCATGTAAAGCAGCTCTAAAACATATGACGCCAGTACTGTTACTCACCGATGGCTATCTAGCTAATGGATCAGAGCCCTGGAACATACCAGAGGTGGATGACTTGGAACCAATAGATGTAAAATTTGCTGATAAGCCAAATGCAGATGGAGACTTTCTGCCATATTTAAGAGATGAAGAGACCCTTGCTCGTCCTTGGGCAATTCCTGGGACTGCCAAACTTGAACATAGAGTAGGTGGTATCGAAACGGCAGAAAATACAGGGCATGTCAGTTATGATCCAGAAAATCATCATAGAATGGTTGTTTTAAGGCAGGAAAAGGTAAATAGAATTCAGAACGATATTCCTAAAACTGAAATCTTTGGCAAAAGCAATGGTGATCTTCTTCTATTAAGTTGGGGGGGAACATATGGTGCTTGTAGATCAGCAAGTGAGACATTACAAGATGAAGGATTAAATGTTTCGCATGTACATATCCGATGGATATCCCCTTTACCAAAAGATCTTGGCGAGATACTAATTCATTTTAAGAATATTTTGGTTCCAGAAATAAATTTGGGACAATTATTGAGATTGGTAAGAGCTGAATATTTAGTTGATGCTAAGGGGCTGAACCTTGTTAGAGGTAGGCCTATAGGTGCTGCAACTATTGTTGAAAAAGTTAAAGAAATACTAGGATAAAAATATGAGTGAATTAAATACTGCTGAATTGACAAAAAAAGATTTTGTTTCCGATCAAGCTGTACGCTGGTGCCCGGGATGTGGTGATTATGCTATCCTTGCTCAAACACAAAAACAGATGCCTACTTTTGGTAGGAAAAAAGAAGAATTTGTTTTTGTTTCTGGTATTGGTTGCTCAAGTCGTTTCCCCTACTACATGAATACATATGGCTTCCATTCTATACACGGAAGAGCACCTGCAATTGCAACTGGAGTAAAGATTGCTAATCCTGACTTATCTGTTTGGGTTATTACTGGAGATGGAGACGGCCTGTCAATTGGAGGGAATCATTTTATGCATGCTCTTCGTAGAAATATGGATCTTAATATTCTTATGTTTAATAATAGAATATATGGACTTACAAAAGGTCAGTATTCACCCACATCTGAGGTTGGGAAAGTCACAAAAGCTTCGCCATATGGCTCTATCGATAGCCCTCTCAATCCTCCGTCTCTGGCTCTTGGAGCACAGGCAACATTTGTTGCCAGAACAATTGATAGATGGCAAAAACACCTGGCAGAGATGATGGAAAAATCATATAAGCATGATGGTGGATCATTTGTAGAGATATATCAGAATTGTAATATATTTAACGATGGTGCTTTTGAGCCATATACTGGCGCAGAAAAGATGGACAACGTTATAGAATTGAAAAATGGTGAACCTATGTTGTTTGCAAAAGAGACAAAGGGAATAAAATTGGATGGTTCTAAGGCAACTATCATTGATATGGAAAAACATAGTTTAGATGAAGTACTAATACATGACGAGACTAACCTTGATCTCGCTCATATTATAGCAAATTGGACTTCAAACCCAGACCTACCAGAGCCAATAGGGGTAATTTATTCAATTGATAAACCTACCTATAACCAGGATATGGTTGATCAGATCAACTTTGCAAAAGAGAAAAAGGGAACGGGTAAAGTACAAGATCTTCTCAATGCTGGAGATACCTGGAAAGTAGGTTAACAGATGGATACCCGCAAAGAACGGGATAGTATAGGTAGTATTGATGTTCCCGTAGATAAATACTATGGTGCTCAAACCCAAAGATCTTTAGAAAATTTCAAAATAAGTGATGAAAAATTCCCAAGGGAATTTATTAGAGCCTATGGAATCATTAAGAAAGCAGCAGCCAGTGTAAACTTCCAATTTGGGAACCTTGATAAATCCAAAAAAGACGCAATACACAATGCTGCAGACGAAGTAATAGATGGACAGCTAGATGATCACTTTCCACTTGTAGTATGGCAAACAGGAAGTGGAACGCAAACAAATATGAATTTCAATGAAGTAATTTCAAATAGAGCGATTGATCTATTAGGCGGTGAAATAGGAAGTAAGGTGCCTATCCATCCTAATGATCATGTAAATATGAGCCAGTCTACAAATGATACATTTCCTACTGCAATAAATATTTCTGCTGTTGAGAGTGTACAAGGTCAATTACTTCCTGCACTGAAAAAACTAAAAAAAACACTTGAAGAAAAATCTGTTCAATTCAATGCAATTATTAAGCTTGGGCGTACCCATCTTCAAGATGCTACCCCTCTAAGCTTGGGCCAAGAATTCTCAGGATATGCTTCATCAATTGATCACGGAATTTCTAGAATAAATAATGCACTCAAGTCTTGTAAGGAATTGGCAATCGGTGGCACAGCTGTTGGAACGGGTATTAATTCTTTTGAGGGGTTTGCTGAAAAAGTTGCTGATCAAATATCGATTTTAACTAATATACAATTTCAAACTGCTGAAAATAAATTTGAGGCATTAGGTGGGCAAGATAGCATAGTAGAATTATCTGGTGCACTTAAGGTTGTTGCTGGGTCATTGTTTAAGATAGCTAATGATCTTAGATGGTTAGCAAGTGGCCCAAGGAGCGGTATTGGTGAAATTACTTTGCCCGCCAATGAACCTGGGTCATCTATTATGCCAGGAAAGGTAAATCCAACACAATGTGAGGCTATGACGATGCTATGTACACAGGTTATGGGAAATGATACAACCATTACTTTTGCTGGGGCCTCGGGTAATTTTGAACTAAATGTCTATAGGCCAGTAATTGCTTATAATATTTTACAATCAATACGTTTATTATCTAGTGGAGTCGATTCCTTTACAAAAAATGCTGTAAGTGGTGTAGAGCCAAATAAGGAACGAATAGATCATAATTTGTACAACTCCCTGATGTTGGTTACTGCGTTGAATCCTCATATTGGTTATGATAAAGCTTCTGAAGTTGCAAAAAAAGCATTCAAGGAGAAAACAACACTGAGGGAGTCGATAGAAAAATTGGGTTATATGACAGTTGAAGAATTTGATCGCTTGGTTGATCCAAAAGATATGATTAAGCCCAGAAAAAAATCATAAAATTGATCAGGTACCATATGCCTATTTCAAATTAATTAGATGTATGCATTGTTCATAAAAATAGTTTTAAATAATCTATAATAAGGTAAAAGTTTTTTAATAATGAAAATTAAAAAAATGCTTTATAGGTGCTTGTTTTTAATCTTTGTAGGTATGGTAAGTTTGCTAACCCTAGTCCTCTTTTTATCTAGAGACCTACCTTCACTTGAGCAATTAGAAAACTATGATCCCGACCTTGTAACTCGTATATATTCTTCTGATGGAGTTGTTTTAAATGAACTTTTTGTACAGAAAAGGGTTTTTATTGAATTAGATAGGATACCTGATCACATGCAATATGCTGTAGTTTCATCAGAGGATCGTAGATTTTTTGAACATTGGGGATTATCAATGAGAAGTATTGCTAGAGCGGTTATGGTAAATACATTGTCACTTAGCTATAGACAAGGCTTTTCCACCTTAACCCAACAACTCGCAAGAAATTTATATAAATCTGTGGGATTTGAAGATAGTATTCTAAGAAAACTGAAAGAAATGATAACTGCTATCCAGATTGAAAGAACATATACAAAAGAAGAGATAATTGAAATGTATCTTAATACTGTTCATTTTGGACATGGAACTTATGGTGTTGAGGCAGCGACAAAACGATTTTTTGGAAAAGAATCCAGATACTTAACAATTGATGAGTCTGCTTTATTAGTTGGATTATTACCAGCGCCAGCAAGCTATTCTCCAATTAATCACCCTGAAAAATCAATCCGTCGTAGAAATACTGTTTTAAGATTAATGAAAGACCAAGGCTATATTAGGAAAGGACAATATGAAGAGAATAGAGCAAAAACGCTTGAGACTGTTTTAGAGGTACCTAAAAGAGGAAGTGCTCCATATTTTACTGAGTATGTTAGGAGATTATTGGAAAAAGAAGATACAAAACTTGGAATTAATATTTATAGAGATGGACTCAAAATTTATACAACTCTTAATTCTGAATTACAATCTATAGCAGAAGAAGCAGTTATGAAAACTGTGGCCAATGATCAAAATCGTTTAAATAAACGACTTTTTAAAAACAGAGAAGAGTTCGAAAATTTAGCTTACTTAACTATATATCCAGAAGATAGTATAAAAATGATGCTTGGGGGTGAGGGTAAGTTGTATAAAGACCTAAGAGATAAATTATTGGTTCAGTGTGCTTTTGTAGCTTTAGATCCCAACACAGGAGGGATACTTGCAATGATAGGAGGTAGACCAGATTACCATGATCAGTATAATCGTGCCGTTCAAGCACGTAGACAACCCGGTTCAGTGTTTAAGCCTTTTGTCTATACAACTGCATTAGATAACGGATATCCTGTTACAGAGCAATTATTAAATCAACCTGTTGTATTAAATATTCAAAATATGGATGGTACTTGGGTCAAATGGAAACCTCAGAATTATGATGGTAGTACAGGAGGTTTAACTACATTTAGAGAGGGTCTTAGAAAATCATTGAATCTAATTTCTGTTAGAATGGTTCAGCAGGATATTGCCCCCGCAGAACAAGTAAAAATCACAGCTAAGCGCATGGGCATCAATACTGACATTAGAGCCGTTGACGCCATTGCCCTGGGAACATCAGAGGTATTCCCAATTGAGATGGTCAGCGCTTATTCTGCTTTAGCCAATAAAGGTGTCTATTCTAAACCTTTTGCTATAACCAAAATTGAGGATAGGTATGGTAATATTATTAAAGAATATTATCCTGATCGAAAAGAAGTGCTTAGCGAGGAGACTGCTTATTTAATGACAAGTCTCATGCAAACAGTCATGGATAGAGGAACGGGTGGAAGTGCGAGGTGGAAATATAAATTTAATCGTCCAGCGGCTGGTAAAACAGGTACTACTCAAGGATGGAGTGATGCTTGGTTTGTAGGATTTACTCCACAAATCGCTGCTGGGTGTTGGTTTGGTGTTGATGATTTTCAAGTTCCTCTTGGTCCAGGTCAAGATGGAAGCAGGGCAGCATTGCCTGCATGGTCAATGTTTATGAAAGCAGCACATGACACCTTAAAATTCCCAGTGCAAAAATTTGAGAAACCTAGTGGTATTCAAGATAAAGAAATTTGTACTGTTACAAAAAAGTTACCACTTCCAGCTTGTCCTGTAGAGCAAGAAATATTTAAAATGGGAACGGAACCAACTCAAAATTGCAAGGTTCATAGGACAAGCTAGAATTTTAAAGTATCAAAGGAATGTGCTGGTATTCATTTCTAACCTTTACAGCAGATTTTAAAATTTCCCCTGCATATTCTACTTGTTTCTTTCTTGCTCCAAAAACACGAAAGATTGGGTCATTCTTATTAACATTCTCGCCTGTTTTTTTATAGAATTCAATTCCCGCAGTGAAATCTAATTTTTCTCCTTTTTTCTGAGCAACACAACCAAGCTGTACAAGTGACCATCCTATGGATTCTGTGTCCATATTTGCTATCACACCCTCTCTATCGATATTGATTATTTTTTCAAATTTTGGTTTATTATTTAATTCGAAATTATTAAGAATTCCCCCTTGTATTTCAACAGATGATATAAATGTTTTTAATGCTTTTCCATTATCAATTATTTCTTCCAAGATTTTATAAGCAGTTTTTTTATCTTTTGCTAATTTAGACTGAATTAATAAATGCGATCCGAGTTCTAGAGTAATTTTTATTAAATCACTAGGCCCTTTCCCTTTTAGACAATCTATAGATTCTTGGATTTCACAGGATAAACCAGCATATCTTCCAAGCGGCTGGTTCATATTTGAATAAACCACATCTGTTTTAATATTAAAAGCCGAACCTATCTTTTTTAACCAATCACCCAGATTTTGACCATTTTCTTTTGTTTTCATAAATGTCCCGTTACCAACTTTTATATCAAGTACCAATCCTGATATACCCTCAGCTATTTTTTTACTCATTATAGAGCTACATATCAGAGGAGTTGATGGAATTGTGCCAGTTTTACTTCTTAGTGAATAGATTTTTTTATCTGCTGTGCAAATATTTTTTGATTGTGCAATAATAGCATATCCACTTTGGTTTACCCATTTCTTGAATTGTTCAAGATTTGGTGATGTATTAAATCCTGGAATAGACTCTAGTTTATCTATTGTCCCTCCAGTATATCCTAGGCCTCTTCCAGCTATCATTGGTATTTTAATACCTACAGCAGCTAAAACAGGGGCGAGGATAATTGAAACTTTATCGCCGACTCCGCCAGTTGAATGTTTATCAGCAACATATTGCTCACTATCAGAAAAATCCATTCTAGATCCTGAATCTAACATAACCTCCACCATTGTGAAAGTTTCAGCTTCATTCATTCCATTAAAATATATTGCCATTAACATTGCAGACATTTGTGCATCAGTTACATCGCCAGTTAAATATCCATTAAAGAATGTGTTTAATTCATCTCTATTTAAGGGTTCACCATCACGCTTTTTTGATATAAGATTTGCTGTTATCATAATTAGCTAGATTCTTTTTTAAATATTTGGAAAATTGAAATAGGAGCACGTTCACGAACGGTATAAAGTATGAGATATAATGCCATTATAAGCAAGACAAGGTTTGGAACCCACATACCAACTGCAGGGCTAACTTCGCTTCTATCCGCTAGCTCTTCACCGCCTATTAATAAAATATAATATAGTAGGAAAAATCCAAAACTCAGTGATGTACTCACAGCAAATCCTCCCTTTTTTGCCATTACACCGAGCGGTGCTCCTAGTAAAACAAATAGAATGCATGCAATTGGTATAGAAAATTTCTTATGTGCCTCTACTAGATATTTATTGTAGCCTCTTGCGTAACTAGAAATTAGATTAAATTCATTCTTCATTTGCCTTTCTAAGTTTCGTAATTGCCTATTTTTTTTGTGTATAGCTCCTTGACTGATATTAACATCAGTTTTTATTGAGTCTCTAGCGAGGGACAATATATTATTTCCTTCCTCTAATGATGAGGGAAGTATACTGTCACCAAGAAGTCTAAAAAAGGAGCTCTTTAGTCTAGTCTGTACAATATTTATTTTTTTATCATAGTTGTTTACTTTTTTTAGAATCATTGGTACAGTCATTTCTCTATCTGTCCTATTCGAAGAATCACGACGATTTAAAAGTATATCGTCAGCAGGGATTAAAATTTTGTGGGTATCAAAAATGATTCTTCTATAATTTGCATGATCTTTATTTTCTAACTCATGAATTTCACCATCATAAAGGGTTAGAAGGAAAGCATCTGAAATTGTAGAGAGGGTGCCAGTTTTAGAATAGATACTAGTCTGAGAGTCATGTTTACCTTTACTGAAAATTCTGACATCAGACATTATTTCACCGTTTTTATCACCAACTATCATGCTGTAGTTCGGAAGATTGTCTAGAAAAACTCCTGGCTCAATGTTCATCCCTGGTCTTTTTCTATATATATCACCAGAAAGAAGCCTGGCATGAAAATTCATATCAGGAAGAATAAAATTATTGAAAAATACTAATAATATTGCAACAGTTATCCCAAAAAGTAAAGGAGCCCTAATAATTGAAAGGAAGCTAACTCCTGATGCTCTCATTGCATTGATCTCATTATCTTCTGATAATCTTCCAAAGGTCATTAGTGTTGCAAGGAGTACTGCCATTGGAACTGACAATGCAATTATCCAAGCAAGATTTAAAAATAAATACTCTAATATTGTCAGGACCTCTAAACCTTTGCCAAGGAAACGATCAATCGCCCGAAGTAAAAAGTTAATGAAAAGAAGAAAGGTAATCATTAACAGTGAGAAGAAAAATGGGAGAAGCATTTCTCTAATGAAATATCTTGAGAGGAGGCTCATACCAAAAATTACAATTATCTTAATAAAATTTTTAATTTATTAAAAAATTGTTTTAGGTTAAATAGCTTCAAATCTCTTTAGAAGTATTTTAAGTTCCGTCGCTTTAATTCAACATATATTGAGCTAAAGTTATATGGTGGGTGTAGCTCAGCTGGTTAGAGCACCTGGTTGTGGCCCAGGAGGCCGTGGGTTCAAGTCCCATCACTCACCCAGAATTTTTTCGGGGTATAGCGTAGTCCGGTTAACGCGCCTGCTTTGGGAGCAGGAGATCGGGAGTTCAAATCTCTCTACCCCGACACTCGAGAAAACCATGTTTCTCTGAAGAAAAGCCC
>Ga0208277_1001592_pt1 | contig 13156 bp, 12 predicted proteins | sample ETNtaG_5_FD_185782 | JGI IMG/M metagenome (GOLD analysis project Ga0208277, IMG submission 185782) | Marine microbial and viral communities from oxygen minimum zone, Eastern Pacific Ocean - ETNP201406SV205 (SPAdes) (version 2) | ecosystem: Environmental > Aquatic > Marine > Oceanic ...
ACCTTGACTTATGTTTACGGGTTTAGCTCAGTTGGTAGAGCACTGGTCTCCAAAACCAGGTGTCGGGAGTTCGAGTCTCTCAACCCGTGCAAAAAATAAATATAATATGACAGGAATTGTTAAATACGTAAGAGAATCCTTTGAAGAACTAAGATCGCATGTAAGCTGGCCTAGTTTTAATGAAGGATTGAATTTAACAGTTTTAGTTGCTGTTTTTTCAGTGATTTTTTCACTGATTATATGGGGCTTGGATTCAGTGTTTAGTAGAATAATTAAAGAATTTTTTAATCTTATTAGTTAGTTATGTCTGATAATAATTCGCTTTTTAAATGGTATGTTGTAAGGGCCGTAAGTGGTCAAGAAAACAAAATCAAGACATATATTGAAAATGAGATTTCAAGAGTTGGTATGGACAGCTTTATTGAGCAAATCCTTGTGCCATCTGAGAAAGTTGTTCAAATTAGAAACGGAAAAAAGGTTACTAAAGATAAAACTTACTTTCCTGGATACATAATGATAAAAGCAAACCTAACCGGAGAAGTTCCTCATATAATCAAATCAGTAACAAATGTTATTGGTTTTCTTGGTGAAACAAAAGGAGGAGATCCTATTCCACTAAGACAAACTGAGGTTAACAGAATGTTAGGAAAAGTTGATGAGTTATCATTACAAGAGGAATCAGATATTGTGATTCCATTTATCCATGGTGAAAATGTAAAAGTGATTGATGGTCCTTTTAACGGATTTGATGGTACAATTGAAAAAATAAACGAAGAAAAAAGAAAGCTTGAAGTTATGGTTAAGATTTTTGGTAGAAAAACTCCACTAGAACTTAGCTATATGCAAGTTGAAAAATTATAAATGTTACATAATATAGATGATTTTATTGCTTCCAATAATAGAATCATTGAAACTTAAATTAGTAATATGGCAAAAGAGATAGATAAAGTTCTAAAGTTACAAGTTAGAGGAGGTGCTGCAAATCCATCACCGCCAGTTGGTCCTGCATTAGGTGCAGCTGGTGTCAATATAATGGATTTCTGTAAGCAATTTAATGCTAGAACTCAGGACAAACCAGGAAAAGTTTTACCAGTGGTGATTACTGTCTATAAAGATAAATCATTTGATTTTGTAATTAAAACACCACCAGCTGCAGTTCAGCTTTTAGAAGCAGCTAAGGTTAAAAAAGGATCTGGAGAGCCAAATATTAATAAAGTTTCAAAAGTGACTTGGGACCAGGTTAAAGCTATTGCTGAAGATAAAATGGTAGATTTAAATGCATTCACTGTTGAATCTGCAATGAAAATGGTTGCTGGTACCGCAAGGTCAATGGGTATAAATGTTAAGGGTGGTAAAGCCCCTGAATAATTTAATCAAATGGGAAAATTAACTAAGAATAGAAAATTATCGGAAGCAAAAATTGATAATACTAAGTTGTATAACTTAGATGAAGCATGTTCATTGCTAAAAGATATTACTACAACCAAGTTTGACGCATCCGTTGATTTAGCAGTTAGATTAGGAGTTGATCCTAAAAAAGCTAATGAAATGGTTAGGGGTGTTGTTTCACTTCCAAATGGAACAGGAAAGGATATGAAAGTACTTGCTCTAGTTTCTGCTGATAAAGAAGATGAAGCTAAAAATGCTGGTGCTGACTATGTTGGACTTGATGAGTATATAACTAAAATTAAAGGTGGATGGACTGATGTAGATGTAATCGTTACTATGCCAAGTGTAATGGGTAAATTAGGTCCCTTGGGAAGAATATTAGGTCCTAGAGGTTTGATGCCAAATCCTAAAACTGGAACAGTAACCATGGATGTTGGAAAAGCAGTTTCTGATGTTAAAGCAGGGAAAATTGATTTTAAGGTTGACAAAGCTGGTATAGTTCATGCTCCAATCGGAAAAGTTTCTTTTTCGGCTGATAAAATAGCTGGTAATGCCAATGAATTATTACAAACATTGGTGAAGCTTAAACCAACATCAGCAAAAGGCACATACATTAAAAGTGTTTATATATCATCAACTATGAGCCCGAGTTTAGCTATTGACCCTAAAATATAATTGTAATTATGACTAGAGAAGAAAAATCAGTAGCGATTAACGAAATTCTTGAAGTATTAAAGGCAAATGAAATTATTTATTTGACTGATATTTCAGGATTAAATGCTCTTGAGACATCAAACCTGAGAAGAATGTGTTTTAAAGCTGGTGTTAAGTTATCAGTTGTTAAAAACACTTTACTTGAAAAAGCTATGGCTGATTCAGATAAAGATTTTGGTGAACTTAAAGAAACGCTAAAAGGTAATACTTCAGTTATGATTGCTGAAGTGAGTAGTGCGCCTGCTAAGGTTATTAAGAATTTTAGAAAAAAATCTGAAAGACCAATTTTAAAAGGCGCAATAATTGAAGAAGATATTTATATTGGTGACGATCAACTTGAGACATTATTTGCAATTAAGTCTAAAGAAGAATTAATTGGAGATATCATTATGTTGTTACAATCACCAGCTAAGAACGTTATTTCAGCACTTTCATCAAGTGGCGGAAAACTTTCAGGAATTCTTCAAACATTATCAAACAAATAATAATAAAGTAAAAATAAAAACAGAAAAATGGCAGATTTAAAAACTTTCGCAGAGCAGTTAGTAAACTTATCAGTAAAAGAGGTGAGTGAATTAGCTGACATTTTAAAAAATGATTATGGTATTGAACCAGCAGCAGCAGCAGCTGCAGCTCCTGCAGCAGCAGGTGGTGCAGGTGGTGGAGATGCAGCTGAGGAAAAATCAGAATTTGATGTTGTTTTAACAGCAGCAGGTGGTTCAAAACTTGCAGTTGTTAAGTTGGTTAAAGAATTAACAGGTTTAGGTCTTAAAGACGCAAAAGAGCTTGTTGATGGTGCGCCTAAAACAATCAAAGAAGCAGTAAGTAAAGACGAGGCTGAAGGATTTAAAAAATCTTTAGAAGAAGCTGGAGCTGAGGTTGAGCTTAAATAAGCTTAACTATAATCACATTAAGGCATAGTTATATATAGAAAATTATAACTATGCCTTTTGGTGTACTTAACTGATTTCATAATTCATTTTTTAAACTTAATATTATATGTCAACTAAATTAGCTGAAAGAATAAATTTTTCTTCAATAAAAAATGCAAGTAAATATCCTGATTTTTTGGATATTCAAATTAAATCCTTTAAAGATTTCTTTCAATTAGAGACTAAATCTGATGAACGTGGTGAAGAAGGGTTGTATAATACATTTCAGGATAATTTTCCTATTACTGATGCTAGAAATCAGTTCGTTTTAGAATTTCTTGATTACTTTGTAGACCCACCTAGATATTCAATACAAGAGTGTATTGAAAGAGGATTAACTTATAGTGTACCTTTAAAAGCCAGATTAAAATTATACTGTACTGATCCAGAACATGAAGATTTTGAAACTATAGTTCAGGATGTTTATTTAGGTACAATTCCTTACATGACTCCAAGTGGAACTTTTTGTATTAACGGTGCTGAAAGAGTTGTAGTTTCTCAGCTTCACAGGTCTCCTGGAGTTTTCTTTGGACAGTCTTTTCATGCTAACGGTACTAAACTATACTCAGCTCGTGTAATTCCATTTAAAGGTTCATGGATAGAATTTGCAACTGATATTAATAGTGTTATGTATGCCTATATTGACAGAAAAAAGAAACTGCCTGTTACAACTTTGTTTAGAGCAATTGGTTATGAAAGAGATAAAGACATTTTAGAAATTTTTGATTTAGCAGAAGAAATTAAAGTTTCTAAGGCAAACCTTAAAAAATATTATGGCAGAAAGTTAGCTGCTCGTGTTTTAAATACTTGGCATGAAGATTTTGTTGATGAAGATACTGGTGAAGTAGTATCAATTGAAAGAAACGAAATTGTTTTAGATAGAGATACTGAAATTGATAAAGAAAATGTTCTAGAAATAATAGATGCTGGTGTTAAGACAATATTGATTCATAAAGAAATTACTCAACAAGGTGAATATGCTATTATTCATAATACCTTACAAAAGGACCCTACTAATTCTGAAAAGGAGGCTGTAGAGCATATTTATAGACAATTAAGAAATGCTGAACCACCTGATGAGGAAACGGCTAGAGGAATAATTGATAAATTATTCTTTAGTGATCAAAGATATAATCTTGGTGATGTAGGAAGATATAGAATGAATAAAAAACTTGGACTGGACATAGGTATGGACAAACAAGTTTTAACTACTGAGGATATAATTACTATAATTAAGTATTTAATTGAGTTAATTAATTCAAAGGCTGAAATAGATGACATTGATCACTTATCAAACAGAAGAGTTAGAACAGTTGGTGAACAACTTTCATCCCAGTTTGGTGTTGGTCTTGCTAGAATGGCAAGAACAATTAGAGAAAGGATGAATGTTAGAGATAATGAGGTGTTTACTCCAATTGATCTGATAAATGCTAAAACTCTATCTTCTGTTATTAATTCATTTTTTGGAACAAATCAGCTTTCACAGTTTATGGACCAAACAAACCCACTTGCAGAAATAACACACAAAAGACGATTATCTGCTCTTGGCCCAGGTGGTCTTTCCAGAGAACGTGCTGGATTTGAGGTTCGTGATGTTCATTATACTCATTATGGAAGATTATGCCCAATTGAAACACCTGAAGGTCCCAATATTGGATTAATTTCATCTCTAGGAGTGTTCGCAAAAATAAATAATATGGGGTTCATTGAAACTCCTTACAGAAAAGTTAAGGAGGGGATAGTTGATTTGAAATCTGCCCCTATATACTTAAGTGCAGAGGAAGAAGAAAATAAATTAATTGCACAATCTAATATTAATGTTGATAAAGCAGGAAAAATATTAGATGATAAAGTTATTGCAAGACAGGAGGGTGATTTTCCTCTTACTGAACCATCCAATGTACATTATACTGATGTAGCTCCAAATCAAATTGCTTCAATTTCAGCTTCTCTGATTCCATTTTTAGAACATGATGATGCAAATCGTGCGTTAATGGGCTCTAATATGATGCGTCAGGCTGTCCCGCTGTTATTACCTCAATCTCCTATTGTAGGAACTGGTTTAGAAAAACAAGTGGCATCTGATTCAAGAGTTCTGATTAATGCAGAAGCAGATGGAACGGTTAAATATGTTGACGCAAATGAAATTGTAATAAAATACAACAGAAATAAAAACCAAGTTTTAACAAGCTTTGAATCTGATATAGTAACGTATAAACTCACCAAGTTTAAAAAGACCAATCAGGGTACTTGTGTAAATCTAAAATCAATTGTCTCTAAGGGTGATAAAGTAATTCAAGGACAGGTTTTATGTGAAGGATATGCAACTAACAATGGTGAACTTGCTCTTGGAAGAAATATACAGGTAGCTTTTATGCCTTGGAAAGGCTATAATTTTGAGGATGCGATTGTTATTTCGGAAAAGGTTGTAAGAGACGATGTATTTACCTCTATTCACATTGATGAATATTCACTTGAAGTAAGAGATACTAAATTAGGAAACGAAGAATTAACAAACGATATTCCAAATGTTTCAGAAGAAGCTACAAAGGATTTAGATGAAAATGGAATGATTAGGATAGGTGCTGAGATTAATGCTGGAGATATATTAATAGGTAAAATTACTCCTAAGGGTGAAAGTGATCCTACTCCGGAAGAAAAGCTATTAAGAGCAATTTTTGGTGATAAAGCAGGAGATGTTAAAGACGCATCTCTTAAAGCTCCACCATCTTTGCATGGAGTAGTTATCGATAAGAAACTATTCGCTAGATCTGTTAAGGATAAGAGGAAGAGAATTCAAGATAAAGAAGATTTAAAAGCTCTTGAAGATTTATTTGACACTAAATTTTCTGAATTAAAACATACACTTGTAGATAAACTATATAGTGTATTAAACGGTAAAACATCTCAAGGTGTTTTTAATGATTTAGGTGAAGAAGTTTTTCCTAAAGGGAAGAAGTTTACTCAAAAAATGTTGAACTCAGCTGATGATTTTGCTCATTTAGTTTCAACAAAATGGGTTACAGATAAAGCTACTAATGATATAGTTTCTCAAATTATTCACAATTATAAGATTAAAGAAAACGATCTTCAGGGATCATTGAGAAGAGAAAAATTCACTATATCTGTTGGAGATGAATTACCATCAGGAATTTTAAAACTAGCTAAAGTTTATATTGCTAAAAAGAGAAAACTAAAAGTTGGGGATAAAATGGCTGGTAGACATGGAAATAAAGGTATAGTAGCTAAAATTGTCAGAGAAGAAGACATGCCATTCTTAGAGGATGGTAAACCAGTAGATATAGTTCTGAATCCGCTTGGTGTTCCTTCAAGAATGAACATTGGTCAAATTTATGAAACAGTTCTAGGTTGGGCTGGTTTAAAGCTTGATAAAAAATATGCTACTCCTATATTTGACGGTGCTTCGATTGATGAAATTAATAATATCACAGAAGAAGCAGGATTACCAAAGTTTGGACATACTTATTTATATGATGGTGGAACAGGTGAAAAATTTGATCAACCTGCGACTGTTGGAGTTATTTATATGCTTAAACTAGGCCATATGGTTGATGATAAAATGCACTCAAGGTCTATTGGTCCTTACTCTTTAATCACGCAACAGCCTCTTGGAGGTAAAGCTCAATTTGGTGGTCAGAGATTTGGAGAAATGGAAGTTTGGGCACTAGAAGCTTATGGTGCTTCAAGTACTTTAAGAGAAATTCTTACTGTGAAGTCTGACGATGTTGTAGGAAGAGCAAAAACATATGAGGCAATTGTTAAAGGTGAATCAATGCCTACGCCTGGATTACCAGAGTCGTTTAATGTTTTAATGCATGAATTAAAAGGCCTTGGACTAGATATTAGATTAGAAGAATAATAAAAATTTTACACTCAAATTATGCGTAGAAAAAAAGATAATACTACAATAAAATTTAATAAAATTTCCATTGGTTTAGGATCTCCTGAATCAATTTTATCTACCTCAAGAGGAGAGGTTTTAAAACCTGAAACAATTAACTACAGAACTCATAAGCCAGAGAGAGACGGTCTTTTCTGTGAAAGAATTTTTGGCCCTGTTAGAGATTATGAGTGTGCTTGTGGGAAATATAAAAGGATTAGGTATAAAGGCATTATTTGTGATAGATGCGGTGTTGAAGTTACTGAAAAAAAAGTAAGAAGAGATAGGATTGGCCACATTAATTTGGTTGTTCCCGTAGCTCATATATGGTACTTTAGATCATTGCCAAACAAAATAGGATACCTATTAGGTTTGCCTTCAAAAAAGCTTGATATGATTATTTACTACGAAAGATATGTAGTAATTCAGCCTGGTAATGCAAAAAATTTAGAAGGAGAACCTTTAAATAATATGGATTTCTTAACTGAAGAAGAATATTTAAATGTACTTGAATCAATTCCTCAAGAAAATATGTATCTCGACGATAGTGATCCTGAAAAATTTATTGCTAAAATGGGTGCTGAATGCCTTATTGAACTTCTTTCAAGAATTGATTTGGATGAGCTTTCATATCAGCTACGTGATAAAGCTAATAACGAAACATCCAAGCAAAGGAAAACTGAAGCTCTTAAAAGGTTACAGGTAGTTGAATCGTTTAGAGAAGGTAATTTAAATAGAGAAAATCTCCCTCAATGGATGATAATGAAAGCAATACCTGTTATACCACCTGAATTGAGACCATTAGTTCCACTTGACGGCGGTAGGTTTGCAACCTCTGATTTAAATGACTTATATAGAAGGGTAATAATTAGAAATAATAGACTTAAAAGACTTATAGAAATTAAAGCTCCTGAAGTAATTTTAAGAAATGAAAAAAGAATGCTTCAGGAATCTGTTGATTCTCTATTTGACAATACAAGAAAATCTTCTGCTGTAAAAACGGAATCAAATAGACCATTAAAATCATTGTCAGACTCCTTAAAAGGTAAGCAAGGTAGATTTAGACAAAATTTATTAGGAAAGAGAGTGGATTATTCAGCTAGATCCGTAATTGTTGTTGGGCCAGATTTAAAACTTTTTGAATGTGGATTGCCAAAAAATATGGCAGCTGAGCTTTACAAACCATTTATCATAAGAAAACTTATGGAAAGAGGTATTGTTAAGACTGTAAAGTCAGCAAGAAAAATTATTGACAGAAGAGACCCTGTAGTTTGGGATATTTTAGAGAATGTTCTTAGAGGACATCCAGTTCTGTTAAATAGAGCTCCAACTCTTCATAGACTTGGTATCCAAGCTTTTCAGCCAAAACTTATTGAAGGTAAAGCAATTCAGCTTCATCCTCTTGTATGTACTGCATTTAATGCTGACTTCGATGGTGACCAAATGGCGGTACACTTGCCACTTGGTCCTGAGGCTATTCTTGAATCTCAATTATTAATGTTAGCATCACATAATATACTAAACCCTGCAAATGGTTCTCCGATTACTGTTCCTTCTCAAGATATGGTGCTTGGTCTTTATTATATGACAAAACAGAAAGTTTCAACAAAAGATGTTAAAGTCACAGGCGAGGGATTAACTTTTTATTCTCCAGAAGAAGTTGTAATTGCGTATAATGAAAACAAAGTTGATTTAAACGCTACAATTAAGGTGAAAACTAAGGATTTAAATTCAGAAGACACTTTGGTTGATAAAATTATTGAAACCACTGTTGGTAGAGTATTATTTAATGAAAAAGTACCTGAAAGAGCAGGTTATATTAATGAAGTTCTAACAAAAAAGTCTTTAAGAGATATTATTGGTGGGATATTAAAAATCACTAGTGTTCCTGAAACTGCAGAATTCTTAGATGAAATCAAAACATTAGGATACAAATTTGCATTTCAAGGAGGTTTATCATTTAGTTTAGGCGATATTATTATCCCTAATGAGAAATTTGAAATGATAAATAATGCTAATAAGCAAGTTGATGTTATTAAGTCTAATTATAATATGGGATTAATAACAAATAATGAAAGATATAATCAGGTTATTGATATATGGACATCTACTAATGCTGAACTAACTGAATTATCTATGAAAAGAATTAGAGAAGATCAACAAGGATTTAATTCTGTTTATATGATGTTAGATTCTGGTGCTAGGGGGTCTAAAGAACAAATCAGACAGTTGACAGGAATGAGAGGCTTAATGGCTAAACCTAAAAAATCGACTGCAGGTGGTGGTGAAATTATTGAAAACCCTATACTTTCTAATTTTAAAGAGGGTCTTTCCATTCTAGAATATTTTATTTCAACTCACGGAGCTAGAAAAGGTTTAGCTGATACTGCTTTAAAAACTGCTGATGCTGGATATTTGACTAGAAGGTTAGTTGATGTTTCTCAAGATGTGATTGTTACTGAACATGACTGTGGTACTTTGAGAGGTATTTCTGTATCTGCACTTAAAAAGAATGAAGAGGTAGTAGAAAAACTGGGTGACCGTATTGTAGGAAGAACTTCTCTTCATGATGTTTATGATCCAATTACTGGAACTTTACTTGTAAAGTCTAGTGAGCTGATAAGTGATAAAATCAGTGGTGATATTGAGAATTCATCTGTTGAAACTGTCGAAGTTAGGTCTGCTTTAACATGTGAGACTAAAAGAGGTATTTGTTCTAAATGTTATGGAAGAAACCTTGCTACTGGTAAAGATGTTCAAATGGGTGAAGCAGTTGGTGTAGTTGCAGCTCAGTCAATAGGTGAACCAGGAACTCAGTTAACATTAAGAACATTCCATGTTGGTGGTATTGCAGGAAACATTTCAGAAGAAAATAGTGTCGTGTCTAAGTTTGACGGAAACATTGAAATAGAAGATTTAAAAACTGTAAAAGGTAAAAATAATGAAGGTGAGGATGTTGAAATTGTAATTTCTAGAACATCTGAAATAAAAATTTCAGATCCAAATACGGGATTAACATTAAGCAATAATAATATTCCTTACGGTTCTTTCTTGTATGTCAAAAACAAGAAAAAAATAAAAAAAGGTACTCTTGTTTGTGAATGGGATCCTTATAATGGTGTTATTATTTCTGATTTTGCAGGTAAGATTAGTTATGAAAACATCGAACAAGGTCTTACTTATGAGGTAGAAATTGATGAGCAAACTGGCTTCCAAGAGAAAGTAATCATTGAATCTAGAAATAAAAAATTAATTCCAACATTACATGTTAAAAATTCTAAGAATGAAATTATTAGATCTTATAACTTACCTGTAGGAGCTCATCTAGTTGTTAATGATGGCGATAAAATTGATTTAGGAAAAATATTGGTTAAAATTCCAAGAAAATCTGCTAAAACAGGTGATATTACTGGTGGTTTACCCAGAGTTACAGAATTGTTTGAAGCAAGAAACCCTTCAAACCCTGCTGTTGTAAGTGAAATCGATGGAGTTGTTTCATTTGGTAAAATTAAAAGAGGTAATAGGGAAATTATAATTGAGGCAAAAACGGGTGAGATTAGAAAATATCTTATTAAACTTTCGAATCAGATTCTGGTTCAAGAAAATGATTTTGTTAAGGCAGGTACTCCGATGTCTGAAGGTTCAATTACTCCTAACGATATCTTGAATATTAAAGGTCCTTCGGCAGTTCAGCAATATTTGGTTAATGAGGTACAGGAGGTTTACCGATTACAAGGTGTAAAAATTAATGATAAACACTTTGAAGTAGTTGTAAGGCAGATGATGAGAAAAGTAAAAATTCAAGATTCAGGAGATACTATATTCTTACAAGATCAGCTTGTACATAAATCTGATTTTATTGACGAAAATGATAGTATTTATGGAAAGAAGATTGTTGAGGATGCTGGAGATTCAGAAAATTACAAAGTAGGCCAAATAATTTCTTCAAGGGACTTTAGAGATGAAAATTCAATTCTTAAAAGAGAAGATAAAAATTTATTGTCAGCAAGAGATGCTAAACCTGCAACAGCTACTCCAATTCTGCAAGGTATTACAAAGGCATCACTTCAAACTAAGTCATTTATTTCTGCTGCTTCTTTCCAAGAAACAACTAAAGTTTTAAATGAATCTGCTGTTAATGCAAGAGTTGATTATCTTGATGGCTTAAAAGAGAATGTAATTGTTGGTCATAAAATTCCCGCTGGTACTGGGTTAAGAAAATATGATGACATTCTTGTTGGTTCTAAAGAAAGTTATGATGAACTAATGGATACTTCAATGCCCGATCAGGAAATGAATACTAATTAGTTTTGTTTACAATGGAAAAAAAGAAAAATCAAAAAGGAAAGATAAATATAGAGCTCGATGAAAAAGTTGCAGAAGGAACTTATTCAAATTTGGCAATTATTAATCATTCAGTTTCTGAATTTGTAATAGATTTCATTTCTGTTATGCCTGGAGCTCCTAAGAATAAAGTTAAATCACGTATTATTATAACTCCACAACACGCTAAGAAATTAGCTAAAGCTCTGAATGATAATATTAATAGATTTGAGGATAATTTTGGTTCTATTAAAGATTACGATAATCCAAAGTTTCAGTTAAATTTTGGACCTACAGGCAAAGCATAATTTTATTAGGTTTATTGAATATACATTTTTACTTTTGATTTATGCAGGAGGAAAAAGTAGTATTAGTAGATTCTAGAAACATACAGATTGGCCTAATGCCTAAAATGGAAGCGCACCTAAAAGGTGTGCTTCACAGAGCTTTTTCTGTAATTATCTTTAATAATCAAGGCGAAATTTTACTCCAAAAAAGAGCATCTTCAAAATACCACACTCCTAATCTTTGGTCCAATACTTGCTGTAGTCACCAGAGAGATGGTGAAAATAATATTTCAGCTGGTAAAAGAAGATTATATGAAGAAATGGGTTTTGTAACTGAGTTATATGAGTTTGATTCTTTTATATATAAAGTGGGTTTTTCTAACGGATTGATTGAACATGAGTTTGATCACATAATGCTAGGTGTTTATAATGATAGTCCAAACGTTAATCCTTTAGAAGTTGACGATTGGAGATGGGTAAAAATAGATGAATTATTACCAGATATAGAAATTAATCCACATCTCTATACGGCATGGTTCAAAATTATTATTAATAAATATTCTGAAAGATTAAAAAAATGGAAATTACAGTAAGTAGAAAAGCTCATTTTAATGCTGCTCATCGGCTCTATAACCAAAGTTGGTCTGATAAAAGAAACAAAGAAGTTTTCGGTAAATGTAATAACCCTAATTATCACGGTCATAATTATGAGTTAATCGTTAGTGTAAGAGGAATGATTAATCCTGAAACTGGTTATGTGATAGATATGGGTTATTTAAAGCTTCTTATTAAAAATGAAATTGAGGAAATACTAGATCATAAAAATTTAAATTTAGATGTTCCTTATTTTTCAAATGTTATTCCTTCTGCAGAAAATATTTGCGTTTTTATATATGATATTTTGAGAAGTAAAATTGAAGATAATTTGAATCTAAGTATTAGACTTTATGAAACTCCAAGAAATTATGTTGAATATTCTGGCTAATCCAAATGAAAAATAAATTTTATAAAATAAAAGAGGAGATAGAAAGCCTAGGGTTTAGAGTTATAGGTCATGATTTTAAAAGACCTTGGGGTGGATATCTGTTAATTGACGAAAATCAGTCAAAAGATTTTATTTCAAATTTTATTTCAAAGGATAACTTAAATATTGAAGGAAGGGTAAGCCCAAAGATTTTAATAGTTAATCCAAACTCTAGATTATCTTGGCAGTATCACTTTAGAAGAAAAGAAATATGGAAAGTATTCAGAAATGAAGTTGGTGTAGTTAGATCTATGAATGATAATGAAAATGAAATGCTCATTCACAAAGTAAAAGATTTAATTCAATTAAAGGAACAAGAAAGACATAGGCTTGTTGGATTATCCGATATTGGGGTTGTAGCTGAAATTTGGATTCATACGGATGTAAATAATCCATCAGATGAGCAAGATATAGTAAGATTACAAGATGACTATTCTAGGGAATAGAAACTAACCTGCTACCATAGTATGTTTCTTTCATTTCTGTAGAAAGGTTTTTATATATTTCTTTTAAAAAATCTTCACTAATATTTTCTTTGTATTTATATGCCATATAAGGAGAAAGGTTATTGGAATTATTATTTAAG